>OHNI01000011.1_pt1 | contig 156658 bp, 114 predicted proteins | sample 1569501 | NCBI WGS metagenome assembly OHNI01 (sample SAMEA3879542, study PRJEB24766) | human gut metagenome | biome: human-associated habitat; feature: feces | place: USA | collected 1985/1987
GACCGTGTCTCAGTTCCAATGTGGGGGACCTTCCTCTCAGAACCCCTATCCATCGATGTCTTGGTGGGCCGTTACCCCGCCAACAAACTAATGGAACGCATCCCCATCGGTTATCGAAATTCTTTAATAACAAGAAGATGCCTTCTCGTTATACTATCCGGTATTAATCTTTCTTTCGAAAGGCTATCCCGGAATAACCGGTAGGTTGGATACGTGTTACTCACCCGTGCGCCGGTCGCCATCAACCTATTGCTAGGTCATGCTGCCCCTCGACTTGCATGTGTTAAGCCTGTAGCTAGCGTTCATCCTGAGCCAGGATCAAACTCTTCATTGTAAAAGTATTGTGACTGCGCAAATTAATAATTAATTATTAAAAAGCGACAGTGTTTTTGCTCTGTTCAGGACGCTCGGTTTATTAAAAGTCTTCAAATTACCTATATATATAAGTTACTTGACGGTTCTTTTTTTATACCCAGATGCTGCGCCTTAATTATTAATTTTTAATTACTAATTTGCGAAGCACCTGCTCTTGTACTACTTGTATTGTTTATGTAAATTCTTCAAAGATCGCTTCTTTTTAAAACTGCTTTTCTTTTCAGAAAGCGGATGCAAAGGTAAGAACTTTTAAGTATATCTTCCAAATAATTTCGAAAGTTTTTTTCTTTTTTCTTTTTCTCGTCGTCTCTCTTTGCGAAAGGGAGATAAAAGAAGAAGAAGTTCTTAGCACCGCCTCTATCAGGGAAGCCGACTCAGCGTCAGCATCTTCTCGGAAAGCGGGTGCAAAGGTAAGAACTTTTAAGCATATCTTCCAAATGTTTCCGGAAGTTTTTTTTCTTTTTTCTTTTAGAACGCTGTATTCCTGGTCGGAATAAAGGCTAAAGGAAAGAAAAACGTTGGAGTTCCTACGCCGTTTCTGTCAGAATGTCAATTTCAAGGCTGACCGTCTCTTGGTTAGCGGGTGCAAAAGTAGCCGATATATCTATTCACTCCAAACATATCTGTCTTTTTTTCGAAACTTTTTTGAAACAATTTCGTAAATAGCTGATTGACAAGGATGTTGTAGAACATAAGTTTAAAGGGGAGGGGGAAGGGAATACATTATTATATATGCGTGCGCGTGTAGGGAGGTAGATTAACTCACCTACCACCTCCCCCCTACGGGGTACTCCTACTCCCAGGAGGAGGAGAAAGGGCCACCGATTCGCATTATTAAAAGTATTATAGGTAAGCTGGATTCGAAGGAGGAGGTTCTTGCAGAATTGTAGCAGCATCAAAGCAGGGACATTCTTTGATCCATTCTTCAGGTTCGATCTCACCGTTATGGTTCAGATCCGGACTCAGATCACGGTGTCCCACTACCCTACTGCCTGGATATTCTTTCAGCAAAAGCATTACCAGGACACGCAGGGAATGTTTCTAAAAGGTAGTTCGAGTATCACAGGAATGACCATTTGTGTCCAACCCGCCTTCATAACAAACACCAATCGAGTGAGCATTGTAGCCACGGGCATGCGCACCGGATTTATCAACGGGACGGAGGCTCTTGATGCTTCCGTCCTTACGTATATAATAGTGATAGCCTGCACCGGAGCCCCCCCGGCGCAGGTGATCTGTGATCAAGTCATATTCCGTATAGCAACGGTCAGTGCGGGTGGCGCTGCAATGAAGGACGATTAGATCAATCTTTCTCATAAGATATTAAATAAAGGTCACGTTAAATACACTTCATCGTCGTCATGGCATGGCACTCAAGGCACCCAGAACGGCAGAGGCAATAGCGATGACAATCTTCAATACAGTATCCAAAGATAATTTTTTCATGATTATTATAGTTTAGGTTAGTTATTAATGCGAATCAGCTATCCCAGAGGATTTTCATTCAGGTCACCGTCACCACCGGAGTTGCCGCCGGAATTACCTCAATCCGATGATCTGCCTTCCTTTTTCTCTAAGGCAAAGGTTACATTTGCCGAACTTCGCGTAGCAGCATGGCTATTGTTTACCAGTTTCAGCTCCTTATCCGGTACAAAACGGATATTCACCCGCTTGATATTCTTCACCGTACACTCTGCCGAAGTAGCTACTCCCGGACAACAGAATGTCATGTGAAACGTACCAAACTGATTCAGTTTCACCTTGTTTCCGTTAGCCAGATTTTCCTGAACCTCCTCTACAAGCGCTTCAATCACATGTTTCACATCTCCCTTCGTCATCGCACAGCTTTTCTGTATGTCGGTTAAACTGTTTTGCTTCATAATTAATAGTATTAAAAGAAAAAAGCACCACACGAACAACGTCGTGTAGTGCTATGTTTAAAATGACAGACTCTATCTGTCTATGATCTTAATCTTTGTATATTAGAATGTCATTTCACAATCCATCGTTCTATATTTCTGGTACGATTACTGAAATTTACACCGATCTTAAACAATTGACGGAAACCAGACTCAAAAGGAAGAGCGTAATGCTTTTCTTCAATCTGCTGCAAAGCCTCCTCAGCAGTACCTTCAAGCTTGAATTCCATTGCATAAACGTACTTTTCAGTCTTTAGAATCAGATCAACACGACCTTCGGATGTGTGATACTCAGCTTCCGTATAGAAACCTACCAACTTGAAAATGATAAACAGGACGTTTTGATAATGGAGCTCCAAATCACTAATCAGTTCATAAGGAGTATCGGCAAAGAAACTTTGCAAGCGACGGAAGAAAGCATCAGGCTGCCCATTCTCTATCTCACGAACAAATTTCTGTATCTCAAACGGAGCTTCCGCTTTGTTTACCCGGGTATAAAATGGCATTAAAAATCTAATAAATCCTTCTTCAACTTCTCTGTTCGGGAAGCCTAAACTATAGATGCCAAAGCGAGAATTACCGGTACCATATATAGCTTCCCACTCTAGCAATGCCTTATTCAGAATATCGTCAAGACTGTGAGGTGTATCATATTTCCCAATGTTGAGGTCCAAATGCAAAACAGGATGTTTTTTCCACTCTTTCTCCAACTGTTCCAAAGCAAGTCCTTCGAAAAGTGCGCGTACCCCCGAGAAATAAGCCTCCAAAGTAGATATAAGCAAACTCTTGCCAAAACGACGCGGACGACTCAGAAAATAATAGCTGCCAGTCTTCACCAACCTGTAGATAAGCGCTGTCTTATCAATATAAAAGTATCTGTTTCTACGAATCTTTTCAAAACTCTGTATGCCAATCGGATATATTTTATTACTCATGGTTCGTTCTCCTTCTCACATTAAACGACACAAAGATAATAATGTTTTGTGATGAACAGTGTGACAAAATGAAAAACCTTGCGACAGATAGAGTAAATATCAATTCAATTATTTATCTTTGTTAGCTTTTATAAGTTAGCATACAAAAAACAATAACTACAATGAAAGAATTTTTTAAATTTACGCTGGCCACCATCACAGGTATTATCGTGTCAAGCGTCGTGTTGTTTTTCGTCAGCATCCTGATACTGTTTAGTATGCTGTCCTCGTCAGAGTCTGAAACTCAGGTACGCAAAAACTCTGTGATGATGCTCGACATGAGAGGTATGCTCTCAGAACGGAGCCAGGACAACCCTTTCGACATCTTCCTGAGCGAAGATGAAACTACGTACGGACTGGATGACATTCTTTCGTCTATCCAGAAAGCCAAGGAAAATGAAAACATCAAGGGAATTTACTTGCAAGCCGGTTCAATGGGCATAGGATTTGCCTCTCTGGAAGAAATACGCAAAGCGCTGGCTGACTTCAAAACCAGCGGTAAATTCGTGGTAGCTTACGGTGACCAATACTCACAACGCCTGTATTATCTGGCAAGTGTAGCGGATAAAGTGTTGCTGAATCCTCAAGGCGCAATCGGCTGGTACGGTTTGGCTTCTACCCCGACCTTCTACAAAGATTTATTGTCAAAGATTGGCGTTGAAATGCAGGTATTCAAAGTAGGTACTTACAAATCAGCTGTGGAACCATTCATTTCTACAGAAATGAGTCCGGCCAATCGTGAACAGGTAACCGTATTCCTGGATGGTATCTGGGGACAAATGCTGAGTGATATTTCAGAATCAAGAGGCGTAAGCAAAGAAAAACTGAACGAGGCTGCCGACAAAATGCTGATGTTCTATCCCGCCAATGACTGCGTGGAATATGGCCTGGCAGATACTCTGGTATACAAAAATGACGTACGTAACTACCTGAAAACAATGGTGGGAATAGATAAGGATGACAGTATGCCAATATTAAGCTTAAAAGACATGGTGAACGTGAAGAAGAACGTTCCGAAAGATAAGAGCGGAAATATTGTCGCTGTGTACTACGCATATGGAGCCATTGACAGCGGAAGTTCGTATGCAGGTAGTGAAGATGGAATTAATTCTGATAAGGTAATCCGCGACTTGCGCAAACTGAAAGATGATAAGGACGTGAAAGCTGTAGTGCTGCGTGTGAATTCTCCGGGCGGTAGCGCTTTCGGTTCGGAACAAATATGGTACGCTGTCACCGAACTGAAAAAAGAAAAACCGGTGATTGTTTCCATGGGTGACTATGCAGCATCTGGCGGTTACTATATCTCTTGCAACGCGGACAGTATTGTAGCTGATCCGACTACACTGACAGGATCTATCGGTATCTTCGGAATGTTCCCCAACGTGAAAGGATTGACGGATAAAATCGGTCTGTCATTCGATGTAGTAAAGACCAATACATACGCTGACTTCGGAGCAATGGGACGTCCGCTGAATGACGGCGAGAAGGCATTGATGCAAAATATGGTGAATGAGGGCTATGAACTGTTCGTGAAACGTTGTGCAGAAGGCCGGGGCATGACCACGGATGAAATCAAGAAGATTGCCGAAGGGCGTGTATGGACAGGCACCAAAGCCAAAGAACTGGGCTTGGTAGACGAACTGGGTGGACTGGACAAGGCTTTGGAAATAGCTATCGAAAAGGCCGGACTGGATGCCTACACAGTAATGTCTTATCCGGGCAAGAAAAGTTTCTTCGATATGCTGACGGATACGAAACCCGGTGGATATATCCAATCTCGGATACTGAAAGGCAAAGTCGGTGAACTTTACAACCAATTCGACTGGCTGAATAATTTTGAGAACTGCGATAAAATTCAGGCACGCGTTCCGTTCGAGTTGAACATCAATTAAAGAAAGGAGTGGATGGAAGAACCGCTGGTTAAGATACACTATTGGCTATACCCCATCTCGTGGATTTACGGGATGGGGGTACGCCTAAGAAATAAACTCTTTGATTGGGGATATTACCGGTCAAAGAGTTTTGACGTACCTGTGGTATGCGTCGGCAACCTCGCTGTAGGCGGGACAGGCAAGACACCACACACGGAGTATCTTATCAAGCTGTTACAACAAACGAGAACAAACGTTGCCATGCTGAGCCGCGGATATAAACGAAAAAGCAAGGGGTATGTACTTGCTACGGAAGAAACGGATGTAAAGCGCATTGGTGACGAACCCTATCAGATAAAAACCAAATTCCCGGCTATCCGGGTAGCTGTAGATGAGAACCGCTGTCACGGCATTGAACAACTGATGAAATTGGACCACCCCAAAGTAGATGTAGTGTTACTAGATGACGCTTACCAACACCGGTACGTGAAAGCCGGGCTGAACATTCTACTGACAGATTTCCACAGGCTTTTTTCAGACGATACCCTACTTCCGGCAGGACGATTACGCGAACCTGAAAGTGGCAAAAACAGGGCGCACATCGTGATCGTGACAAAATGCCCGGAAGATATCAAACCTATAGATTTCAATATCATCACGAAAAGACTAAAGCTGTATCCGTATCAGCAACTTTATTTTTCCTCGTTCCGATATGGAGCATTAACACCGCTCTTCGGAGAAAAACGCCGAACCCTCGCATCACTGGAAAAAGACGAACAAGTATTACTGGTAACAGGAATCGCTTCGCCTGCACCGCTGGTGGAAAAGCTAAAAGTGCACACACCGCACGTAAACTTATGTCAGTTTGACGACCATCATGATTTCAGCAGCAAAGATTTGCAAGCTATAAAAGAACGCTTCGAACGTCTGGAAGGAAAGAAGAAGCTGATTATCACCACGGAAAAGGATGCGACAAGGTTGCAACACCATCCGGCACTCGCCGAAACGTTAAAGCCGTATTTGTACATTTTACCGATTGAGATAGAATTTTTACAAAATCAACAACATATATTTAACCAAAATATTATTGGCTATGTTAGAGCTCATTCAAGAAACAGCAGCTTACCTGAAAGGTAGGATGCACACACAACCTGAGACAGCAATTATCCTCGGAACCGGTTTAGGCAGTCTTGCCACCGAAATCACCGAGAAGTACGAAATAAAATATGAGGAAATTCCGAACTTCCCCGTATCGACGGTAGAAGGACATAGCGGAAAACTGATATTCGGAAAATTGGGAAACAAGGATATCATGGCAATGCAGGGACGTTTCCATTATTATGAAGGTTACTCAATGAAGGAGGTAACGTTTCCGGTACGTGTAATGCGCGAACTGGGTATCAAAACCCTATTTGTTTCGAATGCCAGCGGTGGTACAAATCCGGATTTTGAAATCGGCGACCTGATGATTATTACAGATCACATCAATTACTTCCCGGAGCACCCGTTGCGTGGCAAGAATATTCCATATGGCCCGCGTTTCCCGGATATGAGTGAAGCGTACGATAAAGAGTTAATTCGTAAGGCTAATGCAATTGCAGCGGAAAAGGGTATCAAAGTACAGCATGGTGTATATATCGGTACGCAAGGTCCGACATTTGAGACACCGTCCGAATATAAATTATTCCATATCCTCGGTGCCGATGCAGTGGGTATGTCTACAGTGCCGGAAGTGATTGTTGCCAATCATTGCGGTATCAAGGTATTCGGTATTTCGGTAATTACCGACCTTGGTGTGGAAGGTAAGATCGTAGAGGTGACACACGAGGAAGTGCAGAAAGCTGCTGATGCCGCCCAGCCGAAGATGACAGAAATTATGAGAGAATTGATAAACAGAGCATAATCATGAGAACAGAAATATCAAGCCTCGGTGAGTTCGGCCTCATCCGCCGCCTTACCGACGGTATTGAACTGAAGAATGAATCCAGCCGGTACGGTATAGGTGATGATGCTGCCGTACTCTCCTATCCTACCGAAAAACAAGTCTTGATTACCACTGACTTGCTAATGGAAGGTGTGCATTTCGATTTGATTTATGTCCCGCTGAAGCACTTAGGCTATAAAGCGGCTGTCGTGAACTTCTCCGATATCTACGCCATGAATGGTACGCCCAAACAGATCACCGTTTCTCTGGCTCTTTCCAAGCGTTTCTCCGTGGAAGATATGGAAGAGTTGTATGCGGGCATCCGTCTGGCGTGCGAGGAATATGATGTGGATATCATAGGAGGCGACACCTCTTCTTCTCTTACGGGACTGGCAATCAGTATCACTTGTATAGGTGAGGCAGACAAAGATAAGGTTGTCTACCGAAATGGTGCGAAAGAAACAGATTTGATTTGCGTAACCGGTGATCTGGGTGCCGCATATATGGGCTTACAATTATTGGAACGCGAGAAAGTGGCTTTGAAAGGTAAGGCTGATATGCAACCTGATTTCTCCGGAAAGGAATATCTGCTGGAACGTCAATTAAAACCGGAAGCTCGCCGCGACATCATTGAGAAACTGGCGGAAGAAGGTATTCAACCCACTTCTATGATGGATATTTCAGATGGTCTATCTTCTGAATTGTTGCATATCTGCACGCAAAGTAAAGTAGGCTGCCGCATTTATGAGGAACATATCCCCATTGACTATCAGACTGCCATCATGGCTGAAGAGTTCAATATGAATCTGACAACATGCGCTCTTAATGGTGGCGAAGACTACGAACTGCTTTTCACCGTTCCCATTGCCGATCACGAGAAGATTTCTGAAATGGAAGGTGTGAAGTTAATAGGACACATCACTAAACCGGAATTAGGTTGTGCACTGATCACTCGCGATGGTCAAGAGTTTGAACTGAAAGCACAAGGATGGAATCCACTGAAAGAGGAAACTACCGAGAGTGAAGGCGAAAAAGCTGGCGAATAAAGATTTGTAAGAGCAGATAAAGATTTGTGAGAACAAATAAACAGCTGAATTCATTTTTTTCTTAAAACATAAGCGCTGATACTTAGCCACATAGGCAAATATCAGCGTTTTTTATCTCCAAAGCGCTTGCATAGTCCAAAAGTTTCACTACCTTTGCAACCGCAAAAGAGAAACAATGGTGCCATAGCTCAGTTGGTAGAGCAAAGGACTGAAAATCCTTGTGTCCCCGGTTCGATTCCTGGTGGCACCACTTGTAAGAAAAGCGTTGTAAATAACTTATTTACAACGCTTTTCTTTTTCTATAGAATGTTACCTAATGCATTTCCAAAAGAAAAAGATTATAGAGACTTCTTCCACCTCTTTAACTCCGGGAAAAAATCTCTCATTTTAATCAATGCTGCCTGCTCGTTGAAATCAGGATCACCTTTGAAGAGTTCCCTCATATGCTTCAGGCTGATATTGATCATATCCTCCATAGTGATATCCCCTGTAAAATCTCCATCTTTAAAACAATAGATGCAATACTCACTCATAGGAGTTCCGTCTTTATTTGTTGCAAAATCTTCTGCCTTTACAAGTGGCATACCACAACTCTGACAATACATTTCTTCCATAGTAAAACTATTATTCTTTTAATTTATCACTATATAATTACCCTATATTCTTGCGGACATTTATCAGCCAATTCACACCAAACTTATCAGTAAACATTCCAAAATAATCCCCCCAATGTGCTTCACTCATAGGCATCGTTACACGTCCCTCTGTTGACAACCCGGCAAACAATCGATCTGCCTCTCCTCTACTATCAGCTTCTATATAAAGAGAGAAATTATTACCGAATACAGTATTTTGCGCCATATAGCCGCAAACATCCGCTCCCATCAAAACAGTCTCTTCAGCAATAGGCAAACAGATATTCTCTATTTTATTTTTTTCATCCTCAGAAATCGGAGGCATCCCATTCTGCGGAGGAATATCCCCATATCTGCCTATAAAAGTAAAATCTATACCAAAAGCTGATTTATAAAAATTGAATGCCTCTTCGCAATTGCCATTAAAGAGAAGGTAAAAATTGATTTTTGCCATTTAGTTACGTTTTTAAGTATTAAGTCTATAAAGATTTATATGACATTTATCGTCATTTTACAAATATAAGGTTTTCTTTCTGATCCACAAGAATTACACTTCTGGAAATTGCAGTTAAACAAGTATTTATCACTAAATCGGATAAATTCAGAAAGCAAATCAGAAAGGTAAAAAATACCAAAGATAAACCTCCGAAAATATTTTTCTCAAACAACACAAAATCACGAAAAAAAGCAGTAGATTTGCGCCATTACAAAGTAGCAACATATTATGCGACATTTACTAACTGCTATATTTATACTTATCAATTCGACAGTGCTTGCCTCAAACCAAACACAGGCAGCAGATAGCCTCCTAGGTGTTTTAAAAAACACCCAGTCTTCCGAGAAAAGAATTCAAATATACAGAAATCTGGCAGACCTTTATCAGGAAAATCCTGAAGCCCATCTTTATCTATTAAAGATGTACCAGGAAGCAGCCACAATCGATGACAGAAAAAATATGCTGAATGCACTCGACGATATTCTTATCGCCGGAATCAGCGAATACAATAAAGATACAATAGCCAAATACACCGAATATTTTAAAAAGATAGCGACCGAGGATGAACTCAAAAGTTTATTACCTTTTTATCATATGCGAACTTTTGACTCACGATGCTACTCCGGAGAGAGAACGGAAGCTATCAAAGAAGAATTAGATTCCAAGAATGTAGAGACAGATAAAGAAGACAATGTATACAAACAAATAGCATCAGCCTATAATATGGGAACGAGTTTCTATATGAGTGATCAATTCAAAAAGGCAATACCTTATTTGGATAAAGCCATGCAACTTACAGAAACACTCCCGGAAAAAGAAAAATACATCTACAAAAAATTCATTACCTGGAGAGTATGTTTTACATACGCCCAAGCTGGTAAGAACAAAGAAGCTGTGAAAATCATGGAGCAGCTTATTAATATGGTAGAGCAAAAATACAAAAATGATTACCAAAAACAGCGTCCTTTCTATAATATAGATTTATATCTCCTTCAGTACTATTCATTTATGATTAGCAGTTTGCCATATCTGACATTAGAACAAGAAAAATATTACTGGAAGCGTATTCAGGAAATTGGTAAGAGTCTGACTAATGATCTGGATAAATACAATTATTATCTTTGTGCCAACAACTATTATTCCAATAACCGTACCGAAAGAGATTTTCGCAAGGCAATAGCAGCCAATGACAGTCTGATTAAATTTGCAGAAACATTAGCACCACAGAATCTGCCCGGATTATACAACATCAATTCCATGACTTATGAAGCAATCAAAGACTATCAGAATGCTCTGAAATATTTGAAGATTTCACATCTGATTCAGGATTCATTAAGCACAGAAGCTACACATAAGCAGCTCAATGAATTACAAGTAAAGTATGATCTGAATACTCTCAATAATGAAAAGACTATGCTGGAGATAAAAAATAAGAAAACGATGCTCATTTCTCTCAGCATTTTATTGATAATCGTAGTACTTATCTGCACCTATTTATATTTTTCCTGGAAGAAGGAGAAAAGGATGAAAATGGAATTAAAAGCCTTGCATCTCAAAGCACAGGAAAGCGAAAAGATGAAACAATCATTTATCAACTCAATCTGCCATGAGATACGTACTCCACTCAACGCTATCGTCGGATTCTCCGATCTGATCATGAATGAAGAAATCGATGCGGAGATGCGCAAAGAGTTTCCACCGGAAATTCAAAAGAATACTGTATTACTAACAAGTCTTATCAACAGTATGCTGGAAGTTGCCAATCTGGATGTTTCCGAAGAAAAACTTCCCTGTCAGCCTACAGATTTGAAGAACATCTGTGTACATGAAATGGAGCAACTCAAGAAAAAGGAGGGCATAGAATATAAGCTGGAGATTACAGAAGAAAGTATGATTATTCCAAGCAATGCCCAATACCTGACCCAAGTAATCGAACACTTGCTGAGTAATGCTAATAAATTCACAGAAAAAGGTCAGATCACTTTAGGATATGGAGTGGATAAATCCAAAGAGAAAATCCTGATATACGTCACCGATACCGGTTGCGGTATTCCTCAGGAGAAACATGAAGAAGTATTCAACCGCTTCTCCAAACTTGACACTTTTATTCCCGGTAATGGACTGGGATTATATCTCTGCCGGCTCATCACAAAACGACTTGCCGGAGAGATAAAAATAGATCCTGCATATAAGGAAGGAATACGAATGATCGTCACTTTACCAATAAAATAAAGGTATCGGCTATACTACTTTATTCCCTTACTAATACCGCTTATCTTCAGGTAAGCACAAGATTGAACACCTAATAGAATCACAAACAAATACTCAGCCGTCAAATAGACCGGTAAAGTCGTTGTGAAACAATAACTCAATAGATACAAATAAGCCAGATAGACGACAATAGTGGAAATCTGAAAGATAAATGCAATCCGGGTATTACCTGTACCTGTTACTGCATTCATAAAAACATAACCAGGCAAAGCAAATGTGTAATTCAGCAACATCACGATAAACGGATACTGAGCAAGTTCGATTAATTCTGCATTATCCGTATAAAATCCGATAATCTGTTGATTAAATAACATAGCAATAATTATCAAAGGAAGACCGATTGCATATCCCAATCTGAGAATTTTACCACAGAGCCGGAACATACTTCTCCCCTCACCCGCACCTATCAGATTACTGACCAGTGAACCGATAGTAGCCGCAAACGAATTGACTATTACAAAGAAAACGGTAGAAACACTTCTTATAATATTCGACACTGCCAGTTCTTTTTCTCCCAACCGCTCGATAGCCACGAAGAATAAAAACCACGGAGCAACACTAATGAAAGCATGCATCATACTCCATACGGATAAGTGAAAAAGTGAATTTAGCAATTTCCTATCATAAACAGGTTTTAACCCTAAATTCTCCTTATCCATTTTCAGAAAAGTATAGATAACCAGAATTAATAAAGAACCGGCTTCAGCCAGTGAAGAAGCCATTGCTGCCCCGGATATACCCAGATTGAGACTGAAAATAAACAAGTAATTACAAGGGATATTGATAAGAACCGCCATTATAGCCGCCCACGACAAAACTCTCGTTTTCGTAATTCCCACGAAGAAAGAGCGGAATGCCAGAAATGGAAAAGAGAATAGCAGACCGAAACATCTCCATGTCAGATAATCAACCGCAGCATTATAAATCTCCGGTGAACGGATGAAATACCTCAGGATAACAGGTGACAGTATATAGGACGCAAGACTTAAAAACATAGCCAGTCCACTCAGGAACAATAATCCCTGGAAGAAAGTCTTCCCTGTTTCTTCGTATCTTTGTTCCCCGTTTCTGCGGGCAATCATAACCTGTAAACCCAAACTAAAGCCAAAACCAAGCATATAAATGGCCAGATAATAAACACTTGCAAGCGCAGAAGCACCTAACTCCACTTCGCCTACATGTCCCAGAAAAATAGCATCAGTAATATTGATTAATTGCTCCATCAGGATGCTCATCATCACAGGAAAGTTGATGAGCCATATTTGCTTATACGTATAATTCATTGTTCAACTAAAATAAACGCATGCCACACAGCTATGCGCATAGCTGCGTGCCACTCGATGTAAATAATCAGATAGGAAAACTCTGTGACGAATTACAAAAATCCGTCAGGATAGCCGAATAGCTTTTATTGGAAAGTACTATTCGTGGAGCGTAGCTATATACAGAGTTGATGTTTCATGAGTTGAACAATCGTTTTATGTGAATTCTACACAGCAAATGTAGGAAAAATAATAAAAAAGCAAGTGATCTTACCCGGATAAATCAACGGTTATTATATTTTTGCGTGAAATTACTCCACTGCATGAAATCAACTGAAATCACAAGAGAAGAGATGTGGGCAAAGCAACATTTGTCTGCAAATGAAATCGACTATGCCATATGGGAACAGGATAAAGTTGTGCTACAACAGATGTCCAAAATCAGCAGAAGTTGCTCATTTGTAGTTGATGTTTATAAATACAGATATGCTTTCGCATCTTCTAACTTTGCAGATATACTGGGATATGACAGCCGGAAAATAGCTACTCTGGAGAAGCAGGGAGATTATTTGGAATCACGCTTTCATCCGGACGATTTCGCCCGACTGGAGCAATTGCAGATTAACCTTAGCAAATTCATCTATAGCCTGCCTCACGAACAAAGAAATGATTATTGTAATATATATAGTTTCCGGCTGATGAATGCCAAACAACAGTACATACGGGTAATCAGCCGACAACAGGTTTTAGAACAAAGCCGCAACGGAAAAGCATGGCTGATACTTGGAAATATAGAGATTGCGCCCAATCAGACAGAAACCGATCAGGTGGAATGCACTGTATTGAATCTCAAAAATGGAGAAATGTTCTCGCCTACTTTAGTATCTATTCCACGGATTCATCTGACACAGCGTGAACTGGAGATTTTACAGCTTATTCAAAAAGGATTATTAAGTAAAGAAATAGCTCACAATCTCTGCATTAGTATTCATACGGTCAATATTCACCGGCAAAACCTATTGCACAAATTAGGGGTACAGAATTCTATCGAAGCTATCAATGCAGGATTAAAGTCAGGAATACTAAGCTAACCGCTCTGCGAAAGAAATATGCAAGTTACGGCATCCAGTCCATAATTCCCGTAACCGGATGCAGACTTCTCCATTCCATAAAGTCCTCATAACTGCGTATGCCATCCCGGATAACAGCTTTATAATACTCTATTCCCATAATCTTTTCCGACTCGGGCGTATCATATTTCAATTTTAAAATGGCATACCTTGTTTCATCGGTCAAAACAGCGGAAAGCCGTTCGGCAAACTTCTCAAAATAGCCATCATACCGGGAACCTTCCAAAATATGGATCATATCTATCTGCCAAAGCGCATTATCTGCATCCCGATACCAAGCATGCCACTCCACACATGCTTCCTCTGTATCCAGCAGATTCTTATGCTCCATCTTCATGAAAGACTTGTTTTCCGTAAACTTCACCATTGCCTGAAAGCTATCACACAGACTAAATTGTGAGGTATAAATATGAAAATCAATGTCAAGATGCTTCATCAGCAATCCTGTACTTAAAGAACCTACTAAATTCACTCTGGCACCTATACTTTCCCAAATAGGGATGATCTTTGTGTCTTCTATAATTTTCCGGGCTTTCTGTTGATTCCGTCTGGCAAGATCAAGAATATCCATTGTTTTTCTTTTGTAATGACGTGCAAATGTAGAAAAAAGGACGGATATATAGCTATAAATAACTATTTAATAACCTGATAATTCGGACTAACTTTGCCACCCTTTCCAAACTTCCCAGATAAAAAATTAAAAGAGTTATGACATTCAATCTATCAGAACAACAGGAAAAAAAGTACTTGCAACAGGTCATCGGCATCATTAACGATACGATTCAGAACACCGATACATCAGTCAAAGAACATGTAGAAACCTTACAGGAATACAAAGATTATATCTGGTCAAACAAAGATATCGATCCGCATGAAATCCGATCCATGCGCGAAAGCATCCTCAATCATTTCGCACTGGGTGAAAGCGTAATTGACAAACGCAGGCGGTTGGGCAAGATATTGGATATCCCCTATTTCGGACGGATAGATTTCGAGGAAAAGAAAAACGGCAGTAGTGTTTTACCTATTTATATAGGCATACATACGTTCTATGATTCACAAAGTAAGACGAACCTGATATACGATTGGCGGGCTCCCATTTCCGGTATGTTCTACGATTACGAACTGGGGAAAGCGGTTTATACCTCCCCTACCGGTGAAATCAACGGAGATATTTCACTTAAACGCCAATACCGCATCCGTAAAGGCAAAATGGAATATATGATAGAAAGCTCGCTGACTGTACATGATGAAATTCTTCAGAAGGAACTCAGCAGCAATGCCGATGATAAAATGAAGAATATTGTCACCACCATCCAGCGGGAACAAAACCGGATCATTCGTAATGAAGAAGCCCACGTGCTCATTATCCAGGGAGTTGCCGGATCGGGCAAGACATCCATTGCCTTACACCGCATCGCCTACCTGCTCTATACGTTGAAAGGGAATATTTCCTCAAAAGATATACTTATTATTTCACCCAATAAAGTTTTCGGTGATTATATCTCGAACGTACTTCCCGAGCTTGGCGAAGAAAGTGTGCCCGAAACCAGTATGGAGCAGATTCTTTCGGGAGTTCTTGAAAACAAATACAAATACCAGAACTTCTTTGAACAGGTAACGGAATTACTCGAACAAACGTCCTCGGACTTCATTGAACGGATCAAATACAAATCTTCCTTCGAGTTTATTTCACAGCTCGATAAGTTCATCCTCTATATGGAAAACAACTACTTCAAAGCAGCAGAAGTAAAACTCACCAGGCACATCACAATTCCAGCCGAGTATATTGAAGAGCAATTCAGGCGCTTCAGCCGTTATCCCATGCGCCAGCGTTCTGAAGCTATGACGGATTATATCCTGGAAATGATGAAGGTGCAATACTACTTTACAATTACCACTTCAGAGAAAAATCTGTTGAAGAAAGAAATAAAGAAGATGTTTGCAGGTAACAACGATCTTCAGATTTATAAAGAGTTTTTCGTATGGGTAGGTAAACCCGAACTATTCAAATTACGCAAGAACCGGATGTTGGAATACGCTGACCTGGCACCTTTGGCATACCTGCATCTGGCTTTAGACGGAAATATTACTTCGCCCGGTGTCAAACATCTTTTGATAGACGAAATGCAGGATTATTCTCCTATCCAATACAAAGTAATTCAGAAACTTTACCCCTGCCGGAAGACTATTCTCGGAGATGCATCACAATCTGTCAACCCTTATGGTTCGTCAACAGCCGATATGATTCGGAAAGCATTCACTATAGGCGAAATAATGAAACTATGCAAAAGTTACCGCTCTACGTTTGAAATCACGGATTTCTCGCAAAAGATTCAGACCAATCATGAATTAGAACCTATCATACGCCATGGTGAACCTCCTGCAATCCTACGGTTTGAAGATGTAAAACAGGAAATACTGGGTATTTTCAGTATAATTTCTTCTTTTAAAAAATCCGGTTATACGTCACTCGGGATAGTATGCAAAACCGAAACGCAGGCAAGAGAACTATCAGAAAGCCTCCGGGTGCATACCGGTGATATCCATTTCCTGTCCAATCAAAGCTCTGCTTTTATGAAAGGTATTATCGTTACCTCATCTCACATGGCAAAAGGATTGGAGTTTGACGAAGTAATCGTTCCCTATGTCAACGGCAAGAATTACAACTCAGCCATTGACAAAAGTATGCTCTATGTAGCTGTAACAAGGGCTATGCATAGACTGACACTAACCTACAACGGACGACCAAGTGAATTTATTCCTGCCTCATCAGATCAGAATTTTTAGTTCTCCGGTTATGGAATCAATAATAAACCCGTTTATCTTAATATCCGATGGGATAAGCGGGTGTTTCCTGATTAACTCCACGGAACTTTTAATCGCTTCCTCCACACTGTCAAATCCATTCAACCAGGACTCAACATCCAGACCGCAGAATTTCAGCATATCAATGTTCTTGTCTGCAATGCCTCTTTCCTTCATGTGTGCAAGCACTCTTTTGCTATTCAGGCTTTGCGCACCACAATCGGTATGCCCGATCACCATCACCTGTTCCACGCCAAGTTCATAAATGGCTATCAGCAGACTTCTCACCGCACTACCAAACGGATGGGATATGACACCTCCCGCATTCTTTATCATCTTTACGTCACCGTTCTTTAGTCCGAGCGCGGCAGGTATCAGTTCAAGCAAACGGGTATCCATACAGGAAATGATGGCAATCTTCTTGTCTGGGTATTTATTAGTGAGGTATTTCTCATATCCTCTGTTCTGCACGAACTCCTTATTGAATTTCAGAATATCTTCAAGCATAGCAGTCTTACTTTTAAAATCGACGACAAATTTATGGAAAAAAAGAATAGGATGTCATTCCAATAAAGCTAAAGTTTATTGATATCACATCCTCGCTAACACCGGCAAGAACCTATTACCACCTGCCGAATGACCCTCTGTTCTGTTTCAGCAGACCGGACGAAGTGTTTCAAGCAATGGAACCTCCAGTTTCAAGCAATGAAACCGATAGTTTCAAGTAATGAAACAAGCAGTTCCAAGTAATGAAACTGACAGTTTCACACCGAGAAACAAATCATTCGGTAAAGGATTCCAGTTTCTTTCCAGAATCTCCCTTTACCTTTGCAATATCAGAATAAACCAAAGTATTAATTATTAAAAATAGAAGAATATGAAAAAGTTAGTTTTATTATTAGTATGTATGTTCACAATGCACACAATGGTAATGGCGGATAATGACAAACCGATCCAGGTAAATCAACTCCCTGCAAAGGCTCAAACTTTCCTCAATACCTACTTTAAAGATCATAAAGTGGCATTGGCAAAACAGGAAACAGAATTATTCTATAAAAGCTACGATGTGGTCTTCACTAATGGAGAAAAAGTAGAATTCGATAAGGCGGGAGAATGGACAGAAGTTAAATGCCAGCAAAGTGAAGTCCCTGCACAGATCATCCCGGAAGCAATCCGTACTTATGTAAAGACAAACTATCCGGATGTTAAAATCTTACAGATTGAACGGGATAAAAAAGAATATGAAGTAAAGCTGTCTAACCGTTGGGAAATCAAGTTCGACTCTAAGATGAGAGTAATTGACATTGATGACTAAAATAAAAAAAGTTTTTGACTTTAAGTTCCCGGCCCTTTTAATGTTGCTTCCGATAGAAATCAAATGCAATGGCACAATGTTTTGTCATAAAACCACACCGCTCCAGCGTCCTACGTGAAGCAACATTATCAGCTGCACACCCTGCAATAGGAGTATATCCCGCTTTTAAGCATGATTCTTTAAGATGTGAAATAATCATCGTTGCATACCCCTGCCTGCGGAATCATCAAATGACTTGCAGAAAGCACTCTTAATCTGAAATTCTTTCAACGCTCTTCCGAATATTTCTTCTTTTCGTGAAAGCAGTTCATCAGACAGATAGAATTCAATCAGCTCTCCTTCTTCCGACTGAATGAAATACCCCACTCTTTCTTCATCCTGTTCGATACAGAAACAAGTGCCTTTTGCAACAAGCCACTCGCAGTGTAACTCCTAGGGGTAACGCAAAGAATCCAGATATTGATTTCTCAGATTCAGAAGTGATGCCAATGGTACAGCTTTAAATTCAATCATAATTCTGTTTTTGCTAAAGATACGAAAGTTTTCCGGATACGAAAAATTACTTTACTAAACTGATATACTCCCCATATCCTTCAGCCTGCATCTTCTCTTTAGGAATGAATCTCAACGAAGCACTGTTGATGCAATAACGCAAACCACCTTTATCTGCCGGACCATCAGTGAAGACATGTCCTAAATGGGCATCACCCGTAGCACTTCTAACCTCTGTGCGTACCATACCATGAGAAGTATCCATCTTCTCATGAATAAGTTTACGGTCAATCGGTTTTGAGAAACTGGGCCAGCCACAGCCGGAATCAAACTTATCAGTTGAAACGAACAAAGGCTCACCCGTGGTGATATCTACATAAATACCGGGACGGTGTTCATTCCAATAATCATTATGAAAAGCCGGCTCGGTTGCATTCTTTTGAGTCACGGCATATTGCTCCGGGGTGAGTTTAGAACGCAACACCGTATCATCCGGTTTACTATAAACAGATTTTTTCGGCATTTTAGCCTTACGCGCCAAGTCAAATAGTTCAGGATGGATATGACAATATCCGCCCGGATTCTTATCCAGATAATCCTGGTGATAGTCTTCCGCCGGATAGAAATTCTTCAAAGGCTTTATTTCTACTGCCAGCGGACGGGGGTAAGCTGTTGCCAGACGGTGCACAGTTTCTTGAATAACCGTTAAATCAGCCGGATCAGTATAATAAATACCCGTACGATATTGGGTACCCTTGTCATTACCCTGCCTGTTTACGCTGGTAGGGTCGATGGTTTTGAAATAAAGATCTATGAGAAAAGGCAGGTCCACTTTGAGAGGATCATACTGCACTTTCACGGTTTCTGCAAAGTCCGTAGTTCCGGTACATACTTGTTTATAAGTCGGATTGGCAATATTGCCGTTTGCATAGCCGACTTGCGTAGTTTCTACGCCATCAATTAGTTTCAGGAAATGCTCGGTTCCCCAGAAACAGCCTCCTGCCAGATAAATTTCCTTGGTTGATTCCATATCTTTTTTCCTTTCTGCCTGCCCTGCCTGATTATTGGCACAAGCCAGACAACTTATTAACAATACAAATATAAGTTGTTTCATATCTTCAGCTCTCCAACAAATCTTATGCTATTGATATATGAATATATAACAATCAAACCGATAGGATAGTTGAACACAAGAGACTACAATATAGCGCTGCCTGTATTCTCTTCTATAAAAGAAGTGCGATCCGGCTCATAGTTTATCTCCGCCTTCCGGGCCTGCGAGTGCTGAAATTGTCGGGCTACTTTAAACTCCTTCCCTTCTTTCAATAAATAAGAACCTGTCTGCTTAAACCAGAAGCCCACATTAGCTTCTATACATTGGCGACGAATCTCCAAAACCCAGTCATAATCGCATACACGCGCCTCCCGTCCAGATTCTCCTCCGGCTACAACTTGCTCAACCCACTCACCTAACTCTCCCCTGAAATCTATCCGGCTGAGAAGAGGTTCGCAAATAATAATTTTATGCTTTATGGGAGCTGCCTTATAAATAGGCAGGCGATAGTCAATCCGATCCTGATTCTCCATCGTACAACAGATTGTTACATTATCATATCCTTCTCCCCAATCTGAAGGTAAACAATCCTTCAGTCGGTCAATACGCTTAGTGATAAACAGAAAGTGGAGATCTTGTCTCAACCGCATCATTTCCCATGCTTCAGGACGCCATTCATCAGCATCTTCCACCAGAAAATCAGAAGTGAAACATGTATAGACTAGGTTACCGGAAGGTATCTTGTAAGTTTTGTTTTTCTTTTGCTGCACAGGCAGATTGAACTTCTCTGTCTTTGCCACAACGGAACTATCCTTACCATATTTACCATCTGTACGATAAACATAGCAATGCTGACAGCCTGTACTAAACTTATGACAGCCATGCCAGGGATTCCACATCGAAGTCTTTACACCTATTCGCAGCATATGTTCATTGCCTCCATAACTCTATGTCTTTATTGTTGCTTTCACAAAGTTATGCATTGCCCTTATTCCAGGCAGTATTCGAGTTCTTTTTTATGGAACTTTTACATGCGCTTATGAAAAGAAGCATGAAAAAGAAAAAGGGACTCTGCAACATTTATGTCGACAGAGTCCCTTTTTCTATATTGCCAATAAACTAATTCATTGTCGCCGGTGTCTTCAGCTTCACATCTGCCCAATCAGACCATGTAGGAGAAACCATATACTGAGGTTCCTGCATCTTGCCAATCAAAGCAGTAGCTTTCTTCACCTCTGCATTGGTCTTTTCAAACAGTTCTTTCATGGTTAAATCTCCCTTTGCATCCTTGATACATTTAACCAGGAAGTAAGTATAATATCCCTGCTTCTTATCATGATAAACACTGGAAGTCTGGTCACCGCTACTGGATGAGAAACTCAAGGTATGTCCCTGTGGCAAACCCACCTTCGGTACTACACGTACCCCTTTTTGGGCCAGCAACGGAGCAGCACTCTTGTAGCCACCACTAAAGCAAGCATCCAGGAAAACATAAGCTCCCTTGATAGGATAGGTTGCCAGACGCTTATATAAATCCGCCAGAGAAATACCCAGACGAATGTTCTTACCCGTAATATCTACCGGCAGCAGATAAGGTTCTTTCGTAGCCTCATCATTATTACCATGACCGGAATAATAGAATATCAATTCCGCTTCAGGATCAGTACTTGCCATATTCACCAACCAGTCAAGCTGTTCGTGCATCATACCAGCCGTAGCATTCGGAACAACTTTCAGTTGTCCATCAGGTACACCAAATGTACGTACACAATATTCACGGAATACCATAGCATCATTCACGGCATAAGGCACATTAATCTCTGCATTGGCACCGGTTATGCTATAATCTTCGTTACCAATGATCAATGCATAACGGTGACGATTCACAGCACCCACAGGAATATCTTGCAGCAACTCAGTATTGAGTCCTAAACTAACATTCTTAAGATCAACCGCCTTACGGACAGCTCCGTCAATCTTGATTGTGCTGGATGCCGTTAAGTATTCACCCACCTTCACCTTATAGGCTTCACTCAGATAAGAAGAACGGGAATCTTCACTCACGCTTACCATCACAGCGATTGAATCACCATCGAAACGCTTGTTCACCAGGAAACCATAATCCAGTGTTGCTACATCACCCGGAGCAATACTATCAATCGTCATTTCAGGTACATCAGTTGTAAACACATTATTCGGCAATTTGAAGTTCAATTTCACATTACGTGCTGTCTTCGAACCGAAATTCTGCAAAGCAAGCGTCAGCTTACCATTCTTACCTAAAGTGATAGAAGAACCTTCGGAAGCAAAGAACTGATGATCCGCCACACGCAGGTGCGGCATAGCATATTCCTGTGTATTAACAATCAATTCCGACGGATCAGCATCAAAACCATTCGCTTCGAATGCATAGATATTAATCTTGGCCAGCGCTGACGGCATTTCTTTCTTTACCAGATAACGGAAAGTGTATTGCTTCGATGTTCCTGCGGGAATATTACCACCATCCAACTCACGGGGACCGTCGAAATATTCATCATATCCCTGTTGTTCGGAAAGACGGAGGCGGATGTTATAAGCATCCCCCTGTCCCTTATTCTCAACAGAAAATTGAACAGCAAAACTTTCACCGGCATCTATTACCTTATTATTATTACCATCAATAAAACTATCCACATGGATGACCAACATAGCAGGTTCCACCGGCACAGGAGCAGATTCCTGTTGCTGTGCCACCCCTTCAGTCTTCTTCAATGCCTCATTATAGGCCAGCAAACGGGATGGGAAAGAAGTATATGAAGCACCGTCAGTAATAATTTTCATCAAGACTTCATACTCAGATTTCATATCCATATACTGATATACACCCGCCAACCCCTGCATATACATTTTAGATGAAGGTTCTTTTTCCAGAATTTTCAGGAACAGGTCTTTAGCATCCAGCAGATAACCGGAAGCACGCTGACGTACCAACGCATATTCGGTATCATTAGCAATAGTAGCACCGTTATTCACAATTTCAGTAGCTACATTGAAATTAACACGTGCCAATCCGGTGAGCAACTCAAAACTATCGGGATGGAGAGCATACAAACGTTTGTAGATATCAAGCGCTTCCTGATTCTTTCCCTGGCGTTCCAAAATACGTGCCTTGATGGGCAATACCTTATCATTATTGGGATCAACTTCAAGAATACGATCGATGGCCGACAGTAACTTCGGCATATTGTTCGTGGCAATATGCACATTCACCAGATTATAAAGGAAATCAAGCGAAACAGGATACTTGGCTATGGCTTCCTCCAAAACACGTTCCTGTTCAGAATAATTCTTCTGCGACTGATAAATCATATTCATATATACATAGCAGTCTTTCTGCTGTGTATCCGTTCCCGTGCTTAAATACTCCTGGAAATACTTCAACGCCTGCGAATACTTTTGGAGATTGTAGGCAGATACCGCCGCATAATATACTACAGAAGCATAGCGGTTATCTTTGGGAAGCAACTCGCTCTGAAAAATCTTCAGCCGGGGCATCTCAATATAAGCTGCTGCAAAATCCAGCGCCTTAGAGGGTTGCTTCTGTTCGGAATAATACACTGCACCATTCAACAGATAAGGATACATAGCACGCAAACGATTCTTGGCACCACTCAAATACTGACCGTTATCCGGTGCTTCCACAACTTTCATGAAATTCTCGTAACTGTCCAGCAAATAGCTATACATACCCGTCACGTTCGTTCCTTTATCGCGCTCACTTTCAAAAAGCACATATTGTTGGTTAGCACGCTTAGAAGCAGCAGCGGCATCCTGTGCCACTACTCTCCCATATGCTCCCAACATTAAAATGATTGTCAGTACTAAAAAATTCTTCATATTTATTTATTAGCTCCTCACTAAATTATTTTGCAGGAAAAGCATCCATGATTACAAACTCTACGTTAATCTTACGGAATTCACCACCGCGTTCTTTGGCTACTTCCACATGATATTCATATTCGTTCTTGGTGTTATCCAGTGTGGTTACATTCTTTTCTATATAATTCTTCACACCTGCCGCACGCATCAAAGCCAACTGTTCATTAGCAGTAATGCCCGAAGCCTTTGTTACGGTAATATTATCAAGATTACCATCCTTATAATAAGGTTCATCGATAAATTCGCCATATTGTCCGTTATAGGCAATGCGTCCGCGAATAGGACTTGCATCGGCAGAACCGGTAACAATGACCTTCACTTGTTTACCTTCAGACAGATACTTGGAGAAATCGCCTTCAAAAGCATTCTTGATTATCTTCATCAGAGACATTGCGGCATTGGAACGTTCAATATCATAACCACCTGACGGGAAGTCCTCCTTTGCAGAAAACTCTTTATTGATCACCTCATACTGGTAGCCCACTTTGTAGTTCAGAATCTTATTACCATTAGCATCCACACCCGGAATTACTTCTGTCCTCACATCAATCTGTGTATTTTCCGTAATCAGCTTATCCTGCTTCTTTTCTTCGATTACAGCTTCTTTGATCTCCTTCAGCTGAATTTCTTCACGACTTGCCTGCTGCATAATTTCCAGCGGAACAAAGTTTTCATCTGCTTCCAAGGCGGTCAACTTAGTGCGACCGATATTATCATAAATATAGACCTTATTTGTAGTCTCATTACGCACTTCTACATAAGCCAACTCAAATTCGTCCTTATCATTCAATACATAAACCGCATTATCAAATTTCAGGTTCTTACCATCCTTAAAGTCGCCTACTTCATTTGAAGGCACTTCCAAAGCAATCGCGGGCAATGCATTAAATCCGATGTTCAGCATATTCTTGGAAGCGTCATATTCTCCCACGAAAGGATTATCAATAGAGATGCGGTCGCCTGCCAACTCCGTTGCCACTTCCTGAGCAAATAATTGTTGTTGCTTCAGGCGAGTCTCGTCATTCACACGAATAGCATAATCTTCCATGGACTCACCCTGCATCATCTTCACCCACTCGTTCATCTTAGCATCCACTTCCTTACTCATCAATTTACCAAAGAAAGGATTCAAACCATTAGCATCCCAAAACACAAGTCCTTTGGCGCGATTGGAAAGCATGAATACATCGCTCGTTTGCTTGTTTACAAAGAAGCGACTACCCGTCACACCACCTGGATTTTCATCCAATGTCTGTTCAGGCACACTGTTTTTCAAGTTCATGATGACAATAGCGTTACCATCTTTAACCACACTGATATATTTGCCATCCGGATGAAAGGACGGAGAAGTCAGTGTTCCACCTATCTTATCAAAGATATCCACCTTATCCCATGTCTTTGTGTCGAAAATAGTCAGACGCTTGTCTGCCGTCACAACAGCCATTTGAGAAGCATCGGCAGAAAAGACCAATTCAGTTACTTCGGCAGGCATCGGAAGAGAAGTACGCAGTTCTTTTGTCTGGAAATTCCAGATATCGATATTCTTACCGGTTCCGGCAGCGATAAAATAGTTGTTGGGACTCATAGTAATAGCCGTCGCGACAGCTTTTCCCTGAATATAAGCCTGAGGCAAATATGCTTTTGTGTCGTAAACTATGATTTCTCCTAAAGAATTGGAAACCAAAAAATTGCGTGCATCAGCACCATAGCACATGGCAACAGGGACAATGTCTCCCTTTGATGCATCTTTCATCAACTCAGCGCCTACAGGTCCGGGCACAAAGAAATTCAGATTCTTCCTGCCCTTCAGTTCCTTACTCTTACGCTGCTCTTTCAGTTCAAAAAGCTTTTTGTTCCGGTCACGGAAAGAATAAATACTAACAGGTTTCTTCCCCCGCATCAAAGCCAGTGAGCTACCCGTAGGGTTAAAGGCTATTTTATCAACATCTCTCAGATCGACAATAGGGATATCGCGAATCGTAAGCAAAGAACCATCCGACAGGAAAGCTGTACAAAACGTTGTATTGTCAAATGCCGAAATACGTTTCGCTGAAGGAAAACTCCTTTTCACCTGTACCTGCGCCATTGCCTGACTGCCAAAGAAAGCAGCCACAATACAAAATGCAATACCCTTGACCGGGCGGAACCACATTCTCATTTCATCCATATCTTTAATGTTTATAATAGTTTATGTTTCATACTATTTGCAAATATAAACATTAAATTCCTATCAAGCGGTCAACAAATTCCTGTTTTTTTTGTTTAAGGAGGCTTTTAACAGGATAAACAGGTAAAAAACAAGATTAAGAGGATCAAAAAGATAACTATGCGGAATATTTATTTGTCACGGAAATCAGTGACAAATATTAAGAATGTTTCAATCCCATCTTTTCAGCACGCTGCAACATAAAAGTGCGTGCAGCCTCGTATTCATTGGGTATCACTCCATCCAAAATAGCATCTTTAATGGCGCTTTTCAGAGTTCCTACTTGCTGGCAGGGTTCCAGATTGAAAGTTTTCATGATTTCTTCTCCACTGATAGGTGGCTGGAAATTGCGAACGCGGTCGCGCTCTTCAAGATCCTTCAGTTTCTGACGCACCAGTTGGAAATTATTAAGAAAACGTTGTTTGCGCTCCATATTCTTGGACGTAATATCAGCTTCACACAATGTCATCAGATCATCAATATCATCTCCGGCTTCAAAGAGAAGACGACGTACTGCAGAGTCAGTTACCACATCATCAGCAATGACAATAGGACGCATGTGCAAACTTACCAACTTCTGTACATACTTCATTTTTTCATTCATCGGCAATTTCATTCTCCGAAAAATCTCCGGTACCATCTTCTCACCAATGAAATTATGATTGTGAAATGTCCAGCCTGCACGAGGTTCCCAACGTTTGGTAACAGGTTTTGCTATGTCATGCAACAGGGCAGCCCAGCGCAACCAAAGATTATCGGTTTTGCGACTGATATTATCAAGTACTTCCAAAGTATGATAGAAGTTGTCCTTATGAGCCCGTCCGTTGCGGGTTTCCACACCTTGCAATGCAGCAAGTTCCGGAAAAATCAGCGGCAACAGTCCGGAACGATCCAAATCAATAAAGCCTTTGGAAGGAACTGGAGAGAGCAATATCTTATTTAGTTCCTCCGCAATACGTTCCTTAGAGATAATAGAAATACGTTCACAATTGCGACACAAAGACTCGAACGTAGCATCATCAATATAGAAATTCAATTGGGTAGCAAAACGGATGCAACGCATCATACGCAACGGATCATCACTGAATGTGATATCCGGATCAAGCGGCGTACGGATAGTCTTTTCTTTTAAATCCTCTATGCCACCAAAAGGATCTACCAATTCCCCGAAACGGCTTTGGTTCAAACAGACAGCCAGTGCATTAATAGTAAAATCACGACGATTCTGATCATCTTCCAACGTACCATCTTCAACAATAGGTTTACGCGAATCACGTTGATATGATTCCTTACGCGCACCTACAAACTCCACTTCTGTCCCACGATATTTCACCTGTGCAGTACCGAAATTCTTAAATACAGCTACGTGCGCTCCACGCCCCAAACGTTTGCCCAATGCTTCAGCCATTTCTATACCACTGCCAACCACTACGACATCAATATCCTTAGAAGGGCGTTGCAGGAAAATATCGCGTACATATCCACCGACCACATAGCATTCCAATCCCAATTCATCTGCCGTCTCGGATATCCGTTTAAATATGTCGTCACTAAAATGTTGTTTCAATTCTTCTGTTGTCAACTCAACCATAATACATCTTTAAAAAATAATCATATAGTTTTCATTCCGAAGAGTAGAAAGTCTCTTGGTCTATTTTTCCACCTTCCATGTATCCGAACCGTGTCATCCTCGTATTTGCCCCGTACCTATACGTTTGGACTTGGTACGGACCAGGTACGGCTTTGATACGGACCGGGTACAGTGAGGACAAATAATTGTTCCAAACATCCGATATCTTAAGAAAACTAAAATACAATTTATCTATATTTGAGGCTGCAAAGATACGGATATTATTTATAATTTTGTCCTCACTAACAGAAGAACAACAGTTATGAAGACAATGATACTTCTTGCGTGCCTCTGTTGCACGCTCTTCTCTTGCGAGAATGTGGAGAAAAAAGCCGGTGAAAAATTGCAAACCGCCCGTGAAGCTTTTGAACGGGGAGACTTCAGTGAAGCAAAAATGCAGATTGACAGCATTAAGATATTATACCCAAAAGCTTTTGAAACTCGTCGTGAAGGCATCAGTCTGATGCAGCAGGTAGAACTGAAAGAACAGGAAAAAACACTTGTTTACCTGGATAGCCTGCTTCAAAAGAAACAAAGCGAATTGGATGCCATAAAAGGGAAATTCACCCTCGAAAAAGATGCCGAATATCAGAAAATAGGCAACTATCTGCACCCCTCACAAGTAATAGAAAAAAATCTGCATCGTTCATATCTCCGCTTTCAAGTAAACGAAACCGGACAAATGAGCATGACTTCCATTTATTGTGGTCCAAGCAATATTCACCACATCAGCGTAAAGGTTATCGCACCCGATGGTAGTTTTGCTGAAACACCTGCCTCCAAAGATAGCTATGAAACAACTGACCTAGGGGAAAAGATAGAAAAAGCTGATTATAAAATAGGAGAAGACGGCAATGTTATCGGTTTCCTTTATCTGAATAAAGACAAGAATATTAAAGTGAACTATCAGGGTGAACGCCCCTACTCCACTACGATGACTCCGGCAGACCGCCAGGCTGTAGCCAGTGTTTATGAACTGGCACAGTTACTTTCATCTATCACTGAAATTAAGAAAGAGATGGAAGAAGCAAATCTGAAAATAGAGTTTGTGAAACGGAAGATGCAGGAAAGGGAAGAAAAAGAGACGGAACAAGGAAAATAAACAAATTAAAGAAACCATTAAAACTCAAGACTGTTAAAACTACATTCGGAATAATATCTATAATCGAAAGCAAAAATAAGAGTTTTGCAAATTCTTTGTAAGTTTGATTTAAGAGTCCAACATCTATTTATTTTTCAGATTTCACATACTATATATACGATGTAGGATAGCAACCTTTATGCCTTTTGATCTTTATTTCTATCTTTGTACTGAAAAACAATGTCATTCATTATGGGAACACCTTTTGTATATGGACGAATAGCCGATAAGAACAATTTCACGAATAGAAAAAAAGAAGTTGAACTGCTCAAGCGCAACTGCCGTACTGAAAATAAGCCATTCCGTATGGGATGATTTTGCTGCTTCCGTCCGAAAATATTTGGGGCAACTACTACCTTCTGTCACATTCTCAGATATGACTCAAACATGCGAATTATCTTTCGGACTTGATTTCAAAGACAATAAAATGACATTTGATGAAATCTTGGATTTGCCACAAGCCATCAGTAGGGATTCCGGCAAAAAGATGGTGGTTTGTATCGACGAATTTCAAAATATCAACGAGTATGACGACCCTTTGGCATTTCAGCGGAAGCTACGCTCGCACTGGCAGAAACATACGGACGTATGCTATTGCCTGTACGGCAGCAAAAGACATATGCTACTGGATATTTTTCATAATTACAACATGCCTTTCTATAAATTCGGGGACATCTTATTTCTGGAAAAGATACCCAAAGAGGATTGGATCGAATTTATCGGAAGAAAGTTTTCTGAAACCGGAAAGGAAATTTCAGGAGAATTATGCGGCATGATTACCGACCTGATGAAGAATCACCCCTATTATACCCAACAATTAAGTCAGCAAGTGTGGTTTAGAACCGCGACAGTTGCCTCAGCCGAAGTAGTTGATGAGGCTTTCAGTGATATTATCGGGCAACTTAGTTTGCTTTTCGCCAATATCATCGATACATTGACACCACGGCAAATAAATTTTCTACTGGCAGTAGCCGATGGGGTTACAAACTTCTCATCAAAAGAAGTACTCATTAAATATCAGTTGGGACATCTGCTAATATCAAAAATCTAAAAAAGGCAGCAACTGAAAAAGATTTGGTTGATATTTTACCGGGAAACCGGATAGAACTACAAGACCCCATATTTGAACATTGGCTGAAACATATTTATCGCACGAGATGAAATCGTTAAAGTCCCGAAAACAAGGTTCTTTTCCATTGTACCAATAATATGCGCTAAGAAGCATTCTTATAGAGAATAAAAAGAAATATCTTCCTAAATATTATAACGAACGCGGGACAACTACATTAAGAAGTCATCCCGCGTTCGTTATAATATAATTTATGCCATGAAAATTCTATTACCACTGCAACCGTGGCAAGAACTTACTCAAGCAAGTACGTAATGCACTCAAGGTAATAGGCTTTACCAATACTTCCGAAGCACCGGCAGCCATTGCATTTTCACGGTCAGCCGTAAAAGCATAAGCAGTCTGCATGATAATAGGAAGTTCTTTCTCCTCTTCACGGATAATCTTTGTTGCTTCCAAGCCATTCATGATAGGCATTTTAATATCCATAAGAATAGCAGCTGTCTTTCCACGGTTCTCTTTGAACAGATTAACCATCTCTTCACCGTTCTTCGCCCACAATATCTCGCATTTTTTGCCAATAATAGCCTTTATCAACTTAAAGTTACTATCATCGTCTTCCGCTACCAGTATCAGCGGACGGTAATCTTCTGATAAATTCCCTGTTTCCATGACCAATGTATTTTTGTTTAATGAGGCAAAGATATAAAAAATAATATAAATATATTATCTTTGGAGAAGATATGCTGCATCTCGGCATAAAAAATGAACGAGTTCATTTTATTCTGTACTCGGTTTGCACTATCTTTGCGCCTCAATTTAAAAATAGAGTATGATTTCAATAGACGGACTGGCCGTAGAATTCGGCGGCACCACCTTATTCAGTGACGTTTCCTTCGTTATTAATGAAAAAGACCGCATCGCCCTGATGGGAAAGAACGGAGCGGGAAAAAGTACCTTACTGAAAATTCTGGCAGGAGTACGCCAACCTACCCGGGGCAAAATCTCGGCACCTAAAGACAGTGTTATCGCTTACCTGCCGCAACATCTGATGACGGAAGACGGACGAACCGTATTCCAGGAAACCGCACAGGCTTTCTCACACCTGCATGAGATGGAAGCAGAAATAGAACGCCTCAACAAAGAACTGGAAACACGTACCGATTATGAAAGCGACAGTTATATGGAACTGATTGAAACGGTTTCCGCCCTGAGTGAAAAATTCTACTCTATCGATGCTACCAACTATGAGGAAGACGTAGAGAAAGCTCTGTTAGGACTCGGCTTCAGCCGCGAAGATTTCAACCGCCAGACCAGTGACTTCAGCGGCGGATGGCGTATGCGCATCGAGCTTGCCAAACTACTGTTGCAAAAGCCGGATGTACTGTTACTGGATGAGCCTACCAACCACCTCGACATCGAAAGTATTCAGTGGTTGGAAGATTTCCTTATCAATAATGGTAAAGCTGTTATTGTCATCAGCCACGACCGCAAGTTTGTAGATAATATCACTACCCGTACCATTGAAGTGACGATGGGACGTATCTATGATTATAAAGTAAATTATTCCAAATATCTGGAACTCCGCAAAGAACGTCGTGAACAACAACAAAAGGCTTACGACGAACAACAGAAGTTCATTGCCGAAACCAAAGAATTCATTGAACGCTTCAAAGGTACTTACTCCAAAACCCTGCAAGTACAAAGCCGCGTAAAAATGTTGGAAAAGTTGGAAATTTTGGAAGTGGATGAGGAAGATACTTCGGCACTACGGTTGAAATTTCCGCCATCCCCACGTTCCGGAAATTATCCTGTAATCATGGAAAACGTAGGTAAAACCTATGGCGATCATGTAGTATTCAAAAACGCTACACTGACCGTGGAACGGGGAGACAAATTAGCATTTGTCGGCAAAAACGGCGAAGGTAAATCCACCTTGGTGAAATGTATCATGAAAGAGATTGAACACGATGGCACGCTGACACTCGGACATAATGTGCAGATCGGTTATTTCGCACAAAACCAAGCTTCCCTGCTGGACGAAAACCTAACGGTATTCCAAACGATTGATGATGTGGCAAAGGGAGAAATACGTAATAAGATACGTGACCTGCTGGGTGCTTTCATGTTCGGTGGACCAGAGCAATCCATGAAGAAAGTGAAAGTGCTTTCCGGTGGAGAGCGCACACGACTCGCCATGATTAAACTGTTGTTGGAACCGGTAAACCTACTGATTCTGGATGAACCGACGAACCACCTCGACCTGAAGACCAAGGACATTCTGAAGCAAGCGCTGTTGGATTTCGATGGTACACTGATTGTAGTAAGCCATGACCGTGACTTCTTGGACGGACTGGTTACCAAGGTCTACGAATTCGGTAATAAACAAGTAAAGGAACACTTAAGCGGCATCTACGAATTCCTGGAAAAGAAGAAGATGGAGTCACTCCGCGAACTGGAAAGGTAAACGTTCCTTAACAGGGCTTCCGCAACTTTTCTTGCGTCATATTGTTTCATTTTTATAAAACTCTAATTACGAGAACAATGAAACGATATGACGCTATAATAATAGGCTTCGGCAAAGGTGGCAAGCTACTGGCGGTCGAATTAGCCAACCGCAACTGGAAAGTGGCGGTCATCGAACGTTCCCCGGACATGTACGGTGGAACCTGTATAAATGTAGGATGTATCCCTACTAAAACCATGATAAACGAATCGGAATTCGCCGAACGTATCTATCAAGACGATTATAAGAAACAATCCAAGTTATATTCCCTCGCCCTAAGGCGCAAGGATAAGTTGGTCACCTTTCTTCGAGAAAAGAACGTCGAAAATCTGACGAATAACCCTAATATAACATTGTATGACGGAACTGCATCTTTTCTCTGTCCGGACACGGTAAAGGTAGTTCCTTCACCGGAAAGTGAAGATTACTTTGAACTGGAAGGAAAAGAAATCTTTATCAATACCGGTTCTACACCTATCCTACCCGATATTGATGGATTAAAAAACAGCCGATACATATATACAAGTGAGACATTGCTGCATAGCGAGATCCTTCCCCAACACTTGCTGATAATAGGAAGCGGAGCCATCGGACTGGAATTCGCCACCATGTATGCCGGATTCGGCAGCAAGGTCACTATTCTGGAAGCCGGTAAACGCTTATTGCCGAAAGCTGATCGGGAGATTGCCGAATATATGCAGGAAAGTCTGAAAAGAAAAAATATAGAGATACGTCTGAATGCACGCGTACAATCCTTACATGATACAGCGGACGGCATTACCGCCGCCTATACGGATGCCTCGGACGGCACACCTTACTTTCTTGAAGGCGATGCCCTACTCATTGCAACAGGACGTAAACCTATGATAGATGATCTGAATCTGGAAAAAGCAAAAATACAGGTTAATGCACAAGGAGGGATCATTGTCAATGAGCAATTACGTACTACTGCACCACACGTCTGGGCCTTGGGAGACGTCAAAGGTGGGGAAATGTATGATTACCTTTCAATTGACGATTCCCGTATCATCTTAAATCATCTTTTCGGTAATAAGGAACGTTCTGTTGATGACCGCAATCCCGTACCTTACGCCATCTTCACAGATCCACCTATGGCACATATCGGTCTGACGGAAGAAGAAGCTATGAAACGTGGATATCCCATCAAGATTTCACGTCTGCCCGCCTCCGCCATCCCTCGTGCACGTACTTTGCAGAATATGGATGGGATGCTAAAAGCTATTGTAAATACGGATACAGAGAAAATACTGGGCTGCTCACTCTTCTGCGTGGATGCACCGGAACTTATCAATCTAGTAGCATTTGTCATGAAAACCGGACAGAAATCTTCGGCTTTACGTAACTTCATATTCACCCATCCCAGTATGAGTGAAGGTTTAAATGAATTATTCAAGGCTTTTTAATAACTAACATTTGGTAATTAAGCCGTTAACTTCTATCTTTGTCCGCAATAAAAAAATAAGGATGCAGAGAAAACGGTACATAACATTCTTTTTTATATTCATCAGCATGGTCATGCTGGTGGTACCGGTTATTCCTCACCACCATCACAATAATGGGTTGATATGTATGAAGAATGACATAACTCCCAATTGTTGCGGACAACAACACACCCCGGATAGCGAACATTGCTGTTGCGATACGGGATGTGTTACTACTCACTTTTTCCAGCAAACTCCCAGCTCGGACAACGGATGGACACATCCGGATTTTCCACTGGTTATCACATTATTCTCCGAACCCCTTCTCAGACTATTGGTCCTCCCCGAAGAAAGCGGGCAAAGACAGGACTGCATATACCAGGAGTCACTTCATGGCACGTATCTCACACGTGCCACAGGACTTCGCGCACCTCCGTGTGTTCTTACTTTATCGTAAAGTCTGCAACTTTATTGCAGGCTTTTATCTCTAATTTTGCACACAGATAAAAGTAAGAACATTAAAATATCATCATGAAAAAAATTCTTTTTATGGGAGTCATGGGATTATTCCTGTTAGGCTCTTGCAATAGTAAATCCGGCGACGGACACGAAGGTCATAATCATGAAACAGAAAAACATGAGCACGAAGGTTGTGATCATGATCATGAAGGCGAAGACCACAATCACGAAGGTGACGAACATAACCACGATGGACATAGCCACGATGAACAAACAGCGGCCGGACATAGTGACGAAATCATTCTGCCTACTGCCAAAGCACAGGCTGCCGGAGTAAAATCCAATGTTGTAGAACCGGGGATTTTCCATCAGGTTATAAAAACCAGCGGTCAGGTAATGGCAGCACAAGGAGATGAGAGCGTGGCTGTAGCAACCGTAGCTGGTGTAGTATCTTTCCGTGGAAAGGTAATCGAAGGTATGAGTGTCAGTAAAGGTACACCACTGGTGACATTATCTTCCAAGAACATGGCGGATGGTGACCCCGTAGAACGGGCACGTATCGCTTATGAAGTTTCCAAGAAAGAATATGAGCGCATGAAAGCTCTCGTAGGAAATAAAATTGTTTCTGAAAAAGATTTCGCTCAAGCGGAACAAGCATACGAAAATGCACGTATCAGCTATGAAGCCGTAGCTAAAAATAGTTCAGCAAGCGGACAAGCGGTAATTTCTCCTATCAGCGGATATGTAAAAAGCCTGTTAGTGAAAGAAGGTGATTATGTAGCCGTAGGGCAACCGTTAGTCAGCATTACGCAAAACCGCAAATTGTTCCTGCGTGCTGATGTATCTGAGAAATATTACCAATATCTGCGTACTATTGGTTCTGCTAACTTCTGCACTCCTTATAATAATAAGGTATATACATTGAAAGATTTAGACGGGCGTCTTCTCTCTTATGGCAAGGCTTCCGGTGGTGATGGTGGATATTATGTACCTGTAACCTTTGAGTTCGACAACAAAGGTGATATTATCCCCGGTTCGTTTGTAGAAATCTTCTTATTGTCTTCCCCTATAGAAAACGTAATATCCCTGCCCCATTCAGCATTGACCGAAGAACAAGGCAGTTTCTTTGTCTACCTGCAACTGGATGAAGAAGGATATAAGAAACAACTTGTGACTCTCGGAGCCGATAACGGTGAAAGCGTACAGATTCTCTCAGGTGTAAAAGCCGGAGACCGCGTGGTAACCGAAGGTGCTTATCAAGTGAAACTGGCAAGCGCTACGAATGCGATACCGGCACACAGTCACGAACACTAAACTTATTTACTATTTGACAAGTTACTATTTACTATTTGGCTGCGCAATGCGTGAAGCTGATGATAAGAATAGTAAATGTCAAATGGTAAAAGACAAGGTGTATCAAATAGTAAATAGTAAATAGTAAATAGTAAAATAGTAAATATATCATCGTGTTAAATAAGATCATACATTTCTCACTTCATAACCGCATCCTGGTACTTGTAGCCTCGGTGTTGTTACTGATAGGCGGAACCTACACCGCCATGAACACGGAAGTGGACGTATTCCCTGACCTCAATGCACCTACGGTTGTTATCATGACCGAAGCAAACGGTATGGCAGCAGAAGAAGTGGAACAACTCGTTACATTTCCTGTAGAAACAGCAGTGAACGGTGCAACAGGTGTGCGCCGCGTACGTTCTTCATCTACCAACGGTTTCTCTGTAGTATGGGTAGAATTCGATTGGGATACGGATATTTATCTGGCCCGGCAGATTGTCAGCGAAAAGTTGGCCGTCGTAAGTGAAAGCCTGCCTACCGGTGTAGGTAAACCGACGCTGGGCCCACAATCATCCATTCTGGGTGAAATGCTGATTATCGGATTGACGGCCGACTCTACCTCCATGCTCGACCTGCGTACAATAGCCGACTGGACCATCCGACCGCGTTTGCTCTCTACGGGCGGTGTTGCACAGGTAGCAGTACTTGGCGGTGATATAAAGGAATATCAGATACAATTAGACCCGGAACGGATGCGGCATTACGGAGTTACGCTGAATGAAATCATGACTGTAACCCGCGAAATGAATCTGAACGCAAACGGTGGCGTGTTATATGAATATGGTAACGAATACATTGTGCGTGGAGTACTTTCTACCGACCGTGTAGATCAACTGGCACGTGCCGTAGTACGTGGTGGAACCGCTTCAGGGAATGCTCCTATCTTACTGGAAGACATTGCAGATGTACATATCGGAGCAAAGTTACCCAAACTGGGTACAGCATCCGAACGGGGTAAATCCGCCGTACTGTTAACAGTAACCAAGCAACCAGCCACCAGCACACTGGAATTAACGGATAAATTAGAAGCATCTTTAAAAGACTTGCAGAAGAACCTGCCACCGGATGTAAAAGTCAGCACAGACATCTTCCGCCAGAGCCGCTTTATCGAAAGCTCTATCGGAAACGTACAGAAGTCCTTGTTTGAAGGAGGTATCTTCGTTGTGATTGTCCTATTCCTATTCCTTGCGAATGTACGTACAACGGTGATCTCATTGGTTACACTACCGCTTTCATTGATTACTTCACTGGTAACGCTGCATTATATGGGCTTCACAATTAATACGATGAGCCTCGGTGGTCTTGCCATCGCTATCGGTTCGCTGGTGGATGATGCCATTGTAGACGTGGAGAATGTATATAAACGACTCCACGAGAATAAGTTGAAGCCTGTGGAAGAACGCCTTTCCATACTGGAAGTAGTATTCAACGCATCGAAAGAAGTACGTATGCCTATTCTGAATTCTACGCTGATTATCGTAGTCAGTTTCGTACCACTGTTCTTCCTCACCGGTATGGAAGGCCGCATGCTGGTTCCACTGGGTATTGCATTCATTGTAGCACTGGCAGCTTCTACGGTAGTGGCATTGACAGTTACACCAGTACTTTGCTCCTATCTTTTAGGAAGAGACAAGAAGAAGGAACAGAAAGAGAGCAGCGACTCGTTCGTAGCACGCAAGATGAAACAGTGGTATGGTGCTGCATTGGCATTTGTACTGGGACATAAGAAGATCGTACTGGGCAGTACAATCGGTTTGTTCGTAGTTGCTCTGGTATGTTTCTTCACATTGGGACGTTCGTTCCTGCCACCTTTCAACGAAGGTTCGTTTACGATTAACATATCTTCTTTACCAGGCATCTCATTAGAAGAAAGTGACAAGATGGGACACCGTGCAGAGGAATTGCTACTCAGCATTCCCGAAATACAAACCGTTGCCCGCAAGACCGGACGTGCCGAACTGGACGAGCATGCACTTGGTGTGAATGTTTCGGAAATAGAAGCTCCGTTCGAATTGAAAGAACGTTCACGTAGTGAGTTGGTTGCCGAAGTACGCGAGAAGTTAGGTACTATCGTAGGAGCAAATGTGGAAATCGGCCAGCCTATCAGCCACCGTATCGATGCTATGCTCAGCGGTACGAAAGCCAACATCGCAATTAAACTGTTTGGTGACGATCTGAACCGTATGTTTACCTTGGGTAATGAAATCAAAGGTGCCATCCAGGATATTCCGGGTATTGCCGACCTGAATGTGGAACAACAAATAGAACGTCCTCAGCTTATCATTTCGCCCAAGCGGGAAATGCTGGCTAAGTTCGGTATCTCATTACCGGAATTCTCTGAGTTCGTGAATGTATGTCTTGCTGGTGAAACCGTATCACAGGTATACGAGAAAGGTAAAAGCTTCGACCTTACCGTACGTGTACGTGATGATCTTCGCGACGAAATGGAGAAGATACGCAACTTGATGATAGATACCAGTGACGGAAAGAAAATACCTTTGAACTACATCGCAGAAGTGCGTTCTGCCATGGGACCGAATACGATCAGCCGCGAGAACGTGAAGCGAAAAATCGTAATCTCTGCCAATGTTGCCGACCGCGACCTGCGCAGTGTAGTGAATGATATTCAGGCCCGTGTGGACAAGGATATTAAATTGCCCGAAGGGTATCATCTGGAATACGGTGGCCAATTTGAGAGTGAACAGGCAGCAAGCCGCACCTTGTTACTCACATCATTAATGAGTATTGCGGTGATCTTCTTACTGCTTTATCATGAATTCCGTAGTGTAAAAGAGAGTGCAATCATACTTATCAACCTGCCGCTTGCATTGATCGGTGGTGTGTTTGCTTTGTTGATGACAACGGGAGAGGTGAGTATTCCGGCTATTATCGGTTTTATTTCACTATTCGGTATCGCCACCCGAAACGGTATGTTATTGATCAGCCACTACAACCATTTACAACAGGAAGAGGGAATAAACGTGTACGATAGCGTAATCCGTGGCTCAATGGACCGTTTGAATCCGATTTTGATGACAGCATTGTCTTCGGCTCTCGCTCTTATTCCATTGGCACTGGGAGGAGATTTGCCGGGTAATGAAATTCAAAGTCCGATGGCGAAAGTTATCCTTGGCGGTCTTTTAACTTCCACGTTCCTGAACGGTTTCATCATTCCGATTGTTTATCTGATGATGCGCCCTAAAAAACAACCATTAACAATATCAAACAATGAAACGAATTCTCATATTTAGTTTTATCACTTTTTTCCTATATGCGGGAATGCGTGCCCAATCGGTCGGCATAGACGAAGTGCTGCACCGTATTGAAGCAAACAATAAGGAGTTGCAGGCCAATGCGCAACTCATCACTTCACAGAAATTGGAGAACAAGTCGGAAAACAATTTGCCTGATCCCACTCTCTCGTATGCCCATCTGTGGGGATCGGAAGATAAGAGTGAGACGATAGGTGAACTTGTTGTTTCTCAGAGCTTTGATTTCCCGACCTTGTATGCTACACGCGGAAAAGTAAACCGGCTCAAAACCGGTGCACTTGATGCGCAGTCTGCCGCCTTCCGTCAACAACTGTTGTTGCAAGCTAAAGAGCTTTGTTTCGACATCATCATGTTGCAGCACCAGCAAGTGATTCTGAATGAACGTATGAAACAGGCTGAGGAACTCTCTGCATATTATAAGAAACGTCTGGAGACAGGTGATGCCAATGTATTGGAAACAAATAAGATCAATCTGGAGTTACTGAATGTACGCACAGAATTCCGTACCAATCAGACTGCGCTTGATAACGCCTGGAAATCTCTCTTTGCACTCAACGGAGACCAGTCTTTGCAAGATAATGAGCTGAGCAGTTTCCGCTCCATCAACGACTATCCATTGCCCCTTCTTCCTACCGACTATGAACAGTTACGTTCGGAAGTGTTGGCAGCCGATCAGACTTTGCTGTCATTAAGCAGTGAAAGTGCTGCCGCCCGCAAACAGATTTCTGCAAGCAAACAAGGTTGGTTACCTAAATTGGAACTTGGATATCGCCGTAATACAGAGTCCGGTACTCCATTTAATGGAGTTGTAGTAGGCTTTTCCTTCCCGCTGTTTGAGAATCGTAATAAGGTTAAAATAGCCAAAGCGCAATCTCTGAACCTCGATTATCAGAAAGAGAACGCTGCTTTCCAAGCCGAAGCAACCTTGGCAAAACTATACAGCGAAGCACAATCATTGCAGACTTCCATCCAGGAGTACAGGGAGGCATTCAGTTCACAACAAGATCTTGCATTACTGAAGCAAGCTCTCACCGGTGGACAAATCAGTGTGATAGAATATTTTGTAGAAGTTTCTGTGATTTATCAAAGTAAGCAGAATCTACTTCAATTGGAGAATCAGTATCAGAAGGTAATGGCACAGATATACAAGAGTAAGCTATAAAAATATTATTCTTGTATCATAAAAGTAAAGCGAAGAATCGACTCCCACAATTGAAGGAGTTGATTCTTCGCTTTCTTTATAAATATCAAACTATAGTTCTGTAATCTTTCCCATAAAGAGGATAGCTCCCGTACTCTTTTCCTTAACCATAAAGGCAAAAGGACGATTCACAAAGAAGGGAACAGGAGAAGGAAAACCGACAGCATTATCAAACATTCCTCCTACTGTAACCGCAGCCGCTTCGGTACCTTCCTCATCCACATTTATATAAGTAAACTGTTGCAGAAGGCCAATATATAATTCTGCACCGGACATATTGGCAAACTTTGCTTTATAAGCATCGAAAGCATCTTTCATCCCCATAGCTATCATGTCCTCTTCCAGCTCTTTGTCATATTCTACTTTAAAACGAGGAAGTTTAATTTGTAGTTCTTTTCCTACCATATTCTTACTCCACTGTTTCCAGTTCTCATAATTCAGGCTGGGTAAGCTTTCATCCAAGGTCTTATCTCCGGATGGCAACAGTATCACCATACTAAAAGCTTCATTGCCATAGGGTAATTCCGCAATAGAGAAATCATCAGTCTGGGTGTAATTGAACGTTGCGGTCTGGTTCATCATAGCTACTTTCTGCTGACTGCCGTCAACATTGGTAAAGTTATCCTGTCCAGTAGCCGACTTATCAAACTGGCTTTTCCAGATACCTTTAAAATAGAGTGCATTAATCAGATACATACGAGCATCCGCAGGTATTTCCTGAATAACCTCTTTTATGCAATTATTAGTCTGAGTGGCGCACCATTGGTTTATCACATCTTTGGCGGTCGGAGATGTGAAATCAAGTTCTTGCACCTGAGCATCGTACATTTTCTTATTTACATCAACAAAAGAGTCATAAACCTTAAAACCTTCCTCTATCCAGATAGAATTAGCTATTCCGAGTTGAGTTGTATTGTCCAAATCCAACAAAGCTGAAGTTAACTTTTGATTATAGTTGTTCAGATCATCAAGAGAGAAAGTATTGGCAGGGAATCCTAATACATCCTGCATCTCAGCAAGCGTATTATCAGTAGCCCCGTTCGTAATCATGGATAAACAAAGTGATGCACTCAATGGAGACACAAAAACATTCGGTTTTTCTTTTTCGGTACTGCACACCTGATCGAAGAAACGGAAAGCAAAGTCTGTACCTTTGTCCATAAACTCTTGTTCCGCACGGGTAAGATTGATGTCTTGACGTGGTTTAGGTTCCGGTTGAGAAGGATTCTCATCATTCTGACAGGCTGCAAGGATACTGAGTAGGCTTAGCGCAGCAATAGTTTTCTTTAGCATAAGCATTATAGTATTAGTTTTCTATTAAGTTACTCTGTTAGAATAAATGCATAAATTTATGAAATACTGCATCCTATAATAAATAAAACATAAATCTTTCCTATCTTTGCCCTTCGGTTTTGTTGAAGTATGCCTTTCGGTATGCTTCATGAAAAGGGAATTGGGTGTAACTCCCAAACAGTCCCGCTGCTGTAAACTCATTGTCAAGGATTTACCAATCACCTATGCCACTGCCGGTATTCGCACGGTGGGAAGGCGGTAAATCCGGAGTAAGTCAGAAGACCTGCAAAACCTATCAAATTTTATGCCTTCGAGGAAAGGGCATGAGATACTTATATTTTTACAGCTATTTGTTATGATCAAGGATAATCCATGCCGATGCATCTGGCTACGGTTTTGTTTATATTGTTTCACATGCTGCCTTTGTGTCAATTTACAGGCACAGCAGGCGGGAGACTCCATTACGGGAAAGGTACATGCCATTCCGGAAGTGGGAATAAAGGGGCGACGTGTACCCCAACGTATATCTGTAGCGATGCCCATACAAGTACTTGAAAAAAACGAATTAGAAAATCTCGGACTTCAGAATATAGCTGATGCTGTTCGCCGTTTTGCCGGAGCCAATGTAAAAGATTATGGTGGTATAGGAGGATTAAAGACTGTTTCCGTCCGAAGCCTTGGCGCTACACACACAGCAGTAGCCTACGATGGAGTGGCTGTGAGCAACACCCAAGCGGGACAAATAGATATAGGACGTTTTGCATTGGATGATATAGACATGTTATCTCTGTCTGTTGGGCAAAATCATGATTTACTGCAACCTGCACGGCTTTTCGCTTCAGCAGGAATACTTTCTATATACAGTAAAAATCCTTTAGAAGGAACGGACAAAGCATATACCTTCAAAGGACAAATTAAAAGTGGTTCCTTTGGCTTAATAAATCCCTCTCTCACATGGGGACAACGTATAACACAACGAACCTGTTATACCTTGAATAGTAATTATCTACAAGCAGATGGAAATTATCCTTTTAAATTAATAAACGGCAAATATACTACGAATGAAAAAAGAAAAAATTCTGATATAAAATCATGGCACACAGAAGCAAATCTGTTTCATACATTGAAAGATAGTAGCCAACTGAACATAAAAGCATATTATTTCGATTCAGAACGTGGATTGCCAGGTTCAGTAATTCTCTACAATGATCAAGCCAATGAGCGTTTATGGGACAGAAATATCTTCATACAAGCCCGATACCTAAAAGACATTACCTCGGAATGGACCTTGCAGGGCCAAGCTAAATATAACTATTCGTGGAATAAATATGAAGATACAGACGTGAAATATGAAGGAGGTAGACAAACAGACATTAACAAGCAGCAAGAATATTATCTATCAGCTACTACACAATGGCAGCCTTGCAGTACATTTTCTACTTCATGGGCAAATGACCTTGTACTTAATACACTAGATAATAATTTGCCCAACAATCCTAATCCAACACGATATACATGGCTATCTGCATTTAATTTACGCTATCAATGGAAAGGGCTTACAGCCACAGGAACATTAGTACATACGCTGATTGCCGAGGATGTGAAATCAGGCAACCGCCCTGATAATCGTTCTCGTTTCAGTCCTACCCTTTCATTTATATATCGCCCTTGGGAGAAGTACTCCCTCTTTCTGCGATTAATGTACAAAGACACTTTCCGCGTACCAACTTTCAATGACCTTTATTATCAACGTATGGGCAATACTGACCTACGACCTGAAAAGGCACGCGAATACAATATAGGTATTACCTGGAGTGGTACTCCATTCTCTTTCACTAATTACGTAATGCTAACTGTTGATGGATATTTTAATGAAGTAAATGATAAAATTGTCGCCTTACCCACAACCTATGTCTGGAAGATGATGAATTTTGGGAAAGTACATATCACCGGGGCAGATATAACTTTACGTACCTCTATCCCGATCCACCGTAATATTGATTTATCAATAACAGGCAATTATACCTATCAGAAAGCTATTGACGTAACTTCATCAAGCAGTAAGAATTATAAAGACCAGATTCCTTATACTCCTCTACATAGTGGCAATGCTTCCATACTTGCAGAAAGCTCCTGGATAAATATAGGTTATGCCTTAACTTGTGTAAGCGACCGATACAGCCTGCCACAGAACATACAAGAAAATCGCATTGATGGATATACGGAGCATACCCTGTCAGCATCCCGCGCATTCCAACTAAGAAAATGCAGACTTCGCCTCCAAGCCGAACTAATAAACCTGACAAATAAACAATATGATATTATCAAATATTACCCAATGCCGGGACGCTCATTTCGGATGACGGGTAGCCTATTTTTCTAATTAATTACAACCTAAAAAAACAAAACATGAAAGTAAGAAGCTTATTATTCAGTACTCTTTGTATGCTCGCAATCTCTGTAACATTCACCTCTTGTAGCGATGATGACGATGCCCCATGGAACGATGAAGGTACTAAAGTAGAATTACCACAACGACGAATGTTCATCCTGAATGAAGGAAAAGCTGATAACAACAATGCAGGCATTGCCTTTTATGCCCCTAATAGAGATGCTAATGACAGCAATAATAATTTTATTGCCAACATCTATTTTAAGCAAAATGAAAAACAGTTGGGAGACACTGGCCAGGATATATTAGAATATGAGGACAATATTTATGTCATTGTGTCCGGCTCAAGCCTATTGCTGAAACTGAACGCTGCGGCAGTGGAAGAAGCACGCCTTTCATTCAGTAGTTCTGATGGTCAACCACGATACATGGCAGCTAAAGACGGCAAAATCTACGTTACACTTTGGAGCGGAAAGGTTGCACGTATTGATTCTCGCACTATGAAAATAGAAGCTTATGTCGATGTCAATGCCAACCCGGAACAGATTGTTGAAAATGAAGGCAAACTATATGTAGCGAATTCCGGATATGGGGAAGGAACAGATGTTTCTGTAATCGACCTGAATACTTTCAAAAAAGAAAAAGATATACCCGTTGTAAAAAATCCCAATCGCATACTTGAATCAAATGATGAAGTCTACCTTTTATCATGGGGTATCTGGACCAATGTATTGGGTGAAGGCTACACCTTCCAGCGCATAAAATCGGATGATACTGTGGAATCAATAGCAGTAGCATCAGCCTTTGCAGAACATGATGATACGATTTTTCTCATTTATTCTGACTGGAAAAGTGACGGATACGAGCATATTTTTTCCACTTATAATACAAAAACACATAAACTTACCGAAGGAAATTTCTTAAAGAATGCCCCTCAGGAATTATTATCATCAAGTATATATGGTTTTAATATCGACCCTGAAACGGGAGAATTCTATATCAGTACTTCTGACTATGTTTCCAATGGTGATATTTACCGTTTTAAGAAAGATGGAACTTTTGCTGAAAAGTTTGATTGTGGAGGTATCAACCCAAGCAAAATGATTTTCTTACAATGAAACAAATTTCTGTCTTTATAACCCTTTGGGTGACAGTGTTATTTCTTTCCGCCTGCGGCGGAAAGAGCAGCACTGTTTCCGGCTCTGCACAAGGAGACAGCATCCCGCTGCACTATTCTTCTAATCTCTCTCTGATAGATTACGAAGATTACATCGTTGCACAGCTACGCAATCCCTGGGATACAACAAAGATACTACACACCTATGTATTAGTAGACAAAAAGCAGCCGTTACCCCAAGAACTGCCTCAAGGTACTCTTGTCCGCACCCCACTTAGTAAAGCAGTCATTTACTCATCCGTTCATTGCAGCTTGCTGAAAGACCTCGGTGCTTTAAATAGTATTGGTGGCGTATGCGACTTGAAGTACATCAAACTGCCAGAAATCGAGGAAGGATGCCGAAACGGAACCATCACCGATGTAGGTGATGGCATGAACCCCAATATCGAAAGAATCATAGACCTGCACCCCGATGCCATTCTACTTTCTCCTTTTGAAAACAGCGGCGGATACGGGCGTGTGGAAAAGTTGAATGTACCCATCATTGAATGTGCCGACTATATGGAAACCTCTTCATTGGGACGTGCCGAATGGATGCGTTTCTACGGTCTACTATTTGGTAAAAAAGCGGAAGCAGATGCTATGTTTGCTTCGGTAGAAAGAAGCTATAAGGATTTACAGGAATTAGTAAAACCCATCTCCTTTGCTCCCTCCGTGATGTGTGATTTGAAAACAAGCTCTACCTGGTACACTCCGGGTGGCAACAGCACCATTGCCAGGCTATACGCTGATGCAGGCGCCAACTATATTTTCAGAGAAGATACACATAGCGGCTCGCTCCCCTATCCTTTCGAAGTTATCTTTGAGAAAGGTCAGCAAACGGATTTCTGGCTGATACGCTATAACCAACCTATAGATAAAACATACAAGGAACTGGAAAAAGAATTTGCCCCTTATGCAGGTTTCCGTGCTTTCAAGGAACGGAACATCTACGGATGTAATACCAACCGGGTTCCTTTTTACGAAGAAACGCCTTTCCATCCGGACTGGTTATTGAAAGATTTGATTAAAATATTTCACCCTTCACTGTTGGAAGGCTATGAGCTGAGGTATTACAAAAAACTATCAGAATAGAACTGATGATAAGAACGAAAGCAAAAGGATATATATATGGCATAGCACTGTCGGTCCTCATTCTCGTATTGATGGCTGCGAATCTCTGGTTCGGTTCAATCAATATCCCCGCCGGAGCTGTGTGGAATACTCTCATAGGAAATGAAGTAGAAAAAACCAGCTGGGCTTTTATTATCTGGGAGTCCCGTCTGCCGCAAGCCGTCACGGCATTACTATGTGGTGCCGCACTCGCAGCTTCGGGACTGATGCTACAAACGGCATTCAACAACCCACTGGCAGGTCCATCCATCCTGGGCATTAACTCAGGAGCAAGTCTTGGTGTCGCATTGGTGATGCTGGCCGGTGGAGGAAGCATTGCTACAGGAGTATTTACCTTATCCGGTTTCTTTTCCGTGATACTCGGTGCCTTCATCGGGTCGATGGTGGTAATGGGACTTATCCTTTTCTTTTCGACACTGATAAAAAGCAACATCATGCTGCTGATTACGGGTATCATGATCGGTTATATTACTTCGTCCGCTATTTCATTACTTAATTTCTTTGCTACTGCCGAAGGGGTACATTCTTATATGATATGGGGCATGGGGAACTTCGGAGGTGTCTCATTGCAACAACTCCCCTATTTCTCCATTTTCTGTCTGGCAGGTTTGTTACTTTCCATCCTGCTTATCAAACCCTTGAATGCCTTGCTGTTGGGTACACGCTATGCTGAAAACTTAGGAGTAAACATCCGTCGCACAAGAAATCTGTTACTGATTGCCACCGGACTACTGACAGCCGTCACCACCGCCTTCTGCGGACCTGTTGCTTTCATCGGTCTGGCCGTTCCACATATCTCCCGCCTGATGCTGGGTACGTCCAATCACAATTCACTGCTTCCCGTCACTTTGCTGACAGGTGGTGTAATTGCCTTGCTCTGCAATCTGATCTGCATCCTTCCGGGTGAAGCAGGTATTATTCCTCTCAATGCGGTAACCCCTGTGCTGGGGGCTCCTGTTATCATTTATGTCATTGTCAACCAACGTAAAATACAATACTTCAACTGATGGAGAAAGCTGTTATCACCGCAAACGATTTATGCATCGGCTACCGCCAGGGAAAGCAAGAGAAACGGATACATGAACATCTCTCCTTCCGGCTCTATCCCGGAGAACTGACCTGCCTCCTGGGAGCTAATGGAACCGGTAAATCAACTCTGCTCCGCACTTTGGCGGCTTCGCAACCAGCCTTGTCAGGAGAATTATTTGTACAGGAAAAGCCATTGTCTGCCTATTCCGAAAAAGAACGTTCACGTACCATCGGAGTAGTACTGACAGACAAGACACAAGCAGGCGGACTGACTGTATATGAGTTGGTAGCTCTGGGACGACAACCTCATACGGGATTCTTCGGCAGATTGAACAAAACAGATCACTCCATCATTGAAGAGGCTCTGGAAGCTGTAAGCATCAGTCATAAAGCACACAGTTATACTGCAGAGCTATCAGATGGGGAACGACAGAAGGTCATGATTGCCAAAGCATTGGTACAGGAATGTCCGCTCATTCTGCTGGATGAACCGACAGCTTTCCTAGATGTAGTGAGTCGCATCGAAATTATGACTTTGCTTCATCGCCTGGCAGTGGAACAAAAGAAAGCGATCCTGCTTTCCACCCATGACATAGAGCAGGCATTGGTACTGGCAGATAAACTTTGGTTACTTTCAAAAGAAAACGGACTGCAATGTGGAGTAACGGAAGACATGATTCTAAGTCACCGGATGGACGGCTTGTTTTCCCGCAACGATATCCGGTTTGATTATGCGCACGGAGTATATTATCCCAAAGTGGATAGTAACCGCTGTATCATTGTGGAAGCCAATGATGAAGTATTGCTGCACTGGACAACAAATGCACTCAACCGACATGGCTATGCTTGTTCTCCCATTTCTACGTCAGGGACGGTCGATTTGCCATACTTACAGGTATTGTCTGCCGAAGATTTCAGACTGCATAAAGAAAAGGAATACAAATTCCACTCTTTCGAACAACTACTTACCAATGTCTGACACCACGACGAATGCACAGAAACAATTCATCCATCATGTGTCAATCTTTTATAGACTCCCAATAAGGTTTCAGCCATTGGACAATACAATTCATAACTTCGGCAAACGGCACTATCGGTTTATATTCTATTTTCTTCAAGAAAGCGTTCCAACGCAGGTTTAACTCTGCATCTTGCGAAAAATTATCGGAAAATAGAATATGATTATCACTATAATGAGTGCCTCTGTTTACAAAAGTAGCTTGAATGGCTTCCTGTAGCAATGCACTATTAAAAGATTGCTTTAAGAATATTCGATAGAGGTCAAAGAAATCTTTCATACGACTATTGAATGTGGTACGCTCTATCATCGTTTGGAACTTCTCCGCCACTACTGTTTCTAACGAATAAGCTATAATATTAGCTGATGGAAAATCAGCCAATAACACAGGATAATCCAATTCTACCGGCTTAGGAATGACTATATCTCCAAAACCTATGTCCATGGAAATTGACTGACGGATGGAATCAAGCGTGGCTATCAATGAAACACGAATGCCGGGATATTCTTTCTCCACTGTGATTGCATCCGCCGTAAGCGTATCTGCATGAAAATGTACACCGTCTGCCTCATACGAAATATCACATATGGAACAGAATGCAGCTTTAATATTCTCCTGATTATTGTCTATACGGTTGCCCATGAAATCTATATCTAATGTAGGACGGGCGGCAAAACGTTCGTATGCGTAAAGAAGAGCACCACCTTTGAGGACAAAATGGGCGCGATATTCGCTCAGAGAAAGACGGAAAAGAAGTCTTTCTTGAAAGTAACGTGTCACCAACTGCTGATAACGAATGTTTTCTCGCTTCGCAAGATTAAACAACCGAACTTTAACCGATTGACCATAATTAGACATATGAATATTCATAATTGTATTTCCAAATAACGACGCAAAGATGACAGAACTCGTAATTGTTCTGCATACGTACGCAAAAGTTCAATATTTCTGCCAGAAGCTTTTAAATAGGAAGAAAGTACTTCTGCCATCACATCTATACCTATTTTATTCCGGTACTTAATTGCATCACACACACACCGTTCTTTATTATAAATAGAGACTTTAAAATCTTGTATCTGAGTTTCGATGCAACCTATAGAAAGTATATTCGCATTTTGGTAAACAAGCTGAATGTCCGGAAAGTCAGGAACTACTACTTTGCGGTCACGGTTGATCGCAATAAAATAGGCGGATGGAGTTTGAGTAGTCATTTCATAGAAATTCCATGCTGAATAAAGACAGAGTATTCCACCAGGAACAATCTTTTCTACATCTATCATCGTATTGGCCAAAGCATCTTCTGTAGCATAGACACCACGCTTCAAACGGGTGACTTCCCCTACTTTCGTTGCATGGAGCAACTTGCGGTACGATTTCTTATCCGTATCACGAGACTTTATGAATCCATCTTTCAACATATCTTTATTTGTTTCCATTGCTAATTCTATGACACAAATATACCGCAAATTTTCAAATATGCGGTAGTTTAATTCCTAAAAGATTATATTCCTACTGAAAAATAGAGTTTTATCATAATAATACAAATTCCACTCTTTCGAACAACTACTTGTCAATGTCTGACAAAAGCAATGATATTTATATACAAACGCACTGATTTCAACTAACGCTTTATTTCTGATAATCAAAAGAATACAAAATATTAATTCTTTGTTTACAAGAAGTTGGGAGTTTGCCGACAAGAAGTTAACTTCCTGTTGACAAACTCCCAACTTCTTGTAAGCTGAAAAGATGATGTTTTTCTATTATCTTACAAAGAAGTAGAAAAAAAGGTTCATCCGAGAAATACATGCTCAAATAAAGTTTAGTTTTTTTAGTTTCAGTCCTTCAGTTTTGATTGTATAATGCCCATTGGAAGGGTATTATGCTGAAAGATGAAACATGACGCCATCTGTCCGATTCATGTGTGAAAGCAAAAAAGGGATTTAAACTTGATTCATCTGAAACTTCCGGTGCATAAGTAAAAACTTTCCCGGCAATTAGCTTTTATATATCGGACATATAACATCTATATATCGGACGTATAGCATCTATATATCGGAGGTGCAGCATCTATATATCCAATACCACCGATATATAGATACTAAAAGCATAAAATAAAGAAGGGAGTTCAATACTTCTAATAATAATGATCTAACTCATGCATCGGAAATTCTGGGTGATCCCATAGATTATAGGCATAAATTGAATGTTTAGCGAACCATTATAAATATGGAACACCACTAAAATCATCCGAATAGTTACGAAATTCGACCTAATACCCCCCTTTTGGGTATTTTATCTGATTTGGCTTCTTAGTATATTTAGAATATAATTAAATAAACAATACCTTTATCCCATTAATTAATATCAAAAAAACAAATAATTATGAAAACGTTTAATTTTAAATGGATGGCAGGCATGCTATTAGTTATGCTTTGCATGGGATTAAGTAGCTGTAGTGATGACGATGATGATGTGGATCCATCTTCCCTTATAGGAACTTGGCAACTAAATCACTCAAAAGGTTATGAAATATATGATGGAGAGAGAGAGGACTGGGATGAGAATGACGACTCCATGTTCTTTCGTTTTGAAACAGATGGCACCTGTAGCGAATGGGAAAAAGGTTATGAACAAGATAAGGAGTATGGAAAATATCAAATAAAAGGTGACAAGCTCATTGTCATTGATTCAGATAGTGAACGCAGCGAAGCAACCATCAAGAAGTTAACCTCCAACAGACTGGAATTGGAGACCAAAGAATCGGGAACAGATGAGTATTATGATTATAGTGTATTTATAAAAATACAATAGTTCGTAAAGTGACATGTAAAAAAACAACATGGAATTTAGCACGTTGGTAGAATTCATTTCTATAAGGTTATGAGATATTCACCACAGAGTAACACAGAGGTTCACAGAGTTTTATTTCTTTGATTTTAAATTATTACTCCGTGGAACTCTGTGCTACTCTACGGCGAAATTTGCAGTGATTACCACAGAAGCGTTAATTAAATGTTTAACGGAATACCATATGCAACACGAGAAACAACATCTATATTCGAAGATCGGATATCCGGTCAGAACAGTTATTTTGTATCTGCTATTCATTATCTGTTTTTCAACAGGAGCAGAGGCTGGCACAAACAGAAAATACTATTCTGCCAAGCTGGAAGATATCGGTATGCAACTATATGATCATTATAAGATAGACTGCCTGACTGTACAAACAAGCATTATTGACGGTTATACAATTACAATTTCACACAATGCTTTTCAGGAAATCTGCCATATTGGTTTTAAGCTTTTCCCATCCGTACTTACCAAACAAAATCCTTCACCAGTGTATCAGTTTGTCGAACGTTATCTCCTGGAATTGTTTCTTTTGAGAGACGATAACGCCATCAACCGACAGCTCTACGAAGACAAAGTATCTGTTCGCTTTAGAGGAGAACGAAGAAAAGATGTGCACACGGCGCTTTTAAAAGTTCTTTCCGAGCTTAAGACGAATGTTTCACTGAGTATTACTACAGACAACAGCCATTATTCCGTGTTGTGGACTGAAAAAGACCACCCCTTACTTTATCTCCGCTTTCCTATACAATACGAATTGTTATGGGGCATGAACAAAAAAGAAATAGAATCACATTTTTATCCGGATTTACTGATTAGCTCTTCCGTAGTAACAGGGCAGGAAGATTCCCTTTCCGTTTCTTCGGAAAACATGCAGAACATAGGAAACAACCGTTTTGTGTGGAACGGAGAGTGGTATGCCGTCAGAAGCGTGAACACGAACCGATATTATGAGCAGTTACCGGATGGCAGCTATTCTCTCATATACAGTTTAAACAGACCGGAAGAATCTGTCCGTAATCTGTTGGTTCTGCCATACGACCGTTCTGTTACAGCCATTGTCAATCAAAAGCTATATGGCGGAAAGAATCTTTCTTTCGAAATACCCTTGATACAACTTCTCAATTTTTGCCGGCAGGAAGGGTGCGAGATATTTGTCGGCATCGAAGAATGCGACAGCAAGAAAATAAGAGGAATGATGATCTTGTTAAACCGTTCGTTTGGATATAACCACGTGATGCATTTCAATGCGGGCCCACGTATGCTGGAACATCCGGAAAAGTATAAAATAGAAATTCAGCTGTATGCTTATGTACCCACTCACAACATACACAGCCTTTTCTCCGAAATAAACAACTATAAATAATAACAAACATGGAAGCATTTAACAAAATCTTATTGAAGGCGGCAAGCGCAATACTCTTGATGCTACTACCTGTAGCGGTCAATGCACAATACATGACCGAACTTTATCTGACTGATGTGAACAATGACGTCGCAAAAACGGCAGCACAACAAAACATCAGCAAACTGTTGACCCAGTTCAATATTGCCTATACAGACAGCGCAACCGTAAACTTTGAAGGCATAGACATCATGCCCGCTGCACAGAAGACCATAGAAGATATGTGGAAAAACTCCCCGTTCCGCTGTGGAGATACGGAAATCATAGAGCGTTGCCTCAACACTCATGATAAGAATTTTCAGGTACGCAATATACCCGTATTTATGAAAGATGACGAAGAAAAGGAAGAATATCAGGAAGTTGTGATCAGCTTCAACAAAAAGGGAACTGTCGTTGATTTCCACACCGCTATTTCTTCCAACCTCTACGTCAAAGTGATAAAAAAAGGTTCCGATGTCACCGACCTGCGCTATCGGCAGATTATATTAGATTATGTAGAACAATTCCGAACTGCATACAATACCAAGGACATGCCTTTCCTGGAACAAATTTATAGTGATGACGCACTGATAATTACCGGAAAGGTCATCAAGACAGCTCCTTCTGAAATAAACAGTTTCATGCCGGAAGCCAAAGTCGTCTATAACAAACAAAGCAAAAAAGAGTACCTTACTAATCTTGCCAGAGTTTTCAAGGCCAACAAACGGATACACGTAACCTTTGATGACCTCAAAGTAATGAAGCATCCCGCTAAAGAGGGATATTATGGCGTAACGCTAAAGCAAGGTTACTCTTCAGACAGATATAGCGATACAGGCTACCTTTTTCTACTTTGGGATTTTAACAACCCGGACGCACCACAGATACATGTCCGCACCTGGCAACCGGAGATGTTGAATGCAACGACCAGATTACCGGAAGAGGAAATCTTCACTTGCAATGATTTCGATATTAAATGAATTTAAAACTAAAAAGGGAAAAAGTATGAAAAGGAACCTGTTCACACTCGTATTCTTGTTCTGTTGCTGTCTGTTTATGCAAGGGCAAGAAATAAAAGTAGAGGCATTTTCTAAATTGGAACGTGACCTTACGCCAAGAACGGAGGAAAGGCTGGACTTGAATGACGAACCTTGCTCCATCCTGAAAATCGTGGTCGCACATGTCAAAGACTTTAGGTTTGAAGGAAACATTGTAGGAGATGTGATTTATAAAGAAGGAGAAATCTGGGTGTATATGCCCGCCGGTAGCCGAAACATCACAATCCAGAATGACAAGTACGGTGTATTACGCTATACGTTTCCTGAAAGATTGAAGAAGCAGACCGCATACGAGGTACAGATAAAACTCGTCGAAAATCTGGAAAAGAAAGTCCGCACTTTGGTTATGCCTGTTATCGGTATTGGCAAGGGGCATCCGTCTTACGGCTTCATGCTGGGGTTTGTGCGAAACACCGGACCTTACGTGAAAGTGAAATACGACTTCAGCAATTTCTCATCCAACCTGGAATGCGGGGATGACGGCATCATAAAAGGAACTTCCGACACTCCGTGGTATACGGGAGAGAAGAGGCAAAGCCGCATGTCGGTAACGGCGGGCGTCATTCAACGTTTGGGCAAGCTGTCCCCTTTCTATGCGTATGCAGGTTTAGGCTACGGTTACAATAAATTGGGTTGGGAAACAGTAAACGGTGATTGGGTGAAAAATACCGATCAATCGTGCGACGGCATAGAAATGGAAATCGGAGGTATCTACCGCCTGAAAAACATCTCGTTTATGGCTGGCATACAAACCAATAGTTTCAGCTATATAGAAGCCACTTTAGGAGTGGGATTCATGTTCTGAAATCAAATCATTAACCAAAGAAAAATTAAAATGAAACGAAACATCATAGTAGGCATAGCTTGTATTTGCTGCACCCTGACCGGATGCGGTGAATATCCCGGTCCCCATACTTTCGCACCGGATATCCAAAACGGAGAGGCTTATAACATTTATCGCTACGGAGCCACCATTGACGGCATTTTCACCAAACCGGATGTGGATGCCGGTTCTGTAGACAAATGCGGTATTCTGCTTTCCCGCTACCCAAGCATGGCAGAAGCAGATACGATAGAGGCGGAAACGGTAGAATCGGGCAACAAATTTACCTTGCACCTGAGGGAACTGGAATCTGACACGCATTATTATTATCAAACGTTTGCCGCCAATAAATTCAGCTTTCTGGCAAGTGAGCGGCCGGACGAATTTCAGACCCGCAAAGAATGTCCACCGGTCTTCGATGAAATCCGGATAGAAGAACAGGACTGCAAAAGCCTTGTTCTCTTAGTCCCGATAGTGGACAACGGCACGAACGGAGGACTTTTCGCCAAAGGCTTCTGCTATAAACTGACCGCATCGGACAACGACCTGCCATACGAAGATAAAGATAGCAAAGACACTCAAATCATAGAAACCGGAAACCCGCAGGAGCTCAGAGCACGTATCACGAACCTGAGACCGGGCAGGAAATATGTGATACGTCCGTATGGGATTAACAGTGTAGACATCGGATACGGGCCGGCTTTATCCATTTCCATGGAGGAAACATTAATACCCATCATGTCCACCGTCACCGCCCTGCCTTATGGGAACATTCCGACTGTACAAGCGGAAGCGTGGTTGCTTGCCGCCGGTGAAAGTGCAATTGCGGAAATGGGGTTCTGCTGGGATATCAACGTTGACCCCACTGTGAAAGGACTACACAAAGCTGTTGCCTTCAAGGATGAAAATGAACCTATTGTTTCATTAATAGACTTAAAGCCCAACACTACATACTACATGCGCGCTTATGCCACCAATGTAAACGGGCAGACCGGATATGGCGAAGCCTGTATCGTTCGTCTGGAAGGAGAATATAAATTGTCTTTGTCAGATATCATCGTTGAAAGCTGTACGGCACGTTCTTTCTCGGTATCTTCTTCCATTTTGTCACCTAATGTGGGGGGAGGAGTGACAATAGAAGGGCAAGGCTTCTGTTATTCGGACGTTACAACCCCTGTTGTAAATGGTGAGAACACGGTGACTGTTCCGGTGGATAAGATTGTGGACGGAGTTTTCGGCATTACGGTCGGCAATTTGGTTCCGGCTACAGAATATGCAGTTAGAGCCTATCTGCAAACTTCCGAAGGAGTGATCTATAGCAATACAGCTACCATCAGAACTCAGGAGGAGCCTAAGCCGGGTGGCGGTATTAATGACTGGGACGATCAGGAAGAAGAAGGTGGAACGTTAGAATGAAAAACAGGAGGATAAACTTATGAAAAAAGATATTATACAGTGGATTACGGGATGCGCCTGTTTCATGGCATTCATCTCTTGTTCACAGACAGAAGAAGGTGTACTGCTACGCAACGAAAATGGCGTCTACTTCAGCGCACAGATAGCTTCACCGGCAACCCGGGCGACCGAACAGGCCTTTGAGGCGGGAGATAACATCAGCGTATTCGCTTTTACGAACGATCAAGACTTTTCGACCGATGCTTATGCCGCTAACGTGAAATACAGTTATTCTGACGGTGCTTTCCGTCCTGTAGCAGACGCGGGCATCGATTATCCTGCCAACGGAGGGCTGGCCTTTTGGGCTATCTATCCTTATTGTGAACAGGCTGCCTCGACTTTCAACTTCGAAGTGACAGAGGACCAAAGCACGACAGCAACTTATGGAGCCAGCGACTTGATGACAGCTTCCACAAGCTTGACCACGGAACAGAATCCGGTACTTTCTTTTTATCATCGCCTTGCTTGCGTGAAGTTTAAGTGTTCGTTTGAAGAGGCAGAAGAAAAAGTGGCATCCATTACCGTGAATAATGTGCAAAGAAACGTTTCTATAAATCTGACCAATAATACGTATGAGGGAACAGGCGAAGCGACATCCGGTATCTTACCTCATCGCAACGAGGATGGAAGTTACAAAATCTTATTACCGCCACAGACTATTGCAACAGGAACTTCCTTCATGGTTGTTCGCACCGCTGCGGATAAAGAATATACCTGGAAAGTGCCACACGATTTGTTGTTGGCATCCGGATGCCGGTACACGTACAATCTAAAGGTTTCCGCCGGAGGAGAAATTACGTTCTCAAGTAGCATTAATCCTTGGGGGCAAGAAGAAGAGGCTATCAAGAAACGGGTGAAACAGTATACATGTGAAGATTTTGAGGGGGATATGATAGAAGGAAGTGCCTATAATTATAAATACAATGAACAAGGATATCCCATAGATATCAGCGGTTATGATGATGCAACTGGAATAGATTCTTCTAAAATTTATTATTCAGACCATAAGATTACCATTGAGAATAAAGCCAAGTATTACTTCCACGACATAGATGGATCTTTAAAGTCTGAGTATAGAATAGATGAGTCTGTATATACATTGGATGACAAAGAGAAAATTACTAAAATAACTATTTTCAATAACGGGGTTTTAGATTCAGAATCAGTCCTTTCCTATACCAATGAATATTTAACAGAAATAATACGCAGTAAAAAAAATGGTAGCATATATAGATCTTCTATTGAATGGACAGATGGGAAGATGACAAAAATACTGGCAGAAAATGAGCAAGGAAAAGAGATTAGGTTAATGACTTATTCCTCCATAAATAAATATAAGACACCAATTAGTATTTGTGGATACTTAATATCTTACCACTGTTGTATAGGGTACTGTGCTTTTTTAGCAATGCAAAAAAACTATTTGGGATTAGGAATGGAATATTTGCCAATCAAAGACGACTGGACTACCTGGACATGGGAAGTTGATGCCGATGACTATGTTACAAAAATCACAGAAATAACAGAAACGACAGAAGACGGAGCCATTAGATGGGGGACTACCTATACTTTTACCTATGAGAATATTGAATAGTAATCTAAAATAGAATCGTCATGAAAATATCTTTAAAACAGAAATACATCTTCCTATCGGTTATAGCCATGCTTTTTACCGAATGTAGCCAAACCGAAGAAGACATGCTTAATGGTGCAAGCGGAGTATGCTTCACTGCTTCCATTGGACAGAACCAAACGCGCGCAACGGAAGATTCGTTTGAAACAAACGATGAAATCAGTGTCTTTGCCTTCAAGGGTGAGACGGGATTTAGTGGAGAAGAGTATGCACACAATCGGAAGTACACTTTCCAAAGTCAGCTATTCACTGCTGATGAAGAAAATACAATCAAACAACCTACCGACGACAGTCAGCTTTCATACGTGGCAGTATATCCCTATAGTACGGCGACTGATGCGAAGTTTTCCTTTCAGGTGAAGGAAGACCAGTCGGCAGGAAGCAATTACACTCAGTCCGACCTGATGATGGCTTCCACCTACCCCACCGATGCGCAAGCTCCCACACTGATGTTCAGCCACTGCCTGTCGAGCATCGTCGTAAATCTCTCTTTCGCCAAAGCTCCGGCAGGAAATGTCAGCGTCAAGATGGTAAATGTTTCCACTACCGTTTCCGCTGATTTGGCAACCGCCACTTTCAGCAGTAGTGGTGAAGCCAACCAATCAGTAGTCACTGCCTTCAACGGAACAAATAGTTACAAAGCGGTTCTTCCCCCACAAACTACAAGTATGGGAAGTACGGGCATTGAAATTACAGTTGGTGACGCCGCACCTTTATCCTATAAGTTTCCGGCATCCTGCGAGTGGAAGTCCGGCATCCGATATGCCTATACGCTCTATATAGCAGAAGATGGTACGGTAAGTGACGTGAAACCGGGAACACCGGAAAATCCGATCACAAAGCGGGTGAAAAAGACCGCCTTTGAGATATTGGAGAGTGATGTGCAAAATGGTGCAATATATGATTTTACTCTTCCATATCAAAGTGAATTCAACTATGACGAAGAAGGAAGGCTCTCTAAAATGATTATGGATATAACTGACGAAGAAGGTATACACATTAGTGATATAGAAAGCTTAACATACTCTAAAACAAGCATCAAGATCATTGAAGAAGTTGCAGGATCTAATGGTTACATCTATCAAATAACTTGCAATCTGGACGAAAATAATAGAATTACCCAACTAGTCAAACAATATGAGGAAGATTACACGCATACATTGCAATATTCCTATGCAGACAGATATCCAACCCAAATAACATTTACATGTTCTGAATATCCAGAGGAGAATTGGATACAAAACAATAAGTGGGAGAACGAGAGAATTATAAATTACGAAGTCTTAGACCAAACAACGATGGAAAGTCTGGAGAGCGCAACATTGAAGTATCACGCAAATTCTAATTCTTACAAATATCCTGTATCAACCCTCCCCCTTTATGAAGCAGAATCAATGTCATTAGCCTATCTTCCGGAATCTTATTTCGGAACAAAGGTGAACGTTTTTCCTATTGAAACAATAATATATGATACAAAATCACGTCACACATATCGCAGCACCTGTACTATCGAAGCTGACGAAGACAACTATGTAACCAAGATAATCGATACCAGTATAGAAACAGATGAAAAAGGAAACGTTATAGGCAGAGAAGTTGGTTCTATGACCTTTGTCTATGAAACAGTAGTAACAAATTAAAAGCCATACATCATGAAGAAAACAATATTCATATTAATCACCATCCTCGCGGCGACTGCCTCTTTCGCCCAAGATGCGTCAAACGATTCCATCAGGAAACGGATACGCGAAATGAAGCTGAGCGAAGAATACGTATATGCCGAGTCGGGTAGCATTACTGATTTCGCAGAAGCTAAACCGGCAGCTTCCGAAAAACTGCATGCCGCCGCTATCACCTTGATGACCGAACATCAGAAAGGAAAAGAAGAGTTGAAAAGTATCTGGGCAAAGGCGGAAAAACAAATGCTGTTTATGGAATACAACAATGGAGCATTGTTTAAAGTGTTTGCTTATCTGCCCAAAAGCAGCCTGATAGAAATGCAACCCAAAGCTGAAACGGCTACGAGCGTAGAGACAACCTCCCAACCTACAATCGTCCACAACGCACCGATTGCCGAAGACTCCTTGGCGGACACGTCGTCGGCTGCAGAAAGAGACAGCCTTATTCACATTGTGGCACAGCAGACAGGACAGACCGTTACGACTACTCCGCAAGACTCAAATGTGCCGAAAGAAAAAGCCTACAGCGTAGATGAAAGCACCGCGGCATTGATATTCAAAATGCTTCCACTTGCCGATTCCAAGCCTTCTTCCACCGGAAAGCAAAATGAAGAACAAACATCTGCAGACGGTTCTCTGACTGCTACCGAAACAGGCACCGCAGAAAAGCAGCCCGCAGAAACGGCGGAAGTTACCGATCCCTGGGCAGACATTACCGAAAGTGCCCGCAGAGTGCTTAAAGACTTGCTTGCCATGGATACTTACGAAAGTGCCATGATCTACCTGAATGCCATGAAAGATGACGGTCGGCTGATGTTCGGCTCGCTCAAAAAGGCAATTATGCTTGAACGCTCCTATTTGCTTATTATAAATAACGGAAAAGTGGAAACCATCTTAAATAAAGGTTTGGATGAACGTACCAATCTGAAAAGCCTGAAACAGGAGTCTATCCGTAAATATATCGGTTACGGTATCGTCTGGATACAAGTCTTTGATAAAAAATAGAGAACAGAAGTTATGAAAAAGATATTTTATTCATTTTCAGGAATATTGCTGCTGTGTATCGCAACAAATGCACTATATGGTCAGACAACATTACAGACCGCAACACCAGCGATCGCCCCCGGTGAGATACCTCAAGAGTATACTTACTCGGTCGATTCACTGGCATTGTATATAGACTGCCACTATGATGAAGAGAAGAGTAAAGTGCAGGCCGTCTATACCTGGATCACTTCCTGTTTACGCTACAATGTTTATACTACTTTTACTTCCCGCAATGAAGCCTATAGCGAAGTTCAGGAATTAAAAAATACCCTGACTACCCGCGAAGGGGTTTGCCGCCAATTTGCTTTGCTTTTTGCCAGAGTTGTTGAGAAAATGGGGATTCCCGCTTTTGTAGTGAATGGCTATAGTAAGAGCAAAGCCGGCGTCGTCATGCCCGAACCGCATGATTGGTGCGCCGCAAAGGTGGGTAGCCAATGGTATTTGTACGATCCGACATTCGGTATGGGATATGTGGACAACTACCAATTTGTACCGGCGCAGAGCATGAAATACTGCCATGTATCACCTGAAGAGTTTATTCAGACGCACATGCCCTACGATCCCGTATGGCAGTTATTGACTTATCCTTTTCCTTTTCAGGAATTTGACAAGGGAACATTTCAACAAAAAGCAGGAACTTCTGCCTGTAACTTTAACGATTCGATCAAAGTATATATACGACAATCTCCCATGAAACGGTTAATGTCCGCCTATAACCGTGTGCAAAGAAACGGACAAGGAAACAGATTGACTTTATACTACCTGCAACTGACAAAGGCGAACATCGATGTATATCATCAGCGTGAAGTGTATGACATTTACAATCAAGCAATAAAGTTCCAGAATCAAGGATGTGATTTCCTCAGTGACTTCATGCTCTATCGTAAAAGTGGATCAAAACCTCGTAAAAAGGAGAAAGAGATGTACGATAAGGTAGATAAGGCTTACCAGGCAGCTGTTGCAGCAGATAGCTTACTCCACACCGCTCACAATATTCCCGAACAGTATGCTTCGGCCATGCAGAACCTGCAAGCCTCCATCAATAAATTAATAGAGGAAACCAATAGACAGAAAGCACTTAAGTCACAATAAACTATTCATCCTGATGCTGAAGTACTAATATCTCTTCCGGCAAGTATCCGCTACGGATGCGCCATTCTTGCGGATAAAGATTGTTGGCCCGGTTACCTATGTTCTTCACAAAGCCCAATGGAACATTCTTGTACATCAGCAGCACATAGCCGCGCGGGGCAGTGTCGGGAAGCACAATAGCTTCTTTACGCAAATAGGCAATAGCCTGTTCGTATGAAACTTCTTCACGCGGGAAAGCTCCGCAAGACAGCACGGTACTCATGGCAAGGGCGTGAGAGGGTATCAGATCTTTCCCTTTCACCTCGGCAAGGGCAACACCAGCCTGAATGACACGGAGATTTTGCTGTAAGGCGGATAGTTCGGCCAAATATTCTTTGGGGAAGGCTGTGATATTTAGTCCATTGGACAAGACTTCGTAATCTTCTGCCGAAAGGAGCCAGGCACGGGCGGCCGACAATTGTTCTTTAGATACGGTGGGAGCGGCTTTCTTTTTATTCTGATTCGTACCGGACTTATAACGGACTTGCATCGCATCTTCTTCCGGCTTGCGAAGCACGGCAAGGAAAAAGCCTTCTCCTCTCGTCCGATGGGGAAAGAAACGATATACAGGGAAGTATTCGTCATCAATCAGGTTGCCTGTGAGATTCCAAAAACCAGGCACATCCACCGGAAGTACCTCTGCGCCGAATTCATCGCGTATCCAGCGGATATTCCTTTCATTCTCTTTTATATTATATGTACAAGTACTATAAATTAATAGTCCACCCGGTTTCAGACTGGGCCATATATCGGAGATGATACGTCGCTGACGTTGCCAGCAGATTTCCACATTCTCCGGACTCCATTCGCTGACGGCAACGGGATCTTTACGGAACATACCTTCACCGGAACAGGGAACATCGGTCAATATGACATCGAAGAAGCCTTCCAGATCAGCAAAGTCTGCCGGATCGTTATTGGTTACCACGACACCGGGATGCCCCCACTTCGTCAGATTCTCCGCCAGGATTTGCGAACGGTTACGGATCACTTCATTTGCTACCAACAGGCTGCCTGCAGGCAATACACTGCGGGCATGGGTAGATTTTCCACCGGGAGCGGCGCAAAGGTCAAGCATCACGGAAGGCGTTTCACCGATATATTGCTTTAATGCTTGCTCCACAAACATGGAAGATGCCTCCTGTACATAATAGCATCCGGCATGAAACAACGGATCGAAGGTAAACGTCAACCGACGGTCGAGGTAAAATCCTGTGGAAGACCAGGGCACACGCCCGGAAGAGGTATGAAAAAGACTGAATGAAGAATCGGGTAGTTTTTCTTCATTCAGTCGTATGCTTACGGGCTGTTCGCCATTTAAGGTGTCAGCCAGTTTATTATATTCTTCATCTCCCAGGAGGAGACGGGTATGGTCTGCAAAAGATACGGGTAAATCCATGTGCCAAATTATTTTATGTCCGCAAAGGTAATGCAAATCGAATGCATAACTTTCATGCTTGCATGAAAAAGTTATGCTGAGATGCAGCTTATCTTCTTCAAAGGTAACATAAAAAGGCAATACAAGGCAAACCCGCCGGGCACTAAAAACTAAGCTTGACTCCCGCAAAGTAGGAACGAGGCGCTCCCGGACCATAAATGTAACCGGAATCGCGGGTGGCTCCTTTATCAAAATCTTTCTGATAGGAGTTGAAGATATTCTGTACTCCCACATTGAATTGCAGGCACATACCGGAAAAATCTATATCATAAGCTACCTTGGCACCCAGTTCGAAGAAATCCGGGCTCTTCACCAACAGGTCTGCCGTACCATCTACTTCGGACATCAGATGAGGCACATACATTCGCCCGGTATAATTACCGTTCAGGGCTACCGACAATGCTTTTGTAGGATTGAAAGTGGCAGTAAAATAACCATAAACATCGGGGGTACGCAATATCCGGTCGCTATGGCGTTCTTCATCCGACAAATGTTCCTTGTCTGCACTCCACTCCTCGGGAGAATCGTACAGACTGCGTTGCACGGTCAATCCCGCCTGCAACTGGATTTTATCACGCCAGGCGATCTTTCCTTCCAATGTACCACCATACACCTTTGCACCGGAACCGTTGACACGGGTTTGTATCAGATATCCACTACCTTTCGGATCTTCTACCGGTGCTGTCAGTACAAACGGATCGGAGAGTTTCGTGAAGAAACCTTCTATCAGCAAATTTGCCTGGAAATCACCGAAGTAATGATACCAGTCCATCGAAGCGTTCACACTGCGCGAACGTTCTTCTTTCAGATCCTTAGCACGAACGATGGAAATCAACTCGCCTCCCACATTACTTATATGTAAATCTTCGTCGAAAGCCTGCGGAGCACGGAAACCCTCAGCATAACTGAAACGGATATTTATGTCCTGCGTAGGGTTGTAGCGGATATTGGCACGGGGACTGAAAATGGCTTTGCTCATAATGCTATTCTTGTCCAGACGTCCGCCTATCAGAAAACTCCACTGCTCGCTTTTCCATTCATTCTGCACATAGGCACTCGCAATGTTCACAATCTGTTTCAAGGGATCGGGTGTATATTTATCAATCAACTGTTGCAGACGGTCTCCTGTTGCAGTGGGATCTTCCGCCAAAGCGGCATCCCGGTATTTTTGCATATCCGTTGCTTTGTCGTCCAGATTATCATGATTAAATTCTACCCCACCCGTCAAGTCGGAAGGCATAAAAAAGAGCTTATCAAAATGATAGATATACTGAGCGCCCAATACGCCGGTGAAATCGGTGGTATGCCCATAGGCACTGTAATAACTGTCGCGCACGATATGCTGGGCAGAAGCGTATGCATTGAACGCATGCTTCTGATCCTTGGAGAAGGCACTGAACTTCAAGCCGCCCGTATTGATGGAATGTTCAATCTGCTCCACCAGTCCGGGTTCGCCGGAACCATTCAGATTGGCATCTTCGGCAATGTGAGGCGGCAGATCAAAGCGGTTACCGCCACGACGGAATTCTTCCATGTGATGATATTCCAGATTCAACTTGGAATAGGGGCTCAGCCTATAATAAGCGTTCACGCCTACTGTCTGGTTCTTCAATTTGGGTAATTCGGAAAAACTGTCACCGTTGGAATCCCATGCCGAACGGTGGCGGTTCTGCCCGTAGATGTAAGCTCCCATTTTGTTATCCGAAGATACCAGGGAAAGGTTAAGCGTAGTATTATTGTCAAACGAACCGGAGCCATCAAAATTGGAGATAGAGTGGGCAAACGAACCTGAGTTGCGGAGAGGTTCTTTCGTAATGATATTCACTGTTCCGGCAATGGCCGAAGAGCCGAAAAGAGCCGAACCGCCTCCACGTACCACTTCCACACGCTCTATCATATTAGCGGGAATCTGCTCCAAACCGTAAACACCTGCCAGTGCAGAAAAAATGGGACGGGAATCAATCAGTATCTGTGTATATTTCCCGTCCATACCATTGATACGTACCTGTGAGTAACCACAATTCTGGCAATCGTTTTCTACACGCACGCCCGGCTGGAAGACGAGACCTTGCGACAAGGTATGCGAATTGGTCATGTCGAATAGTTTCGGAGTAACAACTTTTACCAAGGTAGGTGCCAGTCGGCGAGCGGTTTCATTACGATTGGCTGTAACAACTACGCCGTCCAAGGCTACCATATCTTCTTCCAGTTCGAAGTTTTCTTCCAGCGTCTTGCCTCGTTTAAGGGTTACTTTTCGTTCTTGTGGTTTATAACCTACGGCACTGACGGAGAGTATGAACTCACCTTCCGGAAGGTTCTTCAGAAAATAATGTCCGGTACCATCGGTCATAGTTCCGATAGTGGTCCCTTTCAGGGCTACTGTCATATAAGGAAGGTGTTCTCCTGTTTTTTTCTCTAATACGTGGCCAATAATATTGGCGTCAGATTTATTTAAATCAATTGCATAAGCGGTGTGGGAGAGCAATGTACACATCACTCCCACCACGAAAAAGATATATTTTTTCATGTAGTTCTAATTTTTAATGGATTTTAATAAGGGGAATTCCTATTGTCAATGAACTACAGGTGGTGCACGCAGACTGATGCCGCAACGAACTCGCACGCACTTGGTATGTTCTACAGCTGGAACACTCAGTACACGCAATAAAATAAGGAAAGCCGATGCGACAAAAAGAATAGCCGGTAGAGAAGAAGCTACAAAAGAAGAAAGGAAGAATATCGTTTCAACCTGCGCTTCCGTATGACTATGTTCACCTTTGAACGGGTGGGAATGTACAATAATTACCCCATTTACCACATGCGAGTGAGTAAACAGTGTAATACCTCCTAAATATGCGATAAATAATAAAGGAAGGAACCATTTCAATATATTCCGTAACTTCTCCAAAAGCGTTTTAATATAGATTTGCGAAAGTAGCACTAATTACAATAAGAAGCAACCGGATTTAGTTGTTTTAACCGGATATAGAGCAAAATACCTACATCTTATGAGTACAAGAAGTCTGATATTACATTATTATTAAATAAAAGTGATCCATTTTTTTTCGGTTATGAATGAATCAATCCCACCATCCCCCTTTACATCTAAAATATCTGCAAATATTTTCAGATAATACCGATTTTCTAAAAAAAATATCGTCTCTTTGCAACTTTCTAACTGGCATGATACGTCTAATACACAAAGAAACAATAAAAGATAAAACAAAATATGATTATGAAACGGATAATTTTAGCACTCATCGCCGCCATGACATTATGTTCACTGGTACAGGCAAAAAACAGAACGGTTACAGAAAACGACAGTCTGGGGAACAAAAAGCGCGTGATCGAACTGCGCGATACTACCATCGACGGAAAGACAGTAACCGATACGCTCAGCATCATGACCTACGAAGGCAGTAGTTCAGACAGCAAAAGTGATAAAGGATGGAAACGCCACAACGGCAGTGGTTGGGACTGGGACTTCGATTTAGATGGCAAAACCTCCGAAACCATCATTTCAGTTACTGCCATCGTCTTTATCTTCGGTCTGCCGCTACTCATCGTCTTTACGGTATTCTTCTTCAATTACAAAAATCGAAAAGCCAAATACCGCCTTGCAGAACAAGCACTTTCGAGTGGGCAACAACTGCCTGAAGACTTCTTCAAGAATGCGGAGAAAACAGAAGATATCCGTACCAAAGGTATCAAAAACATCTTCATCGGCATCGGATTATTCATCTTCCTCTGGGCCATTACCGAGAACTTTGGAGTAGGTTGTGTCGGGCTGCTGATCATGTTCACCGGATTCGGACAATTAGTTATTTATTATACGCAAGACTCTAATAAAAAGAACAACCGGGAGAGATGAGCCAACTCAATGACATATCGTTAGTCGCACAGGTCGTGGTGTTTCGCAACACCAGGGCCTTCGACCAGTTGGTGAAAAAGTACCAGTCGCCCGTGCGACGGTTCTTCCTCAACCTGACTTGCGGCGACAACGAGTTGAGTGACGACCTGGCGCAGGACACGTTTATCAAAGCCTACACCAACCTGGCTTCATTCAAAAACCTGTCCAATTTCTCCACCTGGCTCTACCGTATTGCATATAATGTATTTTATGATTATCTTCGCAGTCGGAAAGAGACAGCCGACCTCGACACCCGGGAAGTGGATACCCGCTGGAACACCAGCCAAGATGACGTAGGACAACAGATGGACGTTTACCGGGCGCTAGCGACACTAAAAGAAATGGAACGAACCTGTATCACCTTGTTCTACATGGAAGATCAGAGCATCGAAAAGATTGCAGGTATCACGGGATGCCCGGCGGGAACAGTCAAAAGCCACCTCTCGCGGGCGAAAGAAAAAATGGCTACCTACTTAAAACAAAATGGTTATGACGGAAACAACTGATGATAAACTTTTGCAGCAGTTCTTCTCTGACAATCGGAAAGAGATAGAAGATAACGGCTTCAGCCGCCGCGTGATGCACCACCTACCCAACCGGTATTACCGGATTTCGCAGTTGTGGAGCTTGTTCTGTTTTACGCTTGCCGTAGTGTTGTTCTTTGTTCTCGACGGCTTGCAGCTTGTGCTGGGGGCCTTACGCGAAACTTTCACCAGCGCCATACAAAGCGGTGCAGCGGAACTCGATCCCAAATCACTGATTATAGTGGCAGTAGTATTGGTCTACTTAGGATATCGCAAGATTTGTTCTTTAGCATAAAGCTCATTTATTCTTGCAATAAATCCGTTTGCCCTTACAATAATTTAGTTAGCCCTTGCCTGCATTTTGCAGGTCAAGGGCTAATTTTTTTTAACTGAGCAAACATTTCTCATCAATAAATTGTATCTTTGTCGACTCAATTAGAAAAACTAACTAAGCGTAAGAAGTTTTGAGAAGAATATTATTCATCATATTATCATCTGCATTATTCTTTATAGGAAATATTCACGCGCAAGTCGCCACCAGTGACTCGCTCGTGATGCATTATCTACAGCAACAAGGCATTCCGGTTACCGCCAACAATGAAGTAAAGCTTCTGATGAGCGGACGGGAGAAATTTCTGGATCTCTTCGAAGAAATACGCCACGCCAAACATCACATTCATCTGGAATACTTCAATTTCCGCAATGACTCCATAGCCAATGCCCTATTCGACTTACTGGCTGAAAAAGTACAGGAAGGTGTGGAAGTCCGTGCTCTCTTCGATGCTTTCGGTAACTGGTCTAATAACAAACCATTAAAGAAACATCACCTGAAAGCAATCCGTGACCGGGGCATTGAAATAGTGAAATTTGACCCGATCACCTTCCCATGGATCAATCATGCCATGCATCGAGATCATAGGAAAATCGTAGTGATTGACGGCAAAATAGGATATACCGGTGGTATGAATATAGCCGACTATTACATTACGGGACTGCCCAAAATCGGTCAATGGCACGACATGCACATGCGTATTGAAGGAGATGCCGTGCGCTATCTGCAAGGTATTTTCCTCACGATGTGGAACCAGGAGACTAAACAGCACGTCGGTGGCCCTGTTTACTTTCCGGATATATCGCAACTCCCCGACAGTATAGCCGAAGAAATAGCCATAGTAGACCGTACACCGAGGGAAACTCCCCGCTCCATCAGTCACGCTTATGCAGCATCCATTGGAGCTGCGCAACACAGCATACAGATTGTGAACCCCTACTTTGTACCGACCAAATCCATCCGGAAGGCCATTAAATATGCATTAAAAAAAGGTACTGAAGTGGAAATCATGATACCTGCCGTTTCTGATATTCCTTTCACCCCGGAAGCATCCTTCTATATCGTACACAAGCTGATGAAGAAAGGGGCAAAAGTTTATCTCTTTAACGGAGGCTTCCACCATTCCAAGATTATGATGGTAGACCGGAATTTCTGTACTGTGGGTACAGCCAATCTGAATAGCCGCAGTCTGCGATATGACTTTGAAACGAATGCGTTTATTTTCGATCCTACAATCACTCACCAGTTGAATGATATGTTTGAACGGGATAAAAAGAATAGTACGCTATTGACTCCCGAAGTTTGGAAAAAGCGTTCAGGATGGAAGAAGTTTGTAGGTTGGGTGGGTAACTTAATGACACCGTTCCTTTAATTATACCACCGTTCCTCTAATTTTTAATTGAAAATTATTCTATGCTATCTGCCGAAGTTTAGTTACCTTTGGCGAGGCAAAAAAAAGATTGTCCCTTTTGTTGTTTTTAATTCGTAATCTGCAATCATGAAACAATATTTAGACTTGCTCAATCGGGTATTAACCGAGGGCGTACACAAGGAAGACCGTACCGGAACCGGTACAATCAGCGTATTCGGACATCAAATGCGCTTCAATATGGAGGATGGCTTTCCCTGCCTCACCACCAAAAAACTGCATCTGAAATCGATTATATATGAATTGCTATGGTTCCTGAATGGAGATACCAATGCCAAGTATCTGCAAGATCATGGTGTTCGCATTTGGAACGAATGGGCGGATGAGAACGGTGATCTGGGACATATTTACGGTTATCAATGGCGTTCCTGGCCTGATTACAAAGGTGGTTCCATCGATCAGATCAGTGAGGCTGTAGAAACAATTCTTCATAATCCGGATTCCCGCCGCATCATTGTCAGCGCTTGGAATGTGGGAGATATTAACAATATGAATCTTCCTCCCTGTCATGCTTTCTTTCAATTCTATGTGGCAAACGGACGGTTGAGTCTCCAACTCTATCAACGAAGTGCGGATATTTTTCTCGGTGTACCTTTCAACATTGCATCTTATGCCCTACTGTTGCAGATGATGGCACAAGTGACCGGACTGAAAGCAGGGGATTTCATTCATACACTCGGTGATGCGCACATTTATCTGAATCATCTGGAGCAGGTCAAACTGCAACTTTCCCGCGAACCACGTCCGTTGCCGCAAATGAAGATAAACCCGGATGTGAAGAGCATCTTCGACTTCCAATATGAAGATTTCGAATTGGTAAATTACGATCCACATCCGCATATAGCAGGTAAAGTTTCTGTTTAACAAATCATATATCCAATCATGATTAGTATCATCGCCGCCGTAGATCGCAACTTAGGAATCGGTTTCCAAAATAAATTATTATTCTGGCTTCCCAATGACTTAAAACGTTTCAAGGCATTGACCACAGGAAATACCATCATCATGGGAAGAAAAACATTCGAGTCCCTGCCTAAAGGCGCACTGCCCAACCGAAGGAATGTGGTGCTTTCATCTAATCCTGCGACTCAATGTCCCGGTGCAGAAGTATTCCCTACCCTTGAAGCAGCTTTGCAAAGCTGTCAGCCTGAGGAACAAGTATATATTATCGGCGGAGCAAGTGTATATAAACAGGCAATGCCATTGGCAGACATGCTTTGCCTGACGGAAATCGATGCCGAAGCACCTCAGGTAGATGCTTACTTCCCTGCCGTAGAGTCCGCAATATGGCATGAAAAAAGCAGGGAATCTCATCTTGTTGACGAGAAACATCCCTGCCCTTATGCATTTGTGGATTATATCCATAAGTAATTCCTAATCTTCATCCATCTCCACCATGATTGGCATCTGCCGTTTTATGGCTTCATGGAAGGATATTAGTGTTTCTGTGCGCGCTAACCCCAACGGCTGTAATTTATCGTGGATAATGCTCAGCAAATGGTGGTTATTGCGTGCGTAAAGTTTAATAAACATATCATATTTACCCGTCGTAAAGTGACATTCCACAACTTCGGGAATAGCTTCAAGTGCCTTTGTCACTGCGTCAAAAGATTCCGGATCTTTCAGATAAATGCCAATATAGGCACAAGTCTCATAACCGATTTTTTCCGGATCGATGACGTACTCCGAACCTTTCAAGATACCTAAATTCGTCAATTTTTGTATGCGTTGATGTATGGCTGCACCGGAAACATTGCAAGCTCTCGCCACTTCCAGGAAAGGAATACGGGCATTATCTGCAATCAATTTCAGTATTTGCTCGTCTAAAGTATCCAATTGATGATGTCCCATTTCTAATTTTATGATTAATAAATAACGATTGCTTCACCGTATTCTCATACGATAATGTGCAAAGTTAGCGAAATTTTTCCCAATAAAAATACGATTTATTACTTTTCTTGCTAAAAAATGAATAAACCCACAGTTACGATAAACAGGGTGAAAAGAAGATAAGCTGCATCTCGGCATAACTTTTTCATGCGAGCATGAAAGTTCTGCGCTCAATTTGCATTATCTTTGCCTATAACTACAAAATTAGATTGTTATGAAAAAATATCTTGTACTTGCATTGTGCTTACTGATGGTTACAATAGGCCATGCGCAAAACTACACTGAGTATTTTGCCGATAAAACATTGCGTATTGATTATATCTTTACAGGAAATGCCGCCCGCCAGAATGTATGTCTGGATGAACTGTCCGTACTTCCATCATGGGCCGGAAGGCGTCATCATTTAGCTGAATTACCTTTGCAAGGTAATGGACAAATCATCATGAAGGATTTGGAAAGTGGAAAGACAATCTATACTACTTCTTTCTCTTCCCTCTTTCAAGAGTGGCTGGAAACGGACGAAGCCAAGGCTGTCACCAAAGGATTTGAAAATACCTTCTTACTGCCCTACCCGCTCCGTCCTGTGGAAATAGAGATCACCCTGTTAAGCCCGAGAAAAGAAGTGCGTACACATCTGACGCACACTGTACGCCCCGATGATATACTTATTCATCAGAAAGGAACTGCACACATCACTCCACATAAATATCTGCTAAAGAATGGTGAAACTGACAAGTGCATCGACGTGGCCATTCTTGCCGAAGGATATACTCCTGCAGAAATGAACGTATTCTATCAGGATGCGGAAATCGCCTGTGAAAGCCTATTCTCACACGAACCGTTCAAGAGTATGAAAGATCGCTTCAATATTGTAGCTGTTGCCAGCCCATCTGATGACACAGGGGTAAGTGTTCCCCGTTTGGGAGAATGGAAACATACAGCCTTTAGTTCCCATTTCAGTACATTCTATTCTGACCGTTATCTGACTACCCGTCGTGTCAAATCCATACACGATGCTTTGGCCGGAATACCATATGAACACATCATTATTCTTGCCAATACTGAAGAGTATGGAGGTGGTGGCATCTATAATGCTTATACCCTGACTACAGCTCATCACCCAATGTTCCGTCCGGTAGTTGTACACGAGTTCGGACACAGTTTCGGAGGGTTGGCCGATGAATATTTCTACGACGATGATGTCATGACAGATACCTACCCATTGGATATAGAACCTTGGGAACAAAATATAAGTACCCGTATCGATTTCGCTTCTAAATGGGAAGATATGCTCATTAAAGGTACTCCTATTCCTACCCCTGTCAACGAACAGGCAAAGTATCCGGTAGGAGTATATGAAGGAGGTGGATATTCAGCCAAAGGCATATTCCGTCCCGCTGATAACTGCCGCATGCGCACCAATGAATATCCAACATTCTGCCCGGTATGCCAACGATCACTGCAAAGACTCATTGATTTTTATACCAAATAATAAGAGAAACTAAACTTTAAAGACCAACATTATGATCAGACTTCAACGTATCAGCACCGCTGATGGATTTTTGTATGAGTACATGGAACAGTTAATAACCGCCGCCTTCCCGCCTGAAGAATACCGACCGTTAGAAGAACTGCGCCTGTACACTGATAACAAACCTCATTTCTATAACAATATTATTTTCCACCATGATACTCCTGTAGGATTCATTACCTATTGGGATTTCGACAAATTCTATTACGTAGAACACTTTGCTGTTGATCCGGCCCAGCGTAATGGCGGACATGGAAAGAACGTTTTAAATTATTTATGCGAGTTACTTCAACATCCTATTGTTCTGGAAGTGGAAATGCCGGAAGAAGAAATGGCTCAAAGGCGTATTAATTTCTACAAGCGCCAAGGATTTGTTCTTTGGGAGAAACCATATCTTCAGCCTCCATACAGACCCGGAGATGATTATTTACCCATGCTACTTATGGCACACGGGAATTTAGAGCGTGAAAGGGATTTTGAAACAGTAAAAAACTCTATATATCGGGAAGTATATAACGTACAAAAATAAAAAAATAAAGGGTGCTTATTTCGAATAGGCACCCTTTATTTATATAGTTTGATTTAACTTCTTACTGACGCGGCTGCGCAGAATAGTTAAGTTTCAATGCATAAGCTTTACGAAGAGCTTCTTTGATATCTGTTACGATACCCATTTTCGTATCTTGGTCTACTTTCAAAGAAACAGTCATCTGCGGTTGATCTTCTTCCTTCATACTGGCACGTTCACCAATAATATAATCTTGGATTTCAGCAACTTCAGCATAGCTGTCGTTCAATTGGATACGGCTTTCATTACCCAGTTTCTTACGGAACTCAGCTGTAGGCTTTCCTACATAGATAAACGTAACCAAAGATTTCTTTTCCAGTTTTTCCAACTCAGTAGCTTGCGGAACCTTAAACTCAACCTTTAATGTTACCTCACGCATTGTTGTTACAATCATAAAGAAGAACAACAAAGTAAAGATAAGGTCAGGCAGAGAAGAAGTATTCAACGCAGGCATTTCGCGTTTACCAGTCTTATTAAATTTTCCCATTACTTCTTTTCTCCGTACTTTTTAGGTTCTGCCTCAGAGATCTTCTGAGGATAAATATCACGAATTGCTTTTTGTTGGTCTTCGTCCAAAGCAGCATAGTCCTTTCCCCATTTCTCCTGAGCCAATTCATCTCTCAACTCATTGTAAGCAGCTACCAGCTCATTCTGAACAGCTAAGTATGCTTTATAGGAAGAACCACGGTCACAACGCAAAGAAATTACATGCTTTTCCGTAATCTGCATAGTCCCGAAGAAAGGAATGTCTTTCGCATGCTTTTCCGGTTTAGACTCATCATTATACGGGTTGGCAATGAATTCTTTTGCCTTATCTCTCAACTGATCTACATTAACATATTCTCCACTACACATCAACTGGTCGTTCATGTTCAGGAAGACTGTCATGACGTTACGCTCCTTAACCTTATCTGAATCGTCTTTCTTTTGGTCTTGCTCGGGTGGTGGTGGCAAACGTCTTGCCAAACCACGGTCCGTATCCATAGAAGTCGTAATCAAGAAGAAGATCAACAATAGGAAAGCAATATCCGCTGTAGAACTTGAGTTTATATCAGGAACTTTTCTTTTTCCTTTTGCCATTGTAATTACTCCATTAGATTGAGTTCCCTCAATCGATTATGATAATTTCTTTTTAATACTACTGAAAAGCATTGCAAGAACAGTTGCTCCTAGTAAGAAATAAATAGTATACAAGAACATATCAGTTACCTTCAACCAAAACGGAACATTATCAGTTCCACTATAACCTGGTATATTCATCTGTTCTCCACTACCCATAGACCAAGCAACGATCATTACAACAACCAGCAAAATAACACCTAACAGTGATTTCAAAGCTTTTACAGGATTATCTTTTAATGCGCTACCAAATTGTAGGATAAACGCAGCTACCATTGCAACAACAGTCAAAGCAAACAAACCATACATTAAGTACAGCAGACTTTCTGTCTGTGCAGGCTGCCACATCTCGGGATCAACGCCCGTCAGTACTGCATCGCCCTGAGCATCTCCACCAAAGTAGAATAAGCCCAATACCACTAAAATAGCGGCGAATAAAACATACAGTACATAATATGATACTCTATATGATAATTTAGCCATTTCTCTTATTTTTTGTATTTCAAGTTATATTTGATAACCATGTCCAACAGAGTGATAGAAGAATCTTCCATTTCGCTGGTCAAAGCCTCGATCTTAGACAGGATATAGTTGTAGAATACCTGCAGGATCAAAGCAACGATCAAACCGAAGATAGTTGTAATCAAGGCAACTTTCATACCACCTGCTACAACCGTCGGAGAAATATCACCTACTTGTTGAATCTTATCAAATGCCTGCACCATACCGATTACAGTACCCAAGAATCCCAAAGACGGAGCCATTGCGATGAACAGTGTAATCCAAGAGCAACCTTTTTCCAGGTAACCAGCTTGTACACCACCGTAAGATACTACAGACTTCTCAACTACGTCAAGACCTTGATCGATTCTCAATAAGCCTTGGTAATAAATAGAAGCGATAGGACCTCTTGTACTACGTGCGATGTCTTTAGCAGCTTCTACGTCGCCTTTTTCCAAAGCAGCTTCAATAGCAGCCAAGAACTTCTTTGTGTTGATTTCAGCTAAGCTCAAATAAATGATACGTTCAATACAGAATGCAAGACCGATAACCAAAGCAATAGCAACCAAACTCATGAAAGATGCAGTACCTTCAATAAACTTAGTTTTAATTTCCTTGTGAATACCACCTTCTTCTGCTTCTACAGTAGCATCACCGGCAGGAGCCGCCTGAGCTGCAGGAGCAGCTTGTTCTGTTTGTTCCGCTGCAGGAGCATCTTGAGCCTGAGCAAGTTGAGTTGAGCCAAATGTTAAGACTCCCATCACAGCAACAATTGCAAATAACTTTTTCATTGTGTGTCTAATTTTTAAGATTAATTAATTAATTTGTTTATTATATTCATTTATTGTTTTTGTTTTTTCTTTCATCCTGCGGAGAGACGGGGATTCGAACCCCGGATACCCTTTAGAGGTATACACGCTTTCCAGGCGTGCCTCTTCAACCACTCGAGCATCTCTCCAATAGAGGCCTCTTTCAAAAACGGCTGCAAATTACAAAAAAAATGCGAACCACAAGCGTTTTCAGCTACAAATGTATTCTTTTTTTCGTTCTTGCCCTTCATTCTCCCCGTTTTATCTTTAATAAAATCTCAAAATTAATAAACTTTAAAATCTTTCCGATGTTATTTGAGCATTCCAAACACTTTTAAAGCGTTTTCCGAAGTAACGTCTCCAACAGCCTCAGGAGACATCCCGTAAATTTCAGAAACCTTCATCAAAGTATCCTTCACATAGGCGCTTTCATTCCTCTTACCACGATTCGGGACTGGAGTCAGATAAGGAGAATCTGTTTCAAGAACAATTTTTTCTAATGGTATTCCTGCCAAAATTTCCGGAAGGTGGGACTTCTTAAAAGTAACCACACCATTAATTCCAATGAAGAAATCGGAAAACTCCAATACACGGGTAGCTTCTTCTGCCGTTCCTGTAAAGCTATGGAATATTCCTCTTAAAGGAGTCTTTTTGTAAGGTTCCAGCACCTTATATATATAATCAAAAGCATCCCGGCAATGGATTACTATAGGAAGATCATATTCCAAAGCCCAGTTGACTTGTTTATCCAGTACTATTTGCTGCTCTTTCAGGTAAGTTTTGTCCCAATAAAGATCCATGCCGATCTCCCCTATAGCAACATATTCCTTAGAAAACTTCAATTCGCGAGCAACTATTTCCAATTCTTTTTCATAATTGGCATTGACAGAAGTAGGATGCAAACCAATCATAGGAAAACAGTATCCTTTATAGACGCTACAGGCTGACAGCATTGCTTCAATAGTCGTACTGTCAATATTGGGCATAAATATATGAGTTACTCCGGCAGCACGTGCACGCTCAATAACCTGTGGGAAATCCTCTGAAAACTCCTCCAAAAAAAGATGGGAATGTGTATCTATCAATCTCATTCGTTTACTTTTTCTATTCGTTTCTCACCAGTACGATAATAATAAATCAGCCCGTAATCACGACATAATTCCAATCGTTTTTCATTGGGAGAAACATCTTCAAACTTTTTTTCCACTTGATTCCATATATCCAAGATCAATTCATCGGCAGTAGTTCGCATAGTAGAAAGAGAATCTAAACTACGGGCAGTTAAAGCCTGCAAATTTTTCTGTCGGTCATAACTATCTGTAAAAATATCATAATGAACTCTAACCTTCGCAATAGTAGGATTATAAATAGGAATCCCCCCTTGAGAAGTTCGTTTGGTTTCTCCATCTATAATTTTTCGCCCCCACTCCACCAAGGCTGCCTCCGTCGATAAATCCGGTACATTTGAACTATCAGTCGGCAAACCATAATAAGATTTATGGGCTGCACGCACTTCCGAACGAATAACAGCCAGGTTCAATACCTGAATGAAATGAGAAATATACAAACGAGCCATCTTTACATTGGCCTGATGCTTACGCCCTGCTTGCGACTGACGTTCAAAGCATTGGACATAATACGATTGGGCGGCTTCAAATCTCATCAAGAAATTCCGGGCTTCAGTCAACGTCTTTAAAGAAACTGCCAAATCATAGAGGTTATGGGTATCAGCTTTTGCAACCACTGCTTTCAGTGCCCGTATTCTCGCCTGGTCTGTATTTGGTAATCTTCTATAAGGCATAGTTACAAAAAAGCACAGTTAAACTTCTCTGTGTATCAAATTTTCTATTATCTTTTTCAGTTCTTCTTTTTTTTCTTCTGCAATACTGACAGCTGCAAGGCTTTCCATTGCCCGGTTGCTATATTCCAATATCTTATTTTCGCAAACTGCCTTTACACCAATCCGGTCATACAGTTCCGTCACAGCTGCAATTTTCTCTGCCGGCTGGAAAGTCTCTGCGTTTATCCAGCTATTCAACTGGTTATGCTGATCCGCATTCGCATGCTCCAATGCTTTAATCAGCATATATGTTTTTTTATTACAGAGAATATCCCCACCTATATTTTTTCCAAACACTTTAGCATTGCCATATACATCCAGCAAATCATCTTTCAACTGGAAGGCAACACCTATATGCATACCAAAATCATATAAACGATCAGCGTCTTCTACCGAAGCGCCCCCCAAACGAGCTCCAATCTTCAGACTCGCCGCCAACAACACGGCAGTTTTCAGACGAATCATCTCCAGATATTCTTCTGCAGTTACGTCATTCCTCTGCTCAAACTCCATATCCATTTGCTGACCTTCACAAATTTCAAGTGCCGTCAAACTGAAAAGATCCATAACCTCTTTCAGAAAAGTCGAAGGACATTCTGCCATAAACTGATAGGCAAGCACCAACATCGCATCTCCCGAAAGGATAGCAGTATTATCATTCCAAACTTTGTGGACAGTTTCTTTTCCTCTACGGCGATCCGCACGATCCATCAAATCATCATGCAAAAGAGTATAATTATGATAAACTTCGATACCTGTGGCCGGAGCATAGATACGGGTCACGTCTTCCTTGTACAAATTATAAGCCAGTAACATTAACACCGGGCGAATTCTTTTTCCACCCATAGATAATACATATTCTACCGGAGCATACAATCCTTTCGGAGTACGCGTAAATTGTAAGCCAGCAATATGAGTATTAAAATTTTCGAGAAGCTCGGAAGCTGTAAACATAATGATAGTAAATTTAGGAGAATAGTAGGAATAAAAAGAGGCTGCCCAAAAGCAGCCTCCTTTTTATATAGATAACGTATTACTGCAATCTAAACATTACAGGCACCGTATATTTAACGCGTACCGGTTTACCGCGCTGCATACCAGGTTTCCATTTCGGCATGGTACCAATCACACGAAGTGCTTCTTTATCCAGATACGGGTCAACACCTCTTATGACTTTGGCATCTACAATACTACCGTCCTTGTTAACAACGAACTGTACTGTTACACGACCTTGCGTACCATTTTCCTGGGCGATAGTCGGATATTTGATGTTCTTGCTCAAGAATTGCATCAAACCAGCCATACCACCATTCGGGAATTCAGGCATTTGTTCTACAACCTCAAAAATGGTTTGTTCTTCCGGTTCTTCTTCTACAACAGTTACAGGCACATATTTTACTTCTACTGCCTTACCTGTTTCTTCTGAAGAGGCGATAACTGTTTCTTCCACATCAGCATCATCCGCTACGATTTCCAACGTTTCGTTAATCGGAGCTACTTCAGGAGGAGGAGGAGCTACTTTTTCTTCCTGTTCAGTGATAGGAACCATTTCTTCTTCAAAATAGAGATCAGTAAGCGCCTGGCTTGTATCAATCTTGATATCGCGCTTCGTCCATTCAAATGCTATAAACATAAAGGCAAGCACAATAACATAACCAATAAGCATCCAAGTCGATTTCTTGTTCTCCAAATCTGCTTTAGGTGTTTTCTTAATTTCCATAATTATAATATTATTTTAACGTGTTTCTCATTTTGGGCAAATATAGTACTTTTTCCGCAAAACGTTCAGCCGTACTATCTTTTTTAAGACAATATGCACCCATTTTTGTTTTTTTTATCCTTCAGAAAGCACACCTGTGCTTTTGTGCCACAAATGTAACGAGATATTTTAAAAATACCGTATCTTTGGCAATAATTTTAAATGAAATGTTGAAAAAGTCATTTATAACGGCGCTACTACTCCTGATTTTCTCCGTTTTACGTGCACAAGACGGAACCAGCGCCTTTCAATTTCTAAAACTCCCTTTTTCTGCCCATGCATCAGCATTGGGTGGAGAAAACATTTCTATTATAGAAGATGATTTGACTATGGCTGTCCAGAATCCGGCTCTTCTTTCCTGCGTAGCGGATAAGACTCTCAACTTGAATTACATGCTTTACATGGATGGTGTCAACGTTGGTGGAGCCGCATTTGCACGTACTGCCGGGGAACGTTCCACCTGGGCAATAACCGCACAATATGTAGACTATGGGGAGCTTAAAGAAACGACTGAAGAAAATATTGAAACCGGAACTTTCTCCGCCAAAGATATCTCTATATCGGGTATTTATACCTATGATTTAAGTGATTATTGGAGTGGAGGTGTACGCACCAATTTCATTTACTCCCACTATGATAAATATTCTTCATTTGCTATCGGTGTCGATCTGGGATTAAACTACTATCATCAGGAGTCCGATTTTTCCGCCTCGCTCGTTGCACGCAACCTGGGAGGACAGCTTAAAGCTTTTGAGGAACGGCATGAGAAATTACCAGTTGATGTACAACTGGGATTCAGCAAACGATTGTCACATGCTCCGTTCCGGCTTTCCCTTACCCTACATGACCTCACACACTGGAGTGCCTCAACCACAGCGGCAAACAATTTCGGAAAGAAATTGTTAAATCATATTGCCCTTGGTATTGACTTCCTACCAACCAACAACTTTTATCTGGCAGCCGGATATAATTTCCGCCGCGGAGAAGATATGAAAATAAACGGTTCCAGTCATTGGGCAGGTTTCACCTGTGGTACAGGTATTCAATTAAAACGGTTGAAACTGGGAATGGCATACGCCAAATATCATGTGAGTTCATCCTCACTTATTTTTAATTTATCATATACCTTATAATATATAATAGCATAACTCAAATATGAAAAAGATAACTATTGCAATCGACGGCTTTTCCTCTTGCGGAAAAAGTACTATGGCAAAAGACCTTGCCCGTGAAATAGGTTACATTTACATCGATAGTGGTGCCATGTACCGTGCAGTCACTTTATACAGTATAGAAAACGGCATCTTTCAGGGAAATGATATCGATACGGAAAGACTTCGAAAAGAAATAGATGATATCCATATTTCCTTTCAATTAAACCCTGAGACCGGGCGTCCGGATACTTATCTGAACGGAGTAAATGTAGAAAATAAAATCCGCAGCATGGAAGTTTCTTCCCATGTTAGTCCCATTGCAACTTTAGGGTTTGTACGCGAAGCAATGGTAGCACAGCAACAAGCAATGGGCAATTCCAAAGGTATTGTCATGGATGGACGTGATATCGGAACTACGGTTTTTCCAGATGCTGAACTAAAAATATTCGTAACTGCCACGCCCGAAATCCGTGCACAACGTCGCTATGATGAATTAAAGGCCAAAGGACAAGAAGCCAGTTTTGATGAAATACTTGAGAATGTAAAGCAACGGGACTATATCGATCAGAATAGAGAAGTAAGCCCGCTTCGCAAAGCAGATGACGCATTGCTGTTGGACAATACTGACATGACTATTCCTCAACAAAAGGAATGGTTGCAAGAGCAATTCAATAAGATCGTTAAAAGATAAAGGAAAAAGGGTGTAGCCCTTCCGAAGGTCTGTTTACAATCTCTATATCAACATATTATATTATGGTAAAAGTAGAAATAGATGAAGGTTCCGGCTTCTGCTTCGGTGTAGTCACTGCAATAAATAAAGCTGAAGAAGAGCTAGCCAATGGAGGCACTTTATATTGCCTGGGAGACATCGTGCACAATAGCCGTGAAGTGGAGCGCTTGAAAGAGATGGGCCTCATCACTATCAATCATGATGACTTTAATCATTTGCACGATGCCAAAGTTTTGCTGCGTGCCCATGGAGAACCACCCGAAACCTATGAAATTGCCCGTCGCAATAATATTGAAATCATTGATGCCACTTGCCCGGTAGTACTCCGCCTACAAAAGAAAATCAAGCAAGAATATACTCAAAAAGATACCGAGGACAAACAAATCGTTATCTATGGAAAAACCGGTCATGCCGAAGTCCTTGGTTTAGTAGGACAAACTACCGGAGAAGCAATTGTCATAGAAAAGTTGGAAGAAGCTAAAAAACTGGATTTCACCAGAAGCATCCGTTTATATTCGCAGACAACAAAGTCATTGGACGAATTCCAGAAAATCGTAGAATATATCAAAGAACATATCTCGCCTGATGTCACATTCGAATATTATGATACCATCTGCCGACAAGTAGCCAATCGCATTCCAAACATACGGAAATTTGCCGCTTCGCACGACCTGGTATTCTTTGTGAGTGGCAAGAAAAGTTCCAACGGAAAAATGTTGTTCAGCGAATGCAAAAAAGTCAACCCAAATTCCCACTTGATAGACAGCGCTGAAGAGATAGACAGTTCTCTGCTTACCGGAGCTTCCTCTATCGGAGTATGTGGAGCAACCTCCACTCCCAAATGGCTGATGGAAGAAATTTCTAAGGCCATTCAATCACGACTTACAGGACAATAAGTCATCGTTTTGAAACAACAAATTAACGTTAAATATGAATCACACCCTCAGCTTTTTGCTATCTTTGCCGAGCGAAAATAGGCTGCGTTTCGGCAAAATCAAAAAAACATTTTGCTTTTGCTCTCAACTTGCACTATTTTTGCGGCAATTATTTAAACCAAACTAAAAGATTGTTATGGGAACAGTTAAGTGCATAGGTATTTTGACATCCGGTGGCGATGCACCGGGAATGAACGCTGCTATTCGTGCGGTAACACGTGCTGCTATTTACAACGGATTACAAGTAAAAGGTATATATAGAGGTTACAGAGGTCTGGTAACCGGTGAAATCAAAGAATTCAAAAGCCAGAACGTAAGTAATATTATACAATTAGGTGGTACGATCCTGAAAACAGCTCGTTGTCAGGAGTTCACTACTCCCGAAGGACGCCAGATTGCATATGATAATATGAAAAAGGAAGGTATTGACGCCTTGGTTATCATTGGTGGTGACGGTTCATTGACGGGGGCACGTATTTTCGCACAAGAGTTTGATGTACCTTGTATCGGATTACCCGGCACTATCGACAATGACCTGTACGGAACAGATACGACTATCGGTTATGATACAGCTTTGAATACCATTCTGGACGCTGTGGATAAAATTCGCGATACGGCAACTTCTCACGAACGCTTGTTCTTTGTTGAAGTAATGGGACGTGATGCCGGCTTCCTAGCTTTGAACGGTGCTATTGCCTCAGGTGCAGAGGCCGCTATCATTCCAGAGTTCAGTACGGAAGTCGATCAACTGGAAGAATTCATCAAAAATGGTTTCCGCAAATCCAAGAACAGTAGTATTGTAATTGTTGCGGAAAGCGAACTGACAGGTGGAGCCATGCACTTTGCAGAGCGTGTAAAGAATGAATATCCTCAATACGATGTACGTGTTACTATCCTTGGACACTTGCAGCGCGGTGGAAGTCCTACTGCTCACGATCGTATCCTTGCCAGCCGACTCGGTGCGGCAGCTATTGATGCCATCATGGATGGACAACGCAATGTAATGGTCGGTATCGAACATGACGAAGTAGTATACGTTCCTTTCACAAAAGCTATCAAGAATGATAAGCCAATCAAGAAAGACTTGGTAAATGTATTGAGAGAACTCTCTATTTAATTAGAATATAGTGAAATATACAAAAGCGCGGATGAAATTCATCCGCGCTTTTGTATTATAGCCATTTTGCTACAATTTCTTCTGTCTTATCCCATAGTTCCTTCATCTGTACATGATGAAAGAATTTCTCTGAGAGCTGTTTAGGATGGCAACTTACATTCAATGTTCCGGTACGTTTTCCCGCATCTTCATCCAGTAACAAACTGATGGCCGTCGCTGCTCCCTGACGAGGCGTACGTATGAAAGGCCGGAAAAAGATATCCGTCAACGGATCAAACCACATATGCATCGTAATGATTTTTGTGGAAACAATACCCGGATCAGCTGCATTGACAATAATTCCTTTTTCTTTCACCTTCTTCGATAGAGCTATTGTAAACAGAGTCAATGCCAATTTTGTATTACTATAAATCGGAATACGCCAGAAAGCGCCTTTCTTTCCACGCAAAAAGAAGTCAGGAAAATCCAGTTTACCAATGGCATAAGTACAGGACACCATATTTACAATCCGGCTTCCCTCTCCCATCAATGGAAGCAATTTACGGGTCAACAAATAGGGAGCTACATAATTGACACTTACTGTACGTTCCAATCCATCTTCGGTGATACAACGTCTCGTTTCCATGGTGCCGGCATTGTTCATTAACAAGGTGATAACTTCTCCACGCTGAAGAAGTTCATTGGCAAAAGAAGCCGTAGAAGATAAAGAAGCAAGATTGACCGGTACTATTTCCAATGCTATATTTCCTGTTTCCCGCATTATTAACTGACGTTTCTCTTCTGCGATTTCAGGATCACGACACGCCATAATGACTTTATATCCGGCGGTAGCAACAGCGCGTGTAATCTCCATTCCCATACCGCCATCCGCTCCGGTTATAACTGCAAGTTTCTGTTTCATTATCCTTTTGCTTCTATTTTTGTAATTTCCCGCTTCAAGCCAGCCGGAAGTTCTTCGTTCAAATGCTGATGGCATGCCATTTCAATGGAATACATTCGTGCAATACAGTAATTACTATGTTTACAATTACAGATTGCTTTCTCCTCTTCACGCATACGGTTGACAAAGCCCGGTTCATTAAGCAAAGCACGTGCCATCTGTACTGCTTCAAAACCATCATTCAGTACCTCATCTATTTTTTCACGCGAAACTAAACCACCTACATATACCAACGGCATCTTTATTTCTGCCCGAAATTTCAGCGCATCTTCCAGAAAGTAAGCCTCTTTGAAAGGAACGGTAGGTATCATCCACTTCCCTACCATTCGTACTCCATACTTCAGCCACCAGCAATTCATATAATGAGTCATAGAATGAATAGGCATCTGACCACGCATCACATACATAGGAGCCTTACTTACAAAACCTCCACTTAGTACCAATGCATGAGCTCCTGATTGCTCCAGGCGTTTTGCCACCTGCATAGTCTCATCCATTTCCATTCCACCACGAAAACCATCGCGCATATTCACTTTTACCAATACAGCCATGTCGGTTCCGGCAGCTTTCATCACCTCCTCCATTACCATATCCATAAAACGCATTCGATTCTCCAAGGATCCACCGAAGCAGTCCTTACGCCGATTGGTATAAGGAGAAAGAAACTGAGAAATCAAATATCCGTGTCCGGCGTGTATTTCAACGGCATCAAAACCAGCTTCACGAGCCAGATTTACAGCATGACCATACGCGCGTGCCATCTCAGGCAGCTCCTCTTTCTTCAAGCCACGAACAAAAGTAGGTGAGTAAAGATTGAAACCGCTGGAAGCTCCGACAGGAGTAACACCACAAATGCTTTTGTGCGACATATTGCCACAATGTCCCAACTGTATAGCCGCAGCAGCACCTTCGGCATGTACAGCATCGGTCAGCTTTTTTAATCCGGGGATAATTTCAGGCCGCATCCATAATTGGCGGTCGAACGACAAACCACTTTGGGTGACAGCTGCATAGGCCACAGTAGTCATTCCAACACCACCAGCCGCAACTGAACGATGATAGTCAAGCAACATTTGCGAAGGGGCATTACCCGGACACATACTTTCAAATGCCGCTGAGCGGATGGTACGATTCCGTAAAGTCAGCGGGCCAAAAGTTACAGGAGTAAATAACTTGCTCATGAGTATTATTAATGATTTGTGATTTATAAGTGAGAGAAATTAATATAGAAACGGAAAAACACGTTTCCGGTTTCCTACCGCATCTCCAAATTCTTCTTTATAGCGATGCCAGATAGCATTGGCACGAGGAACTAGGTTAGCCACTGTCCACCATAGGAAGACCAGCCCGGAAAGCGACCATGTCAATATAGCCCATCCTGCCCATTCTATAATTTCACCAAAGTAATTGGCAGAAGTGACATAACGATACATCCCCTGCGACGGCAGATAATGCTGCGTATCTCCCGGTTTACGAAGATGGCGAATTACATAATCCGAATACCAGTTGATTCCCATTCCGGTGAAGAACAGCAATACTCCAAGAATAAACTGTGGAGTCTTCAGCCAGTCCAGCATATAAAGAGTCTCAGGAGCCAGATAAAAAAGCCATTCTCCTTGCATAAAGCCATTCAGGAGGTTGAACAACATTCCCATCATCATAATAGCAAGCGGCATACGGCTCTTTCCCCTCAACAAGAAAGGAAATACAAAGGCGCGCTGGAAATAATGCAATTGGAATAAGAGAAAGAAAATTAAAGGAACAATTGAATTATATCGTGCTGAATTCCACCAAAGTAATAACATCACAATAAACACAGGTGCCTCCATCAGCATCCACGCCAACTTATTATTGATAGAAATGCCCCAAGATGCAGTTCGGAACATTCCATATCCCGCTTTGACAAAATAAAGTGCGATAAAAACAAACAGTGCGATGATGCTCATTACACCAAGAAATAGCTGAAAAGTCCCTTGTTCCATACTTGTTTCGATTTAAGTACGGGCAAAGATATATAAAAAGGAGGAAAAAGAAAACTTCCTCCCCTTAATTAGTTTACAAAGACGTTAGCGAATTATTAAAAAAACAATGAACTTTAAATCAAAGTGATAAGTTCGCAATTTACGTCAGAAATAAGTACAAAGTTACTTACAAAAGGGAACAGGATGAGACATAGTCGTATATTTAGGGTATCTCAGTCCCATACTTAGGGTATCTCAGTATGATACTTAGGGTACCTCAGTCGCATACTGAGATAGGGTTATTATACGCCTCTAATAGTCAACTAGTTACAAAACCGCTTTTAGAATCAATAAATCAGAACAAACAGTTTAGAAAAAACGGTCTCATTACTGATGGGTTATGAATGAATTCACCACAGAGTAACACAGAGTTTCACAGAGTTTAATCAATTTGAAATCAAAAGAATAGAACTCCGTGAAACTCTGTGTTACTCTGTGGTGAAAACTCATTACTTTTCCGTTTTACTCCTATTTATCGCTTCTTGATAGGTACATAAGTCGTATCTTCGAGTACATTTTTGTATGCCGGACGAATGATACGCTTACCTTCAAAGTTCAATTCTTCATTACGGTGTGCACACCAACCGACAATACGAGCCATAGCAAACAACGGTGTAAAAATTTCCTGCGGTAATCCAATCATTTCATAAACAAAGCCGGAATAGAAATCAACGTTGCTCGATACCGTTTTCCCATTGTTCTTTACGCGACCGAAAGTTTCGATAGCACGTTCTTCCAAGAGCTCAAGGAAAGCAAACTCACGCTCTTTCCCTTTTTCCCGGGCAAGATCACGAGCCAGTTCTTTCAGTAAGATAGCACGTGGATCGGAAATTGTATAAACAGCATGTCCGATACCATAAATTAATCCGGTCTTATTATAAACTTCCTTATTCAGCATACGGGTAAAGTAAGTGTCGATCTCATCCACACTTGTCCAGTCCTGAATATTCTCCTGCAAATGATGGAACATATCAGCCACCTGAATATTTGCACCGCCATGAAGCGGGCCTTTCAACGAACCAATACCTGCGGCAATGGATGAGTATGTATCCGTTCCGGTAGAAGAAGTAACGCGGACTGTGAAAGTGGAGTTATTACCTCCGCCATGTTCTGCCTGAAGCACCAACAAAAGGTCGAGCGTACGAGCATCCAGCTGTGTATAATTACGTTTCAGCATATAAAGGAAATTTTCGGCAATAGAAAGATTTTCCTGCGGATGGCGAATATGCAATGAACGACCGAAAGTGGCATGGCGCAACATATTATATGCATAAGCAATAATGGTCGGGAACTTAGAAATCAATTCTATGCTCTGGCGCATCAGGTTGTCGCGGGAAGTATCATCGGCAGCAGGGTCAAAACGATACATCTCAAGTACACTGCGTGCCAGGATATTCATAATATTATTCCCTTCCAGTTCTATAATATTCATCTTAGTCTTCTGTTCCAACGGCATATTATCATTAATCAGTTCACGGAAAGAAGCCAACTCTTCCTTATCGGGCAAATTACCGGACAGTAACAGATAAGCCACTTCTTCAAATCCGAAACGTTTCTCTTTAACAAAAGCATGTACAATATCTTCTACATCATAACCACGATAGAACAGCTTACCCGGGATAGGTTTCAAGCCGCCGCCCGGAACACGTTCATAACCCACTACATTACCAATTCTGGTGAGTCCAACCAAAACACCCGTGCCGTCTTCATTGCGCAAACCGCGCTTTACATCAAATTTGGAGAATAATTCGGTATCAATCCGAACCGCTTCCTTCATATCCTCGGAAAGCTTATAAACTAAATATTCCTTCTTCATTTTCGTATCGTTTTAATCGTTAGTATTATTTTTCAATTCTTTCCACTATCTCCCGGGTAAAAGCAGAAGTGGACAAAGAGACACCGCCGGGCATGAAGCGCGCCAGGTCGGCGGTAGCACGGGCATCAAGGAAACTTTGTTCCAAGGCATGTTCTATCAAGGAAGCAGATTCTTTCCAACCAAAGTATTCGAGCATCATTACGGCAGACAGAATGATGGAACAGGGATTCACAATATCTTTGCCTGCAATATTCGGTGCTGTACCATGGGTGGCTTCAAAGATGGCATGTCCGGTCTGGTAGTTAATATTTGCGCCGGGAGCAATACCGATACCGCCCACCATGGCAGCCAACTGATCGGAAACATAATCTCCATTCAGATTAAGAGTAGCAATCACAGAGTATTCTTCAGGAATCAATAATGTATTTTGCAGGAAAGCATCCGCAATACAATCTTTTATCACCAACCTTCCATCAGCCAGAGCTTCTCCAAACTCACGTTCAGCCAACTCATAGCCCCACTTTTTGAAACCTCCTTCGGTAAACTTCATTATATTTCCCTTGTGTACCAATGTCACGGAAGGCAGATTATTCTCAAGTGCATACCGGCAGGCAGCACGCACCAATCGTTCCGTTCCTTCTTTTGAAACAGGTTTCACACCGAAAGAAGATGTCTTGGGGAACCGTACTTTCTTCACCCCCATCTCATCGTGCAGAAACTTATAGAACTTTTCAGCCTCCGGTGTACCGGCTTCCCACTCGATACCTGCATAAATATCTTCCGTATTTTCACGGAATACACACATGTTCACCTTCTCCGGATGACGAACCGGAGAGTGAATACCCTGATACCAACGAACCGGTCGCAGGCATACATACAAGTCCAATGTCTGGCGCAATGCCACGTTCAGTGAACGGATACCACCACCGACAGGGGTCGTCAGCGGCCCTTTGATACCTACCTTGTAATCACGGAAAGCTTCCATCGTTTCATCAGGCAACCACAGGCCACATTTTTCAAAAGCCCGTTCGCCTGCCCACACTTCCATCCATTCAATTTGCCGTTGTCCACTATATGCTTTCTGCACGGCAGCATTCACAATAGCTTGCATAGAAGGAGTTATTTCAACTCCTACCCCATCACCTGTAATAAAAGGTACTGTAATTTTATCCATCTTTCTATCTTGCATTAAGAGCAGAACCGGCACGGAACCAGCCTATCTGCTGTTCATTATACGTATGTTGAGCTTCGAAGCTATCCTTCGTGCCATCTTCGTGGTGAAGGATAATCTTAAGATTACGGCCGGGAGCAAAGTCCATCAATCCGATTACCGAAATTAAATCATGTTCCTGAATCTTATCATAATCGGCTTTATCCACAAAGGTCAATGCCAGCATACCTTGTTTCTTTAGATTCGTTTCATGTATACGGGCAAAACTCTTTGCCAGGATCACACGAACATTCAGGAAACGGGGCTCCATAGCGGCATGTTCACGACTAGAACCTTCACCATAGTTTTCTTCGGCTACTACAATGGAAGAAATTTCTTCGGACTTATACATCTTTGCCGTACCGGAAACCGGACCGTACGTATTAGTCAAACGATTCCAGACACTGTTAGTTTCTCCATTGAAAGCATTTACAGCACCCATCAGCATATTGTCTGAGATATTCTCCAGATGTCCACGGAAACGAAGCCACGGACCCGCCATTGAAATATGGTCTGTAGTACATTTACCCTGTGCCTTAATCAGCAACGGCATATTAAGTAAATCGGTCCCTTCCCAGGCAGGGAATGGTTGTAGCAATTGAAGCCGTTGCGAATGGGGATTCACATTGATTTCCACCTTTTCACTGCCGGGGGCTATATACCCTTCGCTACCTTCGGCAAATCCTTTCGGTGGCAATTCTTCACCCACAGGCTCAGAGAGTTTTACCTTTTCACCTTCACGATTCACCAATACATCTGTCAGCGGATTGAAACAAAGGTCTCCGGCAATCGTCAGTGCCATCGTCAATTCGGGGGAAGCGACAAAGGCGTACGTATTCGGATTACCGTCTGCACGTTTAGCAAAATTACGATTGAAAGAGGTTACGATAGAATTCTTGCGAGTAGGGTTATCTGTCTCACGTTTCCACTGACCAATACAGGGACCGCAGGCGTTTGCCATAATTGTAGCACCGACTTTTTCAAAAGTTCCTATCATACCATCCCGCTCTGCTGTAGCCCGTATCCGTTCGGAACCGGGGTTCACAATCAGGGGAGCGGCTACTTTCAGGTGCTTCTCTTCAACCTGGCGGGCCAGGGAAACAGCACGACTTAAATCCTGATAAGACGAGTTGGTGCACGAACCTATCAATCCGACTTCCATCTTGCGCGGATAACCGTTAACCAATACTTTTTCTGCAAATTCAGAAATAGGCGTAGCGGCATCGGGAGTAAAAGGACCATTAATATAAGGTTCCAGCCTTGAAAGATCAATCTCAATTACCCGGTCGTAATACTTCTCCGGGGCAATCATGATGCCGGCATCTGCACGAAGATCACCCGCCACAGAATCAGCCATTTCTGCCACTTCTTCTCTTCCTGTAGCTTTCAGATAAGTAGCCATACGATCATCATAAGGGAAAAGTGACGTAGTGGCACCGACTTCGGCACCCATATTACAAATAGTCGCCTTACCGGTAGCGGACAAAGAAGCCGTGCCCGGTCCAAAATATTCAATGATTGCATTTGTGCCACCTTTAACCGTCAGGATGCCTGCCAACTTCAGAATCACATCTTTTGGAGCTGCCCAACCGCTTAGTTCACCTTTTAGATGTACACCAATCAAGCGGGGCATTTTCAATTCCCATTCCATACCAGTCATCACATCTACTGCATCGGCACCACCAACGCCGATGGCAACCATACCCAGACCACCTGCATTGGGCGTATGCGAATCCGTACCTACCATCATTCCACCAGGGAAGGCATAATTTTCCAATACCACCTGATGAATGATACCCGCACCCGGTTGCCAGAAGCCGATACCGTATCGGGAAGAAACGTCACGCAAAAAATCGTATACTTCTTCGTTTGTCTTGGTAGCAGTGGCAATATCTTCCCGGGCTCCTCTATAGGCCTGTATCAGATGGTCGCAATGTACTGTCGAAGGTACGGCAACTTGTTCGCGACCTGCATTCATAAATTGCAGCAATGCCATTTGGGCGGTTGCATCCTGCATTGCTACACGGTCAGGGCGGAAGTTTACATAATCTTCTCCCCGCTTGTAGTCTTTTACCCCCTTCTCATCAAACAGATGAGTGTACAAAATCTTTTCTGCTAATGTCAGCGGACGTTGCAGTATAGCCCGCACGTGTTCCATTTTCCCCTTATAAGAAGCATAAAAGGCCTTTAACATAGTTACGTCATATACCATAATCACATTTATTTTTAGTTTTCCAATATTGTAAAGATTACAAATTAATATAATAAACAAACTAAAATCATTAAAGGTTTAACAAATTAAAGCTTTTCTTCGTGCAAAAGCGAAGAATGATTACCTTTGCGAAAAAACTATGCGATAAATGATAATTTAGCGGCGAGGGAATGGGTACGCGGACTACGCGGATAAGGCGGACGAACGCGGACTTTAATCTTTTAGACGCGGATGACGCGGATTTTAAAGCTGCGCTATACATACCGGCATATCACACCGAAGGAAAAAAGAATCCGCGTCATCCGTGTCATCCGTGTCTGAAAGATTACTTGCACGCCGAAGGAGAACCTTGCTCCAGCGCTACGCTGGTAAATTATCATTTATCATTATTCATCATTAGTTTATATGAGCAATAACCTCCTTTCTCCAACAGACCATCTTCAGCGACAAGAACTGCTCCTGCGCATGGAATATGAATTCGAAAAGGAAGAATTCAAAAGACAGACTGAAACCATGGGCATCGCCCGTAAGGTAAAACGGGGACTCTGTTGGTATCCTGCCACTCCCGGACGAAGTTACTACAATTCACTGAATCAATTAGTAATAGAAATTACACATACGGAAGATACTGATATAGAACATAATTTTGAATTCGGGCGTCCTGTCTGTTTTTTCCGTAAAGGATACGACGAAAAGATCACATATTTCAATTCTATTGGTACTATCAGCTATGCCAATGAAACACGTATGGTTGTTGCAATGCCCGGTGCAGGTGCTATACTGGAAGTGCAATCTGCCGAAAACCTCGGAGTGCAGCTTTATTTTGATGAAACATCCTACCGCACTATGTTCGAAGCACTCTCCGATGTAATTCGCGCTAAGGGCAATCGATTGGCAGAATTAAGAGATATTATGTTGGGAACTTTAAAACCCGGATTCCGTGAACTCTACCCCGTCCGTTTCCCCTGGCTGAACTCTACACAGGAAAATGCAGTGAACAAAGTATTGAACTCCCGCGATGTTTCTATTGTACACGGGCCTCCGGGAACAGGGAAAACAACTACTCTCGTAGAAGCTATCTATGAAACATTGCACCGCGAACCTCAAGTGCTGGTTTGCGCCCAAAGTAATACTGCCGTCGACTGGATCTGTGAAAAGCTCGTAGATCGTGGTGTGAATGTCCTGCGCATTGGCAATCCCACCCGGGTAAACGACAAAATGCTTTCATTCACTTATGAGCGCCGCTTCGAAGGGCATCCGGCCTATTCTGAACTATGGAGTATCCGTAAAGCCATGCGTGAAATGGGTGGCAAACATCGGGGCAGTTATGAGGAACGTGAAAGCGCCCGCAATCGTATGAGTCGCCTGCGTGATCGTGCCACACAATTGGAAATACAAATCAATGCCGATCTTTTTGACAATGCCCATGTCATAGCCTCCACCCTTGTCAGCAGCAATCACCGTATACTGAACGGGCGTCACTTCGGTACACTTTTTATTGATGAAGCTGCCCAAGCCCTGGAAGCCGCCTGTTGGATAGCTATTCGCAAAGCCGACCGTGTAGTACTGGCAGGCGATCATTGCCAGCTTCCGCCTACTATAAAATGTTACGAAGCTGCCCGTGGAGGCCTCGAATGTACATTGATGGAAAGAGTGGTTGCCAATAAACCCAGCACCGTCTCCCTATTGAAAGTACAATATCGTATGCACGAGGATATCATGAAATTTCCCTCTCAGTGGTTTTATAATGGAGAACTACAAGCGGCTCCTGAGATACGATACCGCGGTATTCTCGACTGGGACACTCCTATCAACTGGATAGATACTTCTGACATGGATTTTAAAGAAGAGTTTATAGGAGAAACATTCGGGCGTATCAATAAAGCAGAAGCAGATTTACTTCTTCAAGAATTAAAAGCTTATATCGACCGCATCGGTGGAAAACGCATGTTAGAAGAGCGGATCGATTTCGGTATAATCTCCCCTTACAAAGCCCAGGTGCAATATCTTCGCAATAAGATTAAAGCAAGCGGCTCACTTAAGCCCTACCGGAGTCTACTCACCGTTAACACCGTAGACGGCTTCCAAGGACAGGAACGTGATGTCATTTTCATCAGCTTGGTCCGTGCCAATGAAGACGGACAGATAGGTTTCTTGAATGACTTGCGAAGAATGAACGTAGCCATCACCCGTGCCCGCATGAAGCTGGTGATATTGGGCGAAGCGGAAACAATGAAACGCCACAAGTTCTATAAGGAACTCATTGAATACATCCATACCATCACATAGACTCGCCGAAAGAAAAACTCATCGACTTATACTGAAATATCTTTTTCCCAGTTGAGATAATATATTTTCCCAGTTAGAGAAATATATTTTCTCAACTGGGTAAAAATAGGCTTGCTTTAAATTCAACTATAGAAATCGGAAAACTTAATGTAAACACCGGATATTTCGGCTAATCCTTTTTTGTCAATAATAGATTTATGAAGGCCCCGGTAACTTCATGCTTTGTTATAAAAAAAGAGGAGCAACTTACGTTACTCCTCCCATTGTCTTCTTCCCGAACTTAAATCAGGATTACGGTTACAAATATACTACATTGAAACACCGAAATCAAGTATTCGGGCATTTTTATTCTTAATCCCCAAGAAGGATTAGTTGTTTTCCGGACGCAACTGACGAACCGTAACAGCAGTCTGCCACATTTCGCTTTCGCGCAACTGACGAAGTTCTTCGTTCAGTTTCTCACGATAATCAGGTTGAGAATTGCTGTCGATAGAAATCTGAGCCTCATTACCAGACTTAACGCTTGCATACAATTTCTGTACTACCGGCTTGATAGCATCATGGAACGGAGTCATCCAGTCCAGAGCACCACGTTGTGCAGTAGTTGAACAGTTAGCATACATCCAATCCATACCATTCTTTGCGAACAACGGCATCAATGACTGAGTCAATTCTTCTACAGTTTCATTGAATGCTTCTGACGGAGTATGACCGTTTTCACGCAATACTTCATACTGAGCCAACAGCAATCCCTGAATAGCTCCCATCAATGAACCACGCTCACCTGTCAGGTCAGAAGTAGCTTCACGTTGGAAAGTAGTTTCAAACAAATATCCTGAACCTATACCGATACCCAATGCAATGGTACGATCCATAGCTTTACCTGTAGCATCCTGATAGATAGCGTAAGAAGAGTTCAAACCACGACCTTCGAGGAACATAGTACGCAATGAAGTACCCGAACCTTTAGGAGCTACCATGATTACGTCGATATCTTTCTGAGGAACTACACCTGTACGGTCGCTCCAAGTGATAGCGAAACCATGAGAGAAGTAAAGAGCTTTTCCCGGAGTCAGGTAAGGTTTGATAGTAGGCCATACAGACATTACGGCTGCATCAGACAACAAGCACATAATGATAGTACCTTTCTCACAAGCCTCCTCAATGCCAAACAGTGTTTCACCCGGTACCCATCCGTCAGCTATTGCTTTCTCATAAGTCTTACCCGGACGCTGTCCAACGATTACGTTGAAACCGTTATCGCGCAGGTTGCATGCCTGTCCCGGTCCTTGTACACCATAACCGATCACTGCAATTGTTTCATCTTTCAAAACTTCACGTGCTTTTTCCAAAGGAAACTCTTCGCGGGTCATTACATTCTCAGTAACACCGCCAAAATTCAATTGTGCCATTTTCTTTTTTAGTTTTTTATTTGTGGCTTGCGCCAGCTAATGATTAATAAAATTATTTCTCTGTAAATATTACTTTTGAACGGCAAACCACCTCGCTGCCATTCTTTTTCACTTCAATATCGAAAGCTCCGTCACCCAATTCATCTTTATAGAGTGTAAGTTCATCACCGTAATAACTCTCAGCTACGTAAGCCATTTCAAAACGGCGGATACGTTTTTCCTTATACATCTCTATCGGAAACAAGTCCATGATATGTTCGATGTAGCGGATACTGTTCACGTGTCCGTTGATGTCGATATCACTGTATTTAGCTTTCAATGTAGCTACCGGTTCGGTAGAAGTCACTTTGATGCGTGAAGGTTTCTCGATAGGGCAAGGTTCATCGCACACATAATCTACGATGCTACCTCCGTGCAATGCCAGCAAATCGGCAGGCTTGCGGGTATTGAGGTTAATCATAGCCCATACGGAACGCGCATAACCAATCTTCTTTCCGTCTTTGTCCAACAAGGCAAAGTTACGATCTGTGAAAAGGCGGTACACATTCTCTACCCAAGTCCAGATGGTAAAGTCCTCATATTGATAAGGCATTTCATCCAGTTCGATGGCAAGGCGGGAGAGTACCCATGTGTAGTTGTCCTCATTCAGCGTGGCTATACCGAACCCACGGTCACTGGCATGGAAACCGGCGCAATTCAGCAAATGGTTTCCCAACACGCCCATGGTAAGCCGTCCGGTAAAATCCACATGGAAAGGCTCCGCTACAAACTGATATTTTCCTATCTTACTACTATTCTCACTCATTGTTTTGCTCCTTTTCTTTTTTCAAGCGATATTTCGTTTCACGGTCGGCAAGGTATTCGTTCACACGCTCGAAGCAACTCGTGGTGATAGCCACACGCCCTGAACGAACAAACTGAAGTACACAATCAAGGGCACGCAGCTCGTCATAAAGATTGGTGATTTCTTCACCCATACCATTCTTCTCTACGATAGCAAACACAGCATTCACCTCTACGATACGTGCATTATACTTGCGGATTACTTTCGATACCTCCGGTTTTTCTTCCAGTATCGGGGTTGTTATCTTATACAATGCAATTTCGTGCTGATAGATCTCATCATCCGTGAAGTAGTGCGCTTGAAGCACATCTATCTTCTTGGTGATTTGCTTGGTCACTTTCTCAATGGTGTCTTTATCCGTCCATGCGGTAATAGTGTACTTATGTACACCCTTGATGGACGAAGCCGAAACATTCAGACTCTCGATATTGATCTGGCGACGGGTAAACACTGCGGTTACCTGGTTCAGCAAACCGGCGAAGTTCTCCGAATGAACGATTATCGTATATAATGTCTTATCCATACTAAATTAAGAATTAAGAACGAAGAATAAAATTAGCATTCCAACAACATCTGGTTTACCGAACCACCCGGAGGTGTCATCGGCAACACATTGCCTTCTTCCATAACGCAGGCTTCCAACAGGAACGGACCATCCGTAGCAAGCATTTCCTCTATTGCACCTTTCAGTTCTTCACGCGTCATTACACGACGTGAAGGAATGTCGTAGGCAGAAGCTATCTTCATATAATCCGGATTCAACATCGGAGTGAACGAATAGCGACGATTGAAGAACATCGCTTGCCACTGGCGTACATTACCCAGGAAGTTATTATTCAGCAAGATCATCTTAACGGGAGCCTTCTGTTCCATAATGGTTCCCATCTCCTGAATGTTCATTTGCAGACCACCATCACCCATAAATACACATACAGTGCGGTCGGGACGTCCGAAAGTTGCACCGATTGCTGCGGGAAGTCCGAAGCCCATTGTACCCAACCCACCGGAAGTTACAATGCTACGTTCCTTACTATACTTAAAGTAACGGGCAGACATCATCTGATTCTGACCAACATCAGTAACCAATACAGCTTCATGATTCGTTGCCTCACTTACGGCACGGATCACTTCTCCCATACTCAAAGATTTACTTGCCGGATGCAACTCAGGACGGATCACCTTTTCTTCCTCTACTTTCTCGTAAGGCAAGAAACTATCCAACCATTCTTGGTGAGTAGCAGGTTTCAGAAGTGCCGTAACGGCAGCAAGGGTTTCCTTGCAATCGCCCAATACAGCAATATCTGTCTTCACATTCTTGTCTATCTCAGCAGGATCTATATCGAAATGAATGATTTTCGCCTGTTTGGCATACGTATCCAACTTTCCGGTTACACGGTCGTCAAAGCGCATACCTACGGCGATAAGTACATCGCACTTATTCGTATTGATATTCGGTCCCAAGTTACCGTGCATCCCCAGCATACCTTTATTTAAAGGATGTGCAGTAGGCAAAGCAGAAAGTCCCAACAGTGTACAACCGGCAGGTATTCCGGCTTTTTCTATGAAAGCGCGTAGTTCCTGTTGTGCATCACCTAACTCAACACCCTGTCCCACCAATACCAATGGACGTTCAGCGCTATTGATCAGTTCAGCAGCCTGGCTCACAGCCTCTTCATCCATTTCGGGAACAGGCTGGTAACTACGGATGTAATCCAACTTGGCAGGAGCATATTCACTTTTCTCTACTTGTGCATTCTTGGCAAAGTCCAATACAACAGGACCGGGACGACCGCTTTTTGCAACATAGAAAGCGCGGGCTACAGCCCAAGGCACATCTTCAGCACTACGAATCTGATAGCTCCACTTCGTGATAGGCTGCGTAATACCTACCAGGTCAACTTCCTGGAAAGCATCCGTCCCAAGGAATCCCGTACCTACCTGACCGGCAATTACTACCAAAGGGGTACTGTCTATCATAGCATCTGCGATACCTGTTATCGTATTCGTCGCTCCGGGACCACTAGTCACCAGGCAGACACCTACTTCGCCTGATACGCGGGCAAAGCCCTGCGCGGCATGAGTAGCACCCTGTTCGTGTCGAACCAAGATGTGATTCAATGTCTTCCGATGGTCGTATAAAGCGTCAAATACCGGCATGATGGAGCCACCCGGATATCCGAAAATGGTCTTTACTCCCTGATGTTCCAAGGAACGCATCAATGCTTCAGCGCCTGTTATTATATCTTTCATTCTATTAATGGATAATGGAATTCTATTTCATTTGTCAATTCTCGGTTAATCAATCAGTCTCACTGCCCCCTTATCGGCAGAACTTACCATACTGGCATATGCCTTCAAGCTCTTTGAGACTTCGCGTTGACGGGTGACGGGAGTCATCGGGCGGGCTGCCAGTTCCTCATCCGTCAGTTTGACGTTGATAGCACGTCCGGGAATATCAATCTCGATGATGTCACCATCCTGAATCTTACCGATATTACCTCCGGCAGCCGCTTCGGGAGAAATATGTCCGATACTCAATCCTGACGTACCGCCACTGAAACGACCGTCCGTAATCAGTGCACATTCCTTGCCCAGATGGCGCGATTTGATATAAGAAGTCGGATAGAGCATTTCCTGCATACCGGGACCGCCTTTCGGACCTTCGTGTGTGATGACCACAACATCACCGCTAATCACTTTCCCGGCAAGGATACCATCGCAAGCAGCGTCTTGTGAATCGAACACTTTAGCAGGACCTGTAAATTTCCAGATGCTTTCATCCACACCTGCCGTTTTCACTACACAGCCATCCTGAGCGATATTACCTTTCAGTACTGCCAGACCACCGTCTTTGCTATAAGCATGTTCCAGATCGCGAATGCAACCTCCGGCACGATCAGTATCCAATTCTTTATAATAGACATCTTGCGAACCCAGTACCAGATTGAACTTTCCGGCAGCAGCGCTCTTATATTTCTTCACAGCTTCTTCACAAACATTCGGGCTGGTAATACCGTATTTGTCGATTACATCCGCCAGCGTCATACCGTCTACACGCTTTACGTTCGTATCGACTAATCCGCCTTTGGCAAGCTCGCTCATGATAGCGATGATGCCTCCGGCACGATTTACGTCTTGAATGTGATACTTCTGAGTATTCGGGGCAACCTTACACAGACAGGGAGTCTTACGTGACAGCACATCGATGTCATCCATACTGAAATCTGCCTCTGCCTCGTGTGCTACAGCCAAGAGGTGAAGCACTGTGTTGGTAGAACCACCCATCGCAATATCCAGCGTCATAGCATTCAGAAAAGCCTGACGGGTAGCGATGCTACGGGGGAGCACACTGTCATCCCCATCTTCATAATATTTATAAGCATTTTCAACAATCAGTTTAGCAGCATCCTTGAACAGTTGCGTGCGATTGGCATGAGTAGCCACAATCGTACCATTACCCGGCAATGCCAGTCCGATGGCTTCGTTCAGACAGTTCATTGAGTTAGCGGTAAACATACCGGAACAACAACCACAAGAAGGACAAGCATGTTGTTCTATCTGAGCCACATCGGCATCACTTACACTTTCATCAGCCGACTTAATCATAGCATCGATCAAATCCAGATGCTGACCGTTCCATTCGCCGGCTTCCATCGGTCCGCCTGAAACGAATACAGTAGGGATATTAAGGCGCATTGCTGCCATCAACATACCCGGAGTAATCTTGTCGCAGTTACTGATACAAACCATCGCATCCGCTTTATGCGCATTCACCATATACTCTACGCTGTCGGCAATGATGTCACGTGAAGGAAGCGAATAAAGCATTCCATCGTGTCCCATCGCAATACCATCGTCAATGGCAATCGTGTTGAATTCGGCAGCAAAGCATCCCAGCTTCTCAATCTCAGCTTTCACCTGTTGTCCGATTTCGTGCAGATGCACATGTCCCGGGACAAACTGTGTAAATGAGTTGACTATTGCGATAATAGGTTTTCCTAATTGCTCTTTCTTCATGCCATTTGCCATCCACAACGCACGAGCCCCTGCCATGCGGCGGCCTTGCGTGCTGAACGAACTGCGTAATTGGTGTTTCATCTTCAAATCTCCTTTTAATTAAAAAGCCTTCCTCACATATGGTGAGAAAGGCTCCTAAATTGATATCTTAACGTACGAATACATACACAACCTTTCTCACGCTCTTGATTCCAGGACCACGACGCGAATAATATGCAGGACTGCCAGGTTAATAGATGTATGTAAGTTCATAACTTTATTTACTTTACTGTTTTCGTTAATCGTGCTGCAAAGGTAAGGGCTTTTTTATAAACTCCAAACAATTTGAAGAAAAAAATGAGATTATTATGATTAATCGTAAGAAAACCCCGCATTAAAATCTTATTTTATCACTTATTCAAGGCAAATCTGAGTAATTCGCTACCATGAACAGGAATTATTCAAGAGGGTTCGAAGCATTTAATAATCTGAAAATTACAAGAGCTTACTCATTCGCCAACTAAATTATTCGTATCTTTGTCCCTTCCAAAAAGAAAAAACAGGAATTACTAACTTAAAACAGTAGGAATATATCAATGGAAACAGTAGAAAACAAGTACATTACCGTAGCTTATAAATTATACGCTATAGAAGATGGTGAAAAAGATTTCACCGAAGAAGCCACCGCAGAACACCCTTTCCAATTCATTTCCGGTCTGGGTCTGACTTTAGAGTCTTTCGAAGATCAAGTGAAAGATCTGAAAGCAGGTGACAAGTTTGATTTCACAATCGCTTGCGCAGATGCTTACGGTGACTTTGACGAAGAACATGTAATCGACCTTCCGAAACAAATCTTTGAAGTAGATGGTAAGTTCGATAGCGAACGTATTGTAGCCGGTAACGTAGTGCCTTTAATGACCTCTGAAGGTCAACGTATCAACGGAACCGTACAAGAAATTAAGGCAGACGTAGTGGTAATGGATATGAACCACCCCTTGGCAGGTTGCGACCTGAACTTTGTAGGTGAAGTAATAGAAAGCCGCCCGGCAACCAATGAAGAATTAGCTGAAATCGCTCGTATGATGAGCGGCGGTGGATGCAGTTGCGGTTGCGATAGCTGTGGTGACGGATGCGGCGACGGATGCGGCGATCACGATCACCAGGGATGCGGATGCAATCATTAAGATAGTGATTAACAGTAAGTGATTAGTGATTAGTATGCTGTGCTATTATGCTGCACAGTTTCCAATCACTAATCACTCACCACTAATCACTATTTCCCCGTCATTATCTCCAGCACCAATTTATCCGTCTCATTCATTCCTTTCGACCCTATCTTGGTCAGATTACGGATACTTTGATCCACGTCTTCATCAATAATACCTTCTACAGAAGTTACACAACGGTTTTCCATAGCCATGATGGCAGAAAGAACAGCGGTAGATACACCTGTTGTTACTTTCAACGCACAGCTGGGCTTCGCACCGTCACAAATCATACCCGTAAGGTTGGCTATCATATTCTGAACGGCATAAGCCACCTGATCGTAAGTTCCTCCCATCAACCAGGTAATACCACAACTGGAACCTGTAGCAGCAACCACACAGCCGCATAAAGCAGACAAACGTCCCAAACTTTGTTTAATATAGATTACTGTCAGATGACTCAACATCAGAGCACGTATCAGTTCTTCTTCTGATTTATCATTTTCTTCAGCGAAGACGAGTACAGGCAAAGTGGCAGATATACCTTGATTTCCACTACCGGAATTGCTCATTACCGGAATCATAGCCCCTGCCATACGAGCATCACAGGCACCTGATGTATAAGACAAGATATGTGAGAAGACACTATCTCCCATCACTTTATGTTCATAAGTGCCACGCAACATCTTACCTAGGCCATGGCCATAATTGCCTTCAAAAGAACGTTCGGCAGCCGCCTTATTCAAACGGGCTGTTTCCAGAATAAAACTGATCTCATCCAGTGGAGTATTCAGAGCAAAATCATAAACTTTACGTAAAGTCAGCTCCAGGCACTCTTCCTCTTTTTCACAGCTTGCCGTATGTTGTTTCTGAAATAGAACTTCTCCGTTACGTTCTATATATATAAAGGTGGTATGTCCTCCGGCAATCACAGCTGTTGCTTTATCATCTCCGACCTCACAGCATACTTCAATATATAATTTCTCTTCAATATTCTCTTTCAACGAAATATGAATGCGCTTTTCCTCAATGAAACGTTTCCCCTCTTCCACTACATCAGGCGTACTGTCTTTCAACACTTCCAACTGATATTCTGATTTTCCGATCAACGCCCCCAGCGCAATAGCAATGGGCAGGCCAATCATTCCGGTACCCGGAATGCCTACTCCCATAGCGTTTTTCAGAATATTAGCACTTAGCAACACATTTATTTTTTCCGGCTTTGTCCCCAGTGTTTCTGTTGCTTTAGCTACGCACAATGCCACAGCAATGGGCTCTGTACACCCAATAGCCGGCACCACTTCCTGATGTATCAGGTCGATTATCCGTTTTCTCTCCGTTTCCGTTATCATTATTTCACTGATTTTAATGGACACAAATTTAGAAAAAATGTTTTTAATACGTGCGCAAAGTCTTCTATTTCAAAAAAGAAACTTAACTTTGCGCTCGAGTTTTACATTATTAATAACCAAAAACTGAATTAAATGAAGATTAAAACGCTAACCTCGTGTTTCTTTTTGGCATTTGCCATATCTTCTTGTATACAAGACGAAGCGCTTAATGCAGAAGCGGATATCGAAACATGTTCTGTTCCGGGAGATGTACTAAACCGGGAACCGATCATTGGTAACGATGAAATCACCTTACCGTTAAAAAAAGGAGCAGATATTACAAAATTAGCTCCTGAATTCACTCTTACACCGGGAGCAACTATTGAACCGGCCAGTGGAACCGTGCGAGACTTTACGGATACAAAAGATAAACCACTACTCTATACGGTAACATCAGAAGACAAGCAGTGGACAAAGCAGTATAAGGTGAGTGCCATGTTTTCCGGTATACCTACCAGTTTTCATTTTGAAGAAGTAACACCTGTAAATGATAAGAATGGGCAACCTATCTTTTACAACTTTCAGGAAACTGATGCTATAGGTAATTTGTTGAAGTGGGCAAATGCAAATGAAGGTTTCAATTATACTGGCGTACAAGCCGCCGCCGATGATTATCCCACCAGTCCTTCTCCTAATGGAAAAGTAGGGAATTGTGTAAAACTGACAACTAAAAGTACCGGTGAATTAGGCGAACGTTTAAAGATGTACATTGCTGCCGGAAATTTATTTACGGGAAGTTTCAAGATTGTAATTCCTGAGGTTGTAAAAGCAACTAAGTTTGGAGTTCCCTTTAACCACATACCTGTATCTCTGAAAGGTTATTATAAATACAAAGCAGGAGAAACCTTTACTGTAGCAGGAAAACCGGTCAGTGGAAGAAAAGACATGTGCGATATCTATGGTGTATTCTATGAAACAGATGCAAACCTAAATTCACTAGACGGTACAAATATCTTCACTGATCCGCACATTATATCTGTTGCACGCATCTCCGATGCAAAAGAAACAGACGATTGGACCTTATTCAATCTTACCTTCGTTAATAAACCAGGTAAGGAAGTTGATTTGGAAAAACTACAAAATGACGGTTACAACCTTGCTATCGTATTTGCTTCAAGCGTCAAAGGTGATTTATTTGAAGGAGCCGTAGGAAGTACTCTATATATTGATGAGGTAGAATTAAGTTATATGCATTAAAGTCAGAACAAATGAAAAAGATTATAGTATTTATTTGCCTGTTGACACTGGTAAACACTGTGAATATCGCTCATGCACAAGAAGAAAGAAATCACGGTATTATCTGGTCTTCACTGCATGGATTGGAATATGAAATAAAAGCCGGTATAAATATCGGTGGTGCTACTCCCCTTCCTCTGCCTCAAGAAATTAGAGCATTGACAGGATACAACCCTAATATTTACCTTTCTATAGAAGGAAATATCACAAAGTGGTTCACCAAAAAGAAAAATTGGGGAATGACATTAGGTATACGGATTGAGAACAAAGGTATGGAAGCTGATGCCCGCGTGAAAAATTACAGTATGGAAATCATTGGAGGAGGAGGCGAACGTCTGTCAGGTAACTGGACTGGTGATGTCAAAACTAAATTCCGAGCTGCATACTTCTCTATTCCCGTGCTAGCTACTTATCAGCTTAGCAATCGCGTCAGACTAAGTGCAGGTCCGTATATCTCATTCAAAACCAATGGAGACTTTAACGGATATGTTTCTGAAGGATATTTAAGGAAAGAAGATCCTACAGGTACTAAAGTGGAATTTACTGGAGATAATACAGCTCCTTATGACTTTTCTGATGATTTGCGTTCTTTCCAATGGGGCGTACAAGCCGGCGCAAGTTGGAGGGCTTTCAAACGTCTTACGGTACATGGAGATATAACTTGGGGATTAAATAATATCTTCAATAAAGACTTCCAGACAATCACTTTCAATATGTATCCTATTTATCTGAACGTTGGATTCGGATACGCTTTCTAAGGATATTCAGTAATAGAAAAATATAAGGCAATTAGTTCCTAATGAATTAACTGCCTTATATTTTTAGAATATTCTCCACCTCTCCCTTTAAACTCTATCGCAGATACTTCCAAGAAATGATATTCTTGATAATACTAATATAATATAGCAAAACCAATCTCCATAAATAGAACTACTACTTACTTTACAATAGTACACATTGAGATTAACCCCTAATAAAAAATCTCCTGCCCTTATTGTTAAGGCAGGAGATTTCTATTTATGATATTTTCTATTGTTACAAGAGAATTATTCCACAGCTAAATATTTCACGTACAAGCTACTCAAGTCAGCTCCCATAAATTGGTCACCCCATTTACTGGAAGTACATACAATAGCCAATTTATATTTCTTAGTTGCATCATATGAACCATTACCGGTTTCCTTGAAATCAACAGTCACTTCCTGATAATCACTCTTTGCTGTTCCGTCTGTTAATTCAGCTTTCAGAATAACCTTACTAGAAGTATTAACATTCGTTCCATCCAAAGTTTCATCATAGCTGCTCACCTCAAATAAATAAGCTGCAATAGAACATTGATCCAAATCCTTGTCATCAACAAGTACAGCATGATTTCTACCGTCCTTTTCTACACTTTGGTATACAGGTGAACCCGGAGTATATTTATAAGTAAAACTAAACTTACTAGGCTTCTTGTTATAAGGCAAACCAAATTTAGTACTCTTCAACGTACTCGAAATATTAATACTAAAAACACCTGTGAACAAAGTTCCGGCAGTTATCGCAGGTACCAAAGTAGGATTGTGGCCGTCTTTTGTCAATGTTTTGAAAGTAGTTATCCGAGCAGCACCATCAGCAGCTTTCACTACGGGACCAGCCGGCTCTTCTGGCATAATAATTCCCATCAATGGTAATAAAGCAGCTGCATCATTAGAAGAAGTCAGGCCTACCGGATCCTTTTCTCCCCATTCTTTCATATCAAACACCATAGTTGTAGTAAAACGCTCTATCTTAATAAGAAAATCTTTAGTTGTATTAGGATCTTCTGCTACCATATGATATTTAATATAATCATCGCTACCTTTCAATACGGAAAAATCAATTGGCTGCTTACCATCTATCTGGTCCTGAGACAGACGCACATCTTCTTGACCGGATACATGTACCAAAATGTACTCAACCGAACCTTTATCTGTCACTTTATAGCTAGGAGTTAACAGCAAATCTTTATCCGGAGTATTATCCCAAATCTTCAGCGTCAGAGATGTGGTACCCGTCTTTTTCTGTTCAAGAATTGCAGCACTTTCGATGATCATTTCTTCCATATTTACAGTCTGACTCTCAACTACACTGCCACCCTGGAAAGCAACTTTTACTTTCAATCCCAGTGCATCAATATTAAGTTTTAAAGTCATATCTTCACCGATAATCGTACCATTCAGATCAGCGGTCACTTCACCGATAGGATCTTGCAATTTCAGTGTTCTGGCTTCTACTCCAAAAGCATACACCTCACCTCTTTTTACTACAGGAATGGTATCTACTGTAATATCACCCAGTTCAATTCCCTCAAAAGCAAAGTTCTTAATAGCTAATTTTATCATAGCTGTATCTCTTTGCTCCATTTTAATCATAGCTGTATCTCTTTGCTCCATTTTATAAGAATAAGGTTTGCTGATGTAAACACGCTGTTCCATTGTTACCGGATTAGGAATATTAGATACATTAATATCCATATCACCTTTATATACCTTTTTATAGAAAGAAGTTACGTTTACCGTATCACCTTCTATTTCCGTCAATATCACATTAGCTGTCAACACCTTCTCATCAACTGTACCTTCTACTTTTACATTGTACCCAGATACATTATCAGAAACCTCTCCTTTCAAGGTACTGGCATAAATACTCTTCGTTATTACAGAAAATTCAGCATTAGGTATTTTGAATTCAGTAACTCCCGGAACCACGTTAAATAAAACGATAGTTACTTTATCACTAGCATCCGATTTAGCAAGTTCAATTTTAGCATCTTGTGCAACAGCCCCCGCACCTTCAACTGCTAATTTGAGGTTCTCCCCAGAATATTCAGCTACTACATCCTCTATTGTAGGAGGAACTTCCGGCTCTTCGTCATCTTTACAAGCAGTGAATACACTCATTGAGCAGATCAATGCAAACAAATAAAATAAATTCTTCTTCATAATTCTGTTGTTTAGTTAATACAATCCTTCTCAACGAAGGCAACAATGTTCTATTTTTATTAAACAAGTTTACGCAGGCACAAAGAAACAGCTTATAATGCACATAAAAAAGGTCAGTTCTACATTTTAATGTTCTATTTTTAAGTTTCTCTTTACTTACCTTCAATAGATATATTAAGTATATTAGAACGTTTACCCAGAACAATATACAAATAAATAGAGCAAATTGTTCTTTATAATCCTTATTGTTTAGTTAATAATAGCTTCCCAACACTGGATAACCGTGCTTTTTCTTTGTATCACTTTCGGGGTGCAAAATAACCGTTTTTTGTCACACCAAACAAGGTCAATACATTAATATTTTTGTCCTTTTTTTAATATTTTCTATAATATTCCCCATTTATATAGGCATTTCTATACTTTATTTTATAGACAACAGGATTATAAACCTCTCATATCAGTTCTTTCCCACCCTCACCACACCTAGGACGTACTTGCTCCGTACCAAGTCCGCAGTTTCTCCGTCTAAAGGTACTTCTGACCGAAGAATGTACGGAGCAAGTACGGTTCAGATACAGTTCGGGTACGATCCTGGTACAATTCAACACAGGGTAAAAAACACCTCATTCCATAAAAAAACAATATTTCTTTCTTTTCATGAGAAAAAATCCATAACTATTTGTTATCTTTAGGCATCCAAAAGCTTTTATTCAAAGGATTTGGCATGAATAAACCTTATACATAAACCATTAAAGCAAAAGATTATGTTCAACTCATTCGGCAACATTCTCCGCCTTACCAGCTTTGGGGAGTCACATGGTAAAGGCATCGGAGGCGTCATTGATGGATTTCCCGCTGGTATCCGCATTGACATGGATTTCGTGCAAGCGGAACTGAATCGTCGCCGTCCCGGGCAATCCCTCATCACAACGGCACGGAAGGAAGGTGATAAAGTAGAATTCCTTTCAGGTATCTTCGAAGGTAAATCGACAGGATGTCCCATAGGATTCATAGTATGGAACGAAAATCAACATTCCAGTGATTATGATAATATGAAGGAAGTGTACCGCCCCTCGCATGCGGATTATACATATAAGGTGAAATACGGCATTCGCGACTATCGTGGCGGCGGACGTTCATCGGCACGCGAAACCATTTCACGCGTAGTGGCAGGTGCGCTTGCCAAACAAGCACTCCGTCAACTGGGCGTACGCATTACGGCATATACCTCACAGGTAGGCCCCATCCGTCTGGAAGAAAATTATACCGCTTATGACCTTGATCTTATAGATACCAATCCTGTACGTTGTCCGGACCCTGTAAAGGCGAAGGAAATGGAAGAACTGATTTTCAAGATCAAGGGAGAAGGTGACACTATCGGAGGTGTAGTGACGTGTGTCATCAAAGGATGTCCTATCGGACTGGGACAACCAGTATTCGGCAAATTACACGCTTCGCTTGCCTCGGCCATGCTCAGTATCAATGCTGCCAAAGCATTCGAATACGGCGACGGATTTAAAGGCCTGAAGCAAAAAGGTTCGGAACAAAATGACGTATTCTTCAATAACTGCGGACGTATTGAAACGAAAACCAATCACTCCGGCGGTATTCAAGGCGGCATCAGCAACGGACAGGATATCTTCTTCCGCGTTGCATTCAAGCCTGTAGCCACCGTGCTTATGGAGCAACATACGGTCAACATAGATGGGATAGACACCACACTGAAAGCCCGCGGTCGCCATGACCCATGCGTATTGCCACGTGCAGTACCCATCGTAGAGGCAATGGCTGCCATGACCATACTTGATTTTTATCTTATTGACCGTACTACACAATTATAGAAGTGGTAGGGTGTTAAAGTAATTCACCTTATTATATATATTTATGAACGAAATACAGAAATACATTTCAAAGAATGAATCCAAGATGCTGGAAGACCTGTTCAGCCTCATCCGTATACCAAGTATCAGTGCAAAACCGGAACACCATGATGATATGCTGGCCTGTGCAGAGCGTTGGGCACAACTTCTGATTGAAGCCGGTGCAGACGAAGCATTGGTGATGCCCTCAAAAGGCAATCCGATTGTTTTCGGACAGAAGACAGTAGATCCTACAGCAAAAACAGTTTTAATATATGCGCATTACGACGTGATGCCCGCAGAGCCGTTAGAACTGTGGAAAAGTGAACCTTTTGAACCGGAAATACGTGATGAACACATCTGGGCACGCGGTGCGGATGATGACAAAGGGCAAGCATTCATCCAAGTGAAAGCTTTCGAATACCTTGTGAAGTACGGTCTGTTGAAGAACAATGTCAAGTTCATTTTCGAGGGTGAAGAAGAAATAGGTTCACCCAGTCTGGAATCTTTCTGTGAAGATCATAAAGAACTATTAAAAGCCGATGTCATTCTCGTATCGGACACCAGTATGCTGGGGGCGGACTTACCCTCACTCACTACAGGACTCCGCGGACTGGCATACTGGGAAATAGAAGTAACCGGACCTAACCGCGACCTGCATTCAGGACATTTCGGCGGCGCTGTTGCCAATCCTATCAACGTACTATGCGGCATGATTGCCAAAGTGGTAGATGCGGATGGACGTATCACGGTACCCGGTTTCTACGATGACGTAGAAGAAGTGCCGCAGGCAGAACGTGATATGATTGCACACATTCCGTTTAATGAAGAAAAGTACAAAAACGCTATTGGCGTAAAAGAACTGTTCGGAGAAAAAGGTTACAGTACGCTGGAGCGTAACAGTTGTCGCCCTTCATTCGACGTTTGCGGCATCTGGGGTGGATATACCGGTGAAGGTTCTAAAACAGTACTTCCATCCAAAGCTACAGCAAAAGTATCCTGCCGTCTGGTTCCGCATCAGGACCACCACAAGATTTCGCAAGTGTTTGCCGATTATATTCGGAGTATTGCTCCGGATACGGTACAAGTGAAGGTAACACCGATGCACGGAGGACAAGGTTATGTATGTCCTATCAGCCTGCCTGCCTATCAGGCCGCTGAGAAAGGTTTTGAAAAAGCATTCGGAAAAAAGCCACTGGCTGTGCGACGCGGAGGAAGTATCCCTATCATTTCAACGTTCGAACAGGTGCTTGGCATTAAGACAGTGCTCATGGGGTTTGGATTAGAATCAAATGCCATCCACTCACCCAACGAAAACTTCCCGCTCGATATTTTCAGAAAAGGTATTGAAGCGGTGGTGGAATTTCATATTAGCTTGTAGCTCGTAGCTGCAACTCATTGATACGTCGTCCTCAACACCTTGAACTCTGTACGACGGTTAATCGCATTACAAATCTCCTGCTGTTCCGGTGGGAGATTTTTTATAAACTCTTCTGTCAACACATCTCCCTCTTTCAGGAAAGGTGCTGATTTCAGCGTAAACTTGGTCACTGTTTTAGGTTGCTGTTCACCATATCCTTTCGGTGTAAGACGTTCCGGATCAATCCCTCCCTTAATAAGATAGCGTACAACAGACTCTGCACGGCGTTGCGAAAGACGAAGATTATAATCATCATTTCCTTTATAATCGCAATGCGCAGACAGTTCGATAGTAACATTTGGATTGTCATTCAACAACTCTATCAGTTCATCTAGAGCCACTGTAGATTCTGATGTCAGATCAGCCTTATCAAACTCATAAAAAATATTCTCTATCAGTACAGGGCGGGTAATGGAAGATAGCGGAAACTCAAGTTCATAGAGGCGATCCTCATTAATATTTTCCGTTGCCATTTCTTCTTTGTCATTCAAATAACCACGGCAGGAAGCCAGCAGGGCATAACGGCATCCCGGTGCGAGCTCTTGAGTGAAAGTACCGTCTTTCTTCACGTTTATCTTTAAATAAGTACCGTCATCCCCCACCAAAGTGACAAGCGCATCAGAGAGCGCATCTCCCTCCTTATCGTACACCAATCCTTTCAAGACATGATGTACCTCAGGAAACTCAAAACTATAAATATGATCCCAACCACGGGCATCTCCACGGTTAGAAGAAAAGAACCCTCGATTGGGAGCACCAGGCTCAAAAGTCATACCGAAATCGTCACCCTGTGAATTCACCGGAGACTGCATATTTTCAATACGCCATCGCCCCGTCAGGCTGTCTGTTATAGCACGGAATATATCCAGCCCTCCCATACCAGGATGTCCGGTAGAAGAGAAATACAAAGTACCATCCGGCGAAAAGGTAGGAAACATCTCATCAGCAGAGGTGTTTATTTCAGGTCCCAGATTGTCGACATAGCCGAAACCATCGCGGGTTATGTTGATACGCCACAAATCCAGCCCTCCTTGTCCACCGGGCATATCAGATACAAAATAAAGATAATCACCCGCAGGAGACAACACCGGATGAGCAACAGAAGAAAGCGTATCATTCAGAATTGCACATTTCTGAGGAGCTCCCCACTCTGCTCCGGCACGCTGAGAAACATAAATCTCGGCATAAGCTGGTGCATTGGGCAAGGTCCGGCAGCGAGTAAAATACATTGTTTTACCATCCGATGAAAAAGAGCAGGCACCCTCTTCAAACTCACTATTCACTTCCGAAGCAAGCGGTTCAGGCTTCTGCCATTGTTTCTTTTCATTCCGTTTAGAATGAAATATATCAGCACTCTTCATCCCGGTAATACCGTTCAGGTCAGTACCTTTCGCTTCATTACGGGTAGAGGTGAAATACAAGATATCGGGATCATCTCCCGCATACATAGGAGAATAATCGCTACGGCGGGAAACAAGAATAGGCACCCGTTTTACAATATACCGGGTAGGCTTCTTTTTCCATTCCTGCGCCAAACGACAAGAGGTGAGTCCAATTTGTGTCAGAGAGTCTTTACGTTCTTTCCCGGCAGGCAAGGTCTGTGCGTAAGCAAGGTAATTCTCATAATAAGGTATAGCCGCTGCATACTCACCATTCTTACGGAGCATTTCCGCCAGATAAAAATGAGAGAGAGTATCCGGATAACGATAACGGACAGCATTCATATAAGCGCCTTTAGCCTTCAATGTATAATTGATGCGACGGTAACAATCGCCTTGTTTATAGGCCAGTACGCCCCGTTGCGAACGATCTTTCGGAGAAGTACGGGTATAGGCGGTTTTATAATGACGGGCAGCATCAAAGTATTCACCACGAGCATAGCTTTGCTCTGCATGGCGCAAACTCCGTCCCACTCCACAGGAAGTGAGAAGTAAACCGACAGAAAGAAAAAAGAAAAGAAAACGCCTATATAATCTCATGCTCCATTACTTTTCATAGCTCATTCTAATAAACTGAAAAATCGGCAGATTATTGTATCTTTCATTCCGAACCAAACGCCTGACGAAACGTACATCCGTTCTTCCATTCAGAGCAACCATAAGCGGTTTTACCTTTAATAATGGTTCCTTTGCCGCACAACGGACAAACTTGTCCCTCAACAGAATCTGTTTGGGCAGAATCTATTTGAGTTGCATCTGTCTGAATATTCCCTGTCTGCGAAGCACCATCAACCGGTGCGACAGGTTTAGCTTCAGCAGCCTTTTTCCGCGGTTTACTCTGACGCTTAGGCTTCGAAGCATCTTTTTCTTTAGCAGCTTTCCCGTTCTTACCGTCGGCAGTCGCTTCCTGCACAGCCTGTACAATTGTAATATGCCGGTTACTGTTATCCGAAAGCACGCTCATCACAACTTCGGAAACCATCTGTTTCAGTTCCTCAAGAAATTGTGCAGCATTATATGTTTTCTTTTCAATCTCCCGGAGCTTCTTTTCCCAGATACCCGTCAATTCGGCAGACTTCAGCAGTTCTTCATGGATAATCTGAATAAGTTCGACGCCTGTAGGTGTAGCAATCAGGTTTTTCTTTTCCTTGCGGATATAATTGCGCTTGAACAAAGTCTCAATAATTGCCGCACGCGTAGACGGCCTGCCGATACCATTCTCTTTCAGAGCATCCCGCAATTCATCGTTATCCACCAGTTTACCTGCGGTTTCCATGGCACGCAACAAGGTAGCCTCTGTATAAGGACGAGGCGGCTGCGTCCACTTCTCATATAAATCAGGCACATGGGGTCCGCTTTCACCTTTCACAAAAGCAGGTAATACATTCTCTTCCTCTCCCGGGTCTTTTTCTTCTTGCGACTGTGCCCCCGGAGTTCCGAATATAACTCTCCATCCCGGTTCCAAAATCTGCTTACCGGTAGTCTTGAATTCAATCTCTTCAACTACACCCAACACCGTAGTAGTGGCAAACTTACAATCAGGATAGAACACTGCAATAAAACGACGCGCTATCAGATCGAAAACGCGACGTTCCATATCCGTCAGGTTCTGCGGATATTGCCCTGTAGGGATAATAGCATGGTGATCCGTTACCTTTGAATTATCAAAAACTTTTTTGGATTTCAGCAAAGTAGTGCCATCCAAAGGTGTCGTAAACGTAGCGTAGTCACGCAGTCCTTTCAGAATGCCCGGACATTTCGGGTAGATATCATCACTTAGGTAAGTGGTATCTACACGCGGGTAGGTAGCCACCTTCTTCTCATATAATGACTGAATAATTTTCAGAGTTTCATCAGCAGAATAAGCAAACTTCTTATTACATTCCACCTGTAGGGAAGTCAAATCAAAAAGACGGGGGGGAGCTTCCTTTCCTTCTTTCTTGGTTACATTGGTAATGGCAAAAGGAGAATTCCGTATTTGTTCCAGCAATGCCGCCCCTTGCTCTTGGCTGGCAATAGGATCAATACCCCGGTTTTCTTCTTCCTTTTTGGGCTTCTTCCCGGCAGCGATAGCTTCCTTATTCTTTTCAGCTTCCAGAATCAGCTCTTCCTCACTTTTCCGGATTATGGCAGAAAACGTTGTATCACGATATACAGTCTTCAATTCCCAATATTGTTTGGGCACAAAATTCGCTATTTCCAACTGCCGGTTTACAATGAGTGCCAACGTTGGCGTCTGTACACGACCAATGGAAAGTACCTGTTTATTCTGTCCATACTTCATTGTATAGAGACGGGTTGCATTCATTCCGAGCAACCAGTCGCCAATAGCCCGGCTCAGTCCGGCTTCATAGAGCGGTTGAAACTCTTTCTGATCCTTCAGTTTGGCAAAACCTTCACGGATGGCTTCTTCCGTCAACGATGAAATCCACAACCGCTTTACCGGACAGCGTGCACCGGCTTTCTGCATCACCCAACGCTGAATTAACTCTCCCTCCTGCCCGGCATCACCACAATTTATAATCATGTCGGCTTTCTGCATGAGGGTTTCTATCGTATGGAATTGCTTCTCGTAAGTAGGATTACTGATTAGTTTTATTCCGAAACGGGGCGGTATCATGGGCAGGCTTCCCAGGCTCCATGATTTCCAGTTCGGGGTATATTCATGCGGTTCTTTGAGTGTACAGAGGTGACCGAAAGTCCAGGTAACCTGGTATCCGTTCCCTTCGATGTATCCGTCTCTCCTGTCTTTCGCTCCTAATACATCAGCAATGTCACGCGCCACAGAGGGCTTTTCGGCAATACAAACTATCATTCATCTCTTTTTTAGTCGGGCAAAAGTAGTATAAATCGAAAGCAGAAGCAAATTTATTTGCACTATGCTAAGATACAGCCCATTTTCGGGAAGCAAAGGTACAAAAAAGAGATGAATGATAAAAAATGAATTAATCTTTAAAGAATAATTTCTTCCTCAGTACATTTGTACCATTGGTTGCAATAACGATATAGAAACCTTTTTGCATACCTGATAATTCCAGAAAATTAGCGTTGGTATCTTGCAAAAGCAGGCGTCGGCCGGACAAGTCAACAATCTCGATCCGGGTACTCATATCATTCCCTAAGCCACTCCAGGACAATTGGCCGTTGTAGTAAAACATTTCTGCCGCAGACGAGGAAGCATCCGGTAAAATACCGGTTGAAGGATCATCTACGCAAGCGGCATAAAGTTCATGAATCGACCAGTAATTGCCCTTAGTTCCCGTTTGCACAATCTTGAATTTTGAAGTTTCTTCTGCCGGGAAAGAGATAATTTGTACTGATCCCGCATTCTTGCCCGAAGCAACAAGTTTCCATGTGTCGCCTTCACCGGTACTCAAATACAACTCATAACCTGCCGGACCATCATTCGGACTCTTCGATGTGTCCAGAATAATCCGGTTCAGTTTCTGTGCCGCTCCCATGTCCACCATCACCCACTGTCCGGCTTGCTGCGAAGCGCTTGTATCCCAACGTGTGGAGGCATCATCATCAATGGCTTTACCCGCATTTGAATTGTTCGTACTGGCCGTGATCTTCCATTTCAGACGATTTAACAGCGCATCCGTAGTAGTGAAAACAGGTGCAATCGTCAAGTTATTCTCCCACACAGCTATCTTATCAATAGTTCCGGCAGCCACATCGGTTACAGTAGACGTAACAGAAGCCTGCTTCTCGTGTCCTTCGCTAATGAAGGCAGCCTCGTCTTTCATATTTACGACAGCATTGTGTAAAACGATAGTACCTGTAGTCTTGGGAAAGTTCATGAAGGAAGTCCCTCCGGACGTACTGAAGTTCACCAGATTCAGATTCATTTTTCCACTTTCCACAACGACACCATGCTTGGCACTTCCCCAGAAATCCGCCCCAAAAAGAGTTACCTCACCCGAAAAGCCTGCACGAGTAGTCAGAAAGCGAGTTTCTGTATATGTGTTACTTTGATCTTCAAGGGCTACAACCTGAGAATTAATCATATCAAAGCCAGCCGGATCGAGCGCCTCGTAAACCACGGAATTCCAGGAACCATCAATACCCAATCCAAGGGAGCAACCCGATGCGGCTTTACCCTGGTCGGCTTGAAAGACGATGCCCTCGAAACCACCATAATGGAAGTCATTGTACAAAATCTGATTACGGCAATCGCCCACGGTGATGAAACGTAATTCTGTCTGATTCTGCCAATAAGCCTTGTCCTGATCTGCTTTTGCACTGTTGGGCCATGAACCAAACTTTGTTTCTTCTCCACAAGCATACACTATCGTATTGAACTGCATATTGCAGACCCGCCCACCTTCTGAACCGCCACCGATGCGGATTGCATTCATAAAAACATGTCCTGCCAGATAATCGACATAATGATTGTCACATTTATAAGTAAACAAATCCAGACCGTTGTATGCAGCACGCAAACCTACATTCACTACATACACATCCTTTCCCAGCGCCTGAATACAATAAGGATATTCAGTTACAGTAGGCAATGCGGAAGATACCTGCTCGGGATAGTCAAACGACAATCCACGCACGCCACTAGCAGCTGAGAGTTTCAGGAAAGCCTCTCCTTGTGCCTGTCCGCGCCCTGCATAGACTTCAAGAATACTGCCATGCCCACGTGGAATAGTAGCAAAATCAGAAGCGCCCCGCAGTTCCACACCTGTAGGAACTGTCAGATTCCCCAGCACTTTATAACGCCCGCCGGGCAGATATACAATACCTCCACCTTCACTGGCAGCCTTATCCAATGCCTTCTGAATAGCTTCCGTGTTATCCTTAGCCATCTCCAGTCCCGAACGGATATCTATTTGAAGCCACATACTGGTTGAGCTGGCAGTAAATGGTACCACAAAGGGTTCGGCTCCAAAGTCAAGTACATTATACAACGCCATACGCAAAGGCTTGGTTTCCGGTACTTTCATTTCCGGGAACTCCGGCAAAGGCTTCATCTCTACAGGCGTATGATCAATGCGGCATTCAAAGAGGGATTGATTATTGATATCCGCTTTCTTCGCAAAACGATTACCTGTAAGGATTGCACGGGCATCAGAACCAATATATACTTGCGGCGCGTCATTATTAAAGTCTGTATCCGAAACGATGAGATCACCTCCCAAACCTTTTACTTCCCCCTTATTGACAGTACACTGCTGCATCATCAATTTAGAAGAAATGCCTTGTTCCAGCAATACTGCCGCATCCGAGGCAGATATTTCACACCCATAGAACTGTACCGGTCCAGTACTGGCGGATGTCACTACCACACCTTTTTCGCAATCTTCAATGTGGGCCCGTGTAAACATGATACCTGCCGATGAAGTACCATCCACATAAATACCCGTCTCGCAGTTCCGCAAATTGAACTCATAATTATGTCCGTTAGGTGCACCGTCTCCTCCTACGCAAAGTCCGGTACTAAAACCTTTATTATAGCCTTCAATATCCACATAGCATGTATACGACCAGTCGTTACGACGCATCACAATGCCTGTTCCATGCTTATAGATCCAGTCAGCATAGGCTTCACCTGCCTGCGGCGCTCCTTCCAGACCGGAGTCCGCCCAATAATCGGGTGAGAAATGTATCCACTCAAAACGCCCTACATCGGCTATATGGTCAATCTCGATACCACGTGACAGCGGAGTGCCATACACATCGTAGATATTGGGACAACCGCCCCCGTTTTTCCTCGACAGCACGATGCCGCTATAAGAATTCACCAATGTCACATGACGCACATTGCAGTAATCGTTTCCCCATACGCCCTCACGCCCGTACAAGATAGTGGGCGGATAAGGTTTTATATTATCAGGATCCTGGTGCGGATACCAGATAGTAAGGTGTGTCAATGCAGTAGACGGTTCCATCGTGATAAATGCACCGGATTCTGTCTCAGATCCACTTTGCGTATCCACCATCAGGATGGTTCCTTCCACTGGCTTGCCTTTCACCGGCCGTTTCCATTCTCCACGCATCGTAACACCGGTAGGAATGAACAACTTTCCGGAAATACGATAACGACCAGCCGGAACAAACAATACACCACCACGGCGATTTTCGCCTAATTTAGTCAATGCCGTCTGGAAAGCATCCAACGAATTTTTCACACCCGTAGGATCGGCATTAAAGTCAGTAGTCACAGTATAGGTAGCCACCCCTACATCTTCTGCCGGATATTCATCCGACGCGATTAATTTCCAGTTACCGGGTTTATCAGCAGACTGCGATCTTACACCCAAAGCCAATAAGGCTAACAAACTAAAAAGTAGTAATTTCTTCATGCGATATTATTATTAGATTATGGTTCTTCTATAAGCAAGAATAATAGCGCAAAGATGTGGTGGGACAGTTAATAAGAGAATTAATCTGGAATTAAAAACAAACTAATTTTCGTGTACACCGCTTAAAAACAAAAAAGCAGGGTGTTTTTTAACACCCTGCCTCTCTAAAATTATCGAAATTATCAATAAAAGCTTTATTCTTCGTCCATCATGATTTCCAGAATCTGGCAAGCAGCCTTGGCAACCGGAGTACCGGGACCAAAGATAGCAGCTACACCGGCCTTATAGAGGAAATCATAATCCTGTGCAGGAATTACACCACCGGCAATTACGATGATATCCTCACGACCTAATTTCTTCAACTCTTCGATGATCTGCGGAACCAGTGTCTTATGTCCGGCAGCCAGTGAAGATACGCCCACTACGTGAACGTCATTTTCAACAGCCTCGCGGGCTGCTTCGGCAGGTGTCTGGAACAACGGTCCCATATCCACATCGAAACCACAGTCGGCATATCCGGTAGCTACAACTTTAGCACCACGGTCGTGACCGTCCTGACCCATCTTGGCAACCATAATACGGGGCTGACGTCCCTCTTTCTTCGCAAACTTTTCAGTCAACTCGCAAGCACGCTTGAAGTCACTGTCATTCTTACTTTCTGATGAATACACGCCTGATATAGTTCTTATTATTGCTTTATAACGTCCTACAATCTTTTCGCAAGCATAAGAGATTTCTCCCAATGTAGCGCGAACACGGGCAGCTTCCACTGCCAATTCCAGCAAGTTGCCTTCCTTGGTTTCCACGCATTTGGTGATAGCCTCCAATGCTTTCTGCACTTCAGCCTCATTACGTCCTTCTTTCAGACGCTTCAGGTTCTCAATCTGTTCCAGACGAACTGCTGTATTGTCGATTTCAAGGATATCAATCGGAGCTTCTTTCTCCAAGCGATACTTGTTCACACCAACGATAGTCTGAGAACCGGAGTCGATACGGGCCTGCGTACGTGCAGCAGCTTCTTCGATACGCATCTTAGGAATACCGGTTTCGATAGCTTTCGCCATACCACCCAATTTTTCAACTTCCTGAATGAGTTCCCAAGCCTTGTGAGCCAATTCGTTTGTCAGAGACTCTACATAGTAAGAACCACCCCACGGGTCAACATTCTTGCAGATGTAAGTTTCTTCCTGAATATAAATCTGAGTGTTACGTGCGATACGTGCAGAGAAGTCCGTCGGCAACGCAATAGCCTCGTCAAGTGCATTGGTGTGCAAAGACTGAGTATGTCCCAGTGCAGCAGCCATGGCCTCGATACAAGTACGGCCAATATTGTTAAACGGATCTTGCTCGGTCAGTGACCAGCCCGAAGTCTGAGAGTGTGTACGCAGAGCCAGAGATTTCGGGTTCTTCGGATTGAACTGTTTCACAATCTTCGCCCAAAGCATACGTGCAGCACGCATCTTGGCAATTTCCATGAAGTGGTTTGTACCGATAGCCCAGAAGAAAGACAGACGCGGAGCAAAAGCATCAATATCAATACCCGCAGCTGTTCCGGCACGGAGGTATTCCAAACCGTCGGCCAACGTATAAGCCAACTCGATGTCCGCCGTAGCTCCCGCTTCCTGCATGTGGTAACCGGAGATAGAGATAGAGTTGAACTTCGGCATCTTCTGAGAAGTATATTCGAATATATCGGAAATAATCTTCATGGAGAATGCAGGCGGGTAAATATAGGTATTACGCACCATGAACTCTTTCAGAATATCATTCTGGATAGTACCGGCCATTTCTTCCAACTTAGCACCCTGTTCCAGGCCGGCATTAATATAAAACGCAAGAACCGGAAGCACAGCACCATTCATTGTCATGGACACGGACATCTTGTTCAAAGGAATACCATCGAAGAGAACCTTCATGTTTTCCAGTGAACAGATAGATACACCGGCTTTACCTACGTCACCTACCACACGTTCGTGGTCTGGATCGTAACCGCGGTGTGTAGCCAAGTCAAAGGCAACGGACAAACCTTTCTGTCCGGAAGCCAGGTTACGACGGTAGAATGCATTCGACTCTTCAGCAGTAGAGAATCCGGCATACTGACGGATTGTCCAGGGACGCAATGTGTACATCACAGAGTACGGACCACGCAGGTAAGGAGGCAAACCGGCAGCATATCCCAGATGTTCCATGCCTTCCAGGTCTTCCTTTGTATAAACAGGCTTCACTTCAATGTGTTCCGGCGTTTTCCAATCAGCATGGATGCCGTTAGCCTTTTGCCACTCAGCACCGTTTGCAGGCTGAAATGCGGCATATATATCTAAGTTCTTAAAATCTTTTCTCATCTTACTTCAAAAGTTTAGCGTTGAATTCCTTTAATGTTTCCAGCACGTTAACGCGAACATGGATAAAGTTCTCGATACCGACAGCCTTCAGTTCTTCCATGTTGGCAGGAGCACCGGCTACGATAAATATGGCACGGCCATCCAAAGCCTTGAAGGCAGGAACAGCATATTCTGCATATTCATCGTCACTCGAACACAATACCACGATGTCAGCTTTGGCAGCCATAGCGGCCTCTATACCGGCTTCCACTGTGGGGAAACCAAGGTTGTCAACCACCTCATATCCGGCACAAGCCAGGAAGTTGCAAGAGAACTGAGCACGTGCCTGACGCATAGCCAGGTTACCGATAGTCAACATAAATGCTTTCGGACGCTTACCGGAAGCTTCCGTTTCGAGACGCAACGCTTCAAATTCACTGGCAGCACGGTCGAAATTCAATGTCTGAACATCTTTTTCGCAAGTGTCATGACCACCGCAGCAGCAAGTAGCTTCAAGCGGTTTCTTCTCACCTGCCTTCTCATTGAAGTTCGGGAACTGATTGGTACCCAACAATACTTCGCGACGCTGGGCAACAGCTTTATGACGGGTCTTGTTACTTTCGTTCACAGCAGCCTGCACCTTACCAGCTTTTACTGCTGCATAAAAACCGCCTTCTTCTTCTACCGCAAGGAAGAGTTCCCATGCTTGTTTAGCGATGGATACAGTCAGGTTTTCAATATAATAAGAACCGGCAGCAGGGTCAATCACCTTATCAAAGTGAGACTCTTCTTTCAGCAACAACTGCTGATTGCGCGCCATACGTTCAGAGAATTCATCAGGAACCGCATACGTTTTGTCGAACGGGCTCACAGTCATTGAGTCCACACCGCCCAAAGCAGCACTCATAGCTTCTGTCTGCGTACGCAGCAAGTTCACATGAGCGTCGAACAAAGTAAGGTTGAATGTAGAAGTCTCAGCGTGAACACGCATCTTAGCAGCACATTTAGCTTCCGCATCATAAGAAGCCACAATGTTTGCCCACAACATACGGGCAGCACGGAACTTAGCTATTTCGAGGAAATAGTTGGAACTGATACCGAAATTGAATTTAATCTTCCTGGCAACTACAGCAGCAGGAACTCCGGCTTCAGTCAGTTGATTCAGATATTCATTACCCCAGGCAAGAGCATACCCCAATTCCTGATAGATATAAGAACCGGCATTATTCAGTGTCAGAGCCGTTACATTCAGTACACGGTATTCCGGCAGAGCATCGGTTGCTTCAATCAAGGCTTTGGCTGTTGCCAGCATATCGCCCTTTTCTTTACCTTTGGCCAGCATCTTGTCGAAGAAATCATAGCCGATAGAACCTTGCAATTTCGTCAGGTCATATTCTTTCTTCCGGAAGTAAGCTACCAGGATTTCCGCAAGTTTCACTACATGTCCTTGGCACGTGTAGAAGTTCAACTCTACACAATCAGCGCAGATACCTTCGAGCAATGTCTCGATGTATTCGGCATTGAGTTCTTTCGCCTTCACACGGAACGCCAGTGAATCTACGCCTTTATTCAAAATATCCAGCGCTTTTGTGTTAGCTTCCTTCGGGCATTCCACCTTGATTTCCTGGCGTACCAGCCATTCGTTGTTGTCTTTCTTGGTGCCTCTGAGATAAGGGAATTCACCGGGAAGTGCATCCGTCGTTTTCAGTCCTTCGAGGTCTTCCATGCGATAGAAAGGTTTCACCTTGAATCCTTCGTTTGTTTTCCAAACGAGTTTCTTCTCAAAATCAGCGCCTTTCAGGTCGGCTGTAACTTTGTCCATCCACTGTTCGGTGGTGGTGGGAGCAAAGTCTGAGAAGAGTTTTTCTTTACTGTCTGCCATAGTTTATTTTATAATTAAAAAGATAATGAGTAATCTCTTCACTTGCCTATTTGTCTAAAATAGGACTTGCAAATATACTCAATAACTTAATAACACAAGGTTTTTTAAGTAAAATTCGCATGAAGATATGACATTCTGGAAGCATGATTTCCGTATGTATATGCATGATTGCAAAGTGCACCTTACATTTTAGAGTAAAAACTTATATTCAAGCATACTACTCAATTATCCTCTGCCCATGCCTGTACTCAAAAGAAAAACTCCCGGAAACCCTTTGCTACCTCCCTTTTAATGCCTACCTTTGCGCGAAATTTAATAAGCAAATAAAAAAGATAAACAAAAGTAACTATGGATTGGTTAGAGAGTTTGTTATGGGACCCTGCCTCCGTCGCCCATATCGTATGCTTGTATGCATTCGTAATATCTGTCGGCGTGCTTTTGGGCAAGATCAAGATTTTCGGGATATCGCTGGGAGTCACATTTGTACTTTTCACTGGTATCCTGATGGGACATTTCGGCTTTACGGGTGAGACACACATTCTGCACTTCATCCGCGAATTCGGATTAATTCTATTCGTATTCTGTATCGGTCTGCAAGTAGGACCGTCGTTCTTCTCTTCCTTTAAGAAAGGAGGCATGACACTGAATATGCTTGCAGTAGGTATAGTTGTACTGAATATTGCAGTAGCTTTGGGCATTTACTTCATCGACGGAGGAATCGACCTCCCCATGATAGTAGGTATCCTTTACGGTGCAGTCACCAATACTCCGGGTTTGGGTGCCGCACAGGAAGCATTGAATCAACTGAACTACACGGGTGATCCCATCGCATTGGGATACGCCTGCGCTTATCCGCTCGGTGTTGTCGGTATCATCGGTTCTATTATTGCTATCCGCTACATCTGCCGGGTGAACCTGAAAAAGGAAGAAGACGAACTCTCTACACAGACTTCTGATATGAAGCACATGCCGCACATGTTGCATCTGGAAGTTCGCAATGAATCTATCGATGGAAAGAAGCTCCTCCAGATCAAAGAGTTTATGGGACGTCCTTTTGTATGTTCACGCATACGCCACGATGGACACGTCAGCATCCCCAACCAAGATACGGAATTTCATATCGGAGACCAGGTATTCATCGTATGCTCCGAGGAAGATGCCGAAGCGGTAATCGCTTTTATCGGTAAAGAAATTCAAGTGGACTGGGAAAAACAAGATATGCCAATGGTTTCACGCCGCATATTGGTGACTAAGTCCGAAATCAACGGTAAGAAACTGGGTAGCCTGCATTTTCGTAGCATGTATGGAGTGAATGTAACCCGCATCAACCGTTCCGGTATGGATTTGTTTGCCGATCCGAATCTGATATTGCAGGTAGGTGACCGCGTTATGGTCGTGGGTCAGCAAGATGCTGTAGAACGGGTTGCCGGTGTATTGGGCAACCAGTTGAAGCGGCTGGATACACCGAACATTGTGACTATCTTCGTGGGTATTTTCCTGGGTATTCTGCTAGGTAGTCTTCCTATCGCTTTCCCGGGTATACCTACTCCGGTAAAACTCGGTTTGGCCGGTGGTCCGTTGGTGGTTGCTATTCTTATCGGACGGTTCGGACATAAATTGAAGCTGGTGACTTATACAACCATGAGTGCTAATCTGATGCTGCGCGAGATCGGTATTGTACTTTTCCTTGCCAGTGTAGGCATCGAAGCTGGTGAACACTTTGTACAGACCGTAGTAGAAGGTTCCGGACTATCATATGTAGGCTATGGTTTCCTGATTACCGTAATTCCTTTGCTGATTATCGGTATGATTGCCCGCTTCTATTGCAAAGTGAACTATTTCACTTTAATGGGATTAATTGCAGGTAGTAATACCGACCCTCCTGCACTAGCGTATGCCAACCAGGCATCCGGTAACGATGCTCCGGCAGTAGGCTATTCTACGGTTTATCCGCTGACAATGTTCCTGCGTATTCTGGCGGGACAAATGATATTGCTGACAATGATGTAATACAAGTTGCATTTTAGCAAAAAGAGAGGTCATGTTCGCATGACCTCTCTTTTTTAATTTCACCAGATTATAAACAACTCCGCTTCACTTGATTTTGAGTTTCACAAACTCCTCCACGAAATCTATTGTTTTTTCAATTCCCAGCACCGAAGAATCAATGCAGAGATGATAAGTTGCCGCAGCTCCCCATGTCTTGTAACTATAATAATTGTAATACTCCGAACGTTTTTTATCTGCCTTGCTCATCATATTTTCCGCCTCTTCTTCCGAAATGTGATGCATAGCGCAAAGACGAGCAACACGTGCCTCATGCGAGGCAGAAATAAAAATATTGGCACAACGGGGATGCTCCCGGAGAATATAATCGGCACAACGGCCTACAAAAAGACAGGACTTCTCAGAGGCCAGCTGACGGATCACATCACTCTGCACTTTGAAAAGCGCGTCATTACTAAGACAATTTTGGGTAGGTAAAGCGCCATCTCCCACAAAAGGGAAACGCATACCGAAAAGTCCGCCGATGATTCCCTGCGAAGCACGCTCATCAGCTTTCTCGAAAAATTCACGACAGAGGCCACTCTCCTTGGAAGCCAGAGTTATCAACTCCTTATCATAGAAATCGATGCCCAAGCGGGCTGCCAACTTCTCCCCTATCTCCTTTCCGCCACTTCCCAATTGGCGACCGATGTTCACAACGAATTTCTTATTCATAGCTTCAATCTAAATATTGGTTTACTGATAGCAAAAGTAAGGATTTATAGGAAAGAAACAAAAAAAGTCACACGTTTTTCGCCCTATTCTTCCGCTCTCTTGAATTTACGGAACTGCCTTACCAACATTACCAGCGCTACCAGGCTGGCAAGTAAATCGGAGAATGGCATACTATACCACACACCTGCCGCACCGAAAAAACGGGGCAGGATTATCAATGCCGGAAGCAGGAAAAGCATCTGGCGCGTAAGAGAAAGGAAAATAGCCTTACTGGCCATTCCGATACTCTGGAAGAAATTAGATGTCACCATCTGGAAACCGATAATAGGGAAAAACATCACTACGACCCGCAAACCACGTGCCGAGATTGCTATCAATTCCTCATCAGAAGTAAATATAGAAACTACCAGCTCAGGTATAAGCATTCCCATCAGAAAACCGGAAGTAGTGACAACTGTTGCAAAGATGATTGTCAGTTTCAACACCCGGGAAACGCGCGCGTATTGCTGGGCACCAAAGTTATATCCAGCAATGGGCTGCATACCTTGATTCAGTCCCATCACAATCATCACAAATATAAATACCAGTCGATTGACAATGCCGAATGCACCGATGGATAAATCTCCTCCATAGCGCTTCAGCCCTTGATTGATAACAATCACAATAAAACATGCCGCCAGATTCATGAGGAAAGGAGACATACCGATAGCAAGCGAATCTATCACAATCTTACGACGCAAGCGGAAAATGCCGCGGTGAAAGTGCAAGAGTTCGTCTTTATTGCTGAATATCTTGAATTGCCACAGTAATGAAATGACCTGGGCAATGATAGTGGCAATAGCGGCTCCACGGATACCCCAACCGAAGCCATAAATAAATAGAGGGTCAAGTATCGTGTTGATAACAACCGTAGCAATAGTGGCATACATCGCTTTCTGCGGATGTCCGGAAGAACGCAACACAGCATTCAAGCCCAGATAAAGGTGGGTAACCACATTACCAAGCAAAATGATCTGCATATATTCGCGGGCATACTTCACCGTCTCATCACTACCGCCGAAGAAGTAAAGGATGGGATCGAGAAATATCATCGTCACTACCGTAAATGCTAATCCCAGCACTATATTCAGGACAAGCACATTACCTAATATCCGTTGAGCCGTATCATAGTCTTTCTGCCCTAACTTTACAGAAACCAGCGTAGAAGCGCCCACTCCCACCAACGAACCGAACGCTGCTGCAAGATTCATCAGAGGAAAAGTAAGTGCCAGTCCCGAAATAGCCATTGTGCCCACTCCGTGACCGATAAAAATGCTGTCCACCATATTATATAAGGAAGATGCCGTCATGGCGATAATTGCCGGCACTGCATATTGCATCAGTAGTTTTCCAATCTTTTCTGTTCCCAACGCTGTGGGTGCCTTTTGTCCTGTCATACCTAGTTTCTTTATTTTCAGGGCGCAAAGGTACTCATTTTCCCGCAAGCAAACAAAAGAAGACGAGAAATAGATTATTTGTAGTGTTATTTCTTCAAGAGGTATATCATGCTAATTTCGGCTATTATGGTTCAATAGATATCACCGATTTGATTATACAAGAAGTTATGCAAAACAACTAATACACTATATATCAAGCAAATAAATTTCAATCAAATACAATAATAAAAAAAAATGGGGTTCATTCGGGTTCATTTGGGTTCAAGGTTCACTATGAACCCTACGTGCCACGTATTTATGTGGGAAAAAAGCTGTTTTTGTAATATAATAAGAACTATTTATAGACCATCTTCGCACCCATTCATCTTCGTATCCCGACAGAGTATAGTCAGAACATTTGCAATACAGTATTATTTTCGTACATTACATAATAAATGGGAGTGAACCTACACCCCAAAAAACACATATTATCCACAAAATCAAAAAGCAATTAGCACACTCACTATCTGATGATTAATAAAAATTTCAGAAATTTCATACTGACAGATAGGGTTCATAGTGAACCTTGACCCCTGTGAACCCTGCGCAACAGTAAAACGATATTACAATAAACGAATATGGATACAATATCATCCCCCTATCATCTATCCCACTAAAAAATCAACTATTAAAAGAGCAAACAAAATTATAGCAAGAGAGAACAAAACTATTGCAGAAGCAAATGAATACCCATGAAGCCCGCTGGAGAGTGTTAAAGTCCCGGTTCAGAGATGATTTTACTAAAATAGAATACGATTTTCATACCTCCGGAAAAGATTCGCGCTTACATTTGTCCCTCAAATACGGAAATACATGAAAACTCTATCTTATCACCACTTTATTTTTCTGTTGGCCGGACTTCTTTTTGCAAGTGCCGTAAATGCCCAGACAGCCTATATGCACGGTTCTACTTATGAAGAACGCGGTCATTCACTCATCGACCAGATGTTACAGACTCAACCGGTAGACAACGGTAACATAAAATATGTGTCGCCTTTCTACTTCGCCCGCTTATGGCGTGACTGTGAAAAAGAAAAAGCCATAGAAAAACTAACCAAAATGTATCAATATCAACTGGACCATGTGGAAGCGTTCTATAACTCCGGCTCAGATATGGATTTCTTTGCCCATGCCACCATGCACGGCTACATGCTCACCAAAGAAAAAATGCCGGACTCGCTGCGAGAAAAGATTAAAGCCTTCATGAAAATAGGCAAATATACCAGAGATAACGGTACGCTGAACATGAAACTCATGCATCAGACCAGCGGATTGCTCTGCGCCGAAGAATGGCCCGACTTTACAGATGCCGACGGCAAAACCTCCGTCCAGCTAAAAGAATTCCTGCATGACAGGATCGTACATACATTAAAGCAATTCATCACCCATAACTGTCCTGAAGCGGATGCTTTTACCTATCTGGGAACTAATCTTCAATATATCAGGATGCTTGCCGAATTCTCTAAAAACGAGGAGATACGTAAAAGCGCTTTAGCAGCTTACCACCATATCATAGCACAATTACTGTTACCCTGGAATCAAGGCCTGTATTGTGCCAATCCTCCCCGTTGTAAAGGTTGGAAAAATTTATATACGGGTAATTTGAGCACCGGTGTACAGATCGTTCAGCTAACCTGGCTATTCTACGGTAGCCCTGATGAACGTATCATCCTCCGTGAAGCTGCAAACAGAGACAATTTCGGCTGTTTCAACTTCTGGCTGGCCTACGAACGCACTGTAAAACCTCTCCCTTTTCTGCAAGTTCTGAACAACTCGAAAAGCTATCCTTATGATTTCAAAGCTTTACGGATAGACAGCAAGCATTACTATTGCCGCTACACTTATCAAAGTCCGAATTACGGTTTATCCACCCAGACAGTAGAAGCTTTTCCTGAAAAACTGAAAGATTTCCAATACACCTACGCATTTAAAGAGACTAAGAACATACACCTTGTCTGGCAATCGGATAATTCAGAAGCATCCGTGTTCAGTGTGTGCCATGATAACCCCGAACGCCCTCAGATTTATCAGACACACTCCAACAAGCTGGGGTATGGGGAGAATCCTTATCACCGTGTCTTCGGATACGAAAAAAGTGCCATTGGCGTATATAATGTAGCAGAGAACTATATGAATATCCCCCATTTCTATCAGATGTACGTACCATTCAGCCGCAAGGGCATAAAAAAGAAAATGGTGAAGAAAATCAACGGGTTGCAATGGATATTGTGTCACACCGGTTCCATGATGTTCGCTTTTGCCACTCCGGAAGAATGGACTTTTGAGGTTTCCGGCGGCAAATATGATATAAAAGCACACGATGTTCTCATCCTAAAAGACAAGAAGCGTCGCAGAGGCTCCTGGGTACTGGAAACGACTGAAATCACCGAACAATACAAAGATGCCCGGGGAGATATGAAAGCTGAACTGGAGAATTTTGCCAACGATATCCGCAAAAAGATAAAGTTTAACTGCTCCAGCGACTATGAAACGGGTGAAACTCCGGGAATTTCATATACCAACCTACAGGGAAACACACTGGAACTGACATTCTTTTCCCCCGAAACAGCCTATAGCGGACAGTATAAACTGAACGGAAATCCTGTAAAACTGAATACCGAATACATATCTCAAAGCAAATATATGGAGCAAAAAGCCAATAGTAACGTTCTTCTGTTCCACACCCCAGAAGGTACAAAAACCTGGAAATTGGAATAACGTACCAAAGTTGGGAAAAACAGTCGTTTGAGACCTTTTTTATAGGTTTTGAAACGATTTTCCATATCCCTTCCCACCCCATCGGCTACTTTTGCGAATGAAAAACAAACTTGCTTTATGCATATTTAAAGAAATTAATAGTATCTAAAAAATTTAATTTATGGAAAACAGAATCACACTCTCAAAACGTGTGGAAGGAAAATCCCGACTTTGGGTGACTTTACTCCTTCTATGCTTCTGTAGTTTTACTTGGGCACAAGTAAAAGTTACCGGCGTTGTAACAGACCCGTCGGGTGAAGCCATTATCGGTGCTAACATCGTAGAAAAAGGTGTACCGGGAAACGGCACGATCAGCGACATCGACGGAAACTTTACCTTAAATGTGAAAAGCAACAAGGCCACAGTAACCGTCTCTTTCATTGGCTACAAAGACAAAACAGTAGCCCTCAACGGAAGTACAAACCTAAAAGTTACATTAGAAGAAGATTCTCAGTCATTGGATGAAGTAGTGGTAGTGGGTTACGGTTCCGTGAAGAAAAGTAATCTGACGACTTCCGTATCCAAGATGACCTCCGAAGCCATTGAAGGACGTCCGGTCACCAATCTGAGTGATGCCCTCTCCGGTCAGCTGGCCGGTGTGCAAACCCAGACCAGCAGTGGTATTCCGGGTGAAGAAATGCAAATTACCGTACGTGGTGTCAGCTCCATCAACGGTTCTTCCAATCCCCTCATTGTAGTGGATGGAGTCATCACCGAAAATATGAGCAATGTGAACCCGTCCGATGTAGCGTCTATCCAAGTATTGAAAGATGCGGCAGCCACTTCTATCTATGGTGCACGCGGTTCTGCCGGTGTAATCCTGATTGAGACCAAACAGGCTCAGAAAGGTGCTCCTGTTGTTAAATGGGAATCATACTTAGGTTTCCAGAACGCCGTAGGCCTGCCCGAAATGATGTCTCCTAAAGAATGGATGGCATACAACCTGTATCTGAAAAATGCGATGTGGCTGCAAAAAGACGGCAATAACACACTGGATACCCCCAATAAAGACCGTCCGAGCGGTGACCGCGTGAACCCGGACTGGTTGCTGAACCCTAATTCCGACACAGCCGACTGGACATTGCGTTCCGATCTTCCTCAGACTGATTGGGTTGACGCCATTCTCCAGACAGCTTTCACCCACAGTCACCAGGTATCGGTTTCCAGCAAAGGCGACAGATATTCTATCTATGCTTCTGCCGGATACCTGAACCAGGAAGGTATCGTAAAACATACCGGATACGAACGTTTCAACTTCCGTATCAACGCTTCAATGAACATTAACAAACACATCAAGGCCGGTGTGAACTTTGCTCCTACCATTTCTTCACAGGACAGAGGTGAGTCTGAGGGTAAGGATAAAGTTATCATGACTGCCCTGACCATGATTCCTACTATCGGCATCAACGAAGGTACCCGCTCGCTAGGTTTCAGCAAATTCAGAAAGGATGACGTTAACCCATACGAACGCCTCAGACAGGTTACCGATAGCAGAAATATCAAGAATTTCGACGTTGCATCATGGGTAGAAGCGAATATCATCAAAGGACTGACTTTCAAGTCTATGTTCAACTATAGTTCTGAAAACCGCATCGATGAATATTTCCTCCCACTCGACGTACAGAAAATGTCCGTAAAGAGCGCTACTGCTTCAAGCAAAGTGATCTCCGGCAGCCGCACCGGATGGCAAAATACATTGAGCTATGACTTTACTCTCTGGAAGAAACATCAGATGAATGTATTGTTAGGACAAAGTATAGAAAACCGCAGCATCTATACTGCCGATATGAAAGCTACCGACTTCCCGCTGGATAACGTTCCTACCTTGAACCAGGGAGCCACTCCGAGTCAGGCCAGCACCCTGAAGAATATTGTTCGTACGGCTTCTCTTTTCGGACGTTTAAGCTACAACTATGATGATAAATACTTAGTATCTGCATCTATGCGTCGTGACGGTTCTTCCCGTTTCGGTCCTTCCAATCGCTGGGCTACTTTCCCCTCCGTATCTGCCGGATGGAAAATCAACAGTGAAGAATTCATGAAAGACATAGAATTCATCTCCCTGTTAAAGCTCCGTGCTTCCTGGGGTATGTCCGGTAACGACCGTATCGGCTACAGTGACTATGTTTCTACCTTCACTACCGGAAATGTCGCTTACGGAAATACTTCACAAATAGCCATCTACCCGACTAACTATGCCAACTCGGATTTGAAATGGGAAACGACCAAAGCATTCGACTTCGGTTTCGACCTCTCCCTGTTCAAAAACCGCATACAGTTGAACGTAGACTATTACATCAACCGCACGGACGACTTGCTGTATAATTTGCAACTCCCCGCTGCTACCGGCTTCAACAGTATGCGCACAAATCTGGCTTCTATTGAGAACCGTGGTTGGGAAATTGACCTGACAACAACCAATATTAATACAAGATCATTCAAATGGTCGAGCACACTGAACCTTTCCGGAAACAAGAATAAGGTACTGGATTTAGGTGGAAACGATGAAATCATCACTGATGCATGGAACGCACAGTTCATCACGAAAGTAGGAGGTCCTATTTCTCAATTCTATACTTACCTCACAGACGGTCTGCTGACAGAAGCCGACTTCGAAGTAGGTGCTGACGGACGTTATAATCCTAACAAGCCATTGGTTCCTACCGTAAAAGGTAAGAAGCAGAGACCCGGTAACGTGAAATACGTAGACGTTGACGGAAGTGGTTCTATCGACAATGACGACAGAGTAGCTTACGGTTCAAACGAACCTGACGTGATGTTCGGTTTCACTAACAGATTTACTTATAAGGACTTCGAGTTGAGCATATTCCTGCGCGGACAGATTGGAGGTAATGTACTTTGGATTGGTGCCCGTAACCTGGATACCGGCGGTAAATATGGTGCCAACAACACACTGAGAAGATGGTTGCACTGCTACAAAGAAGATTATCCGAACGGTAACCCCATTCCTACTGAACTGGGTGTAGATATGTCATGGGATGGAAAAACACCGACTCCTTACGGTTTGGGTGACAACTCAGAGCAGGACGGACAATTGCACAGAACAGATTTGGAAATCTTTGACGCAACTTTCTTACGCATCCAAAATGTCAGCCTGGCCTACAATATGCCCAAGAAATGGCTGAATGCCTTGGGAATCAAAGCAGCCAAAATTTACGGAACAGTAGAAAACCTGCATACCTTTACCGATTATGTCGGCAACCCGGATACCAATAGCTACAGTACCAATCCGATGCTCAGAGGTGCAGATTACAATACTTATCCGTTGTCAAGAAAATATATATTTGGTGTAAACGTAACCTTTTAATCAGTAACGATCATGAAAATAATAACTAAAATAGTAGCCGTATGTTGCTTGTGGGGTCTATCCTCCTGCGACAGCTATCTGGACGTCAACCAACCGTCTATTTACACAGACCAGAGCTTATACAAGACTCCTGCTGATTGTGAAGCCTCCATTGCCGGAGTTTACTCACAATTACAGACTGTCTATAATCGTAACTATCTGGAAGCAATCGTATTGAGGGAAGATGCTATTAAAAACATGAACAATAACATCACCCGCTTCACGGATACTTCTACCGAAAAAACCTGGGAAACCGCATGGAAATCGCTCTGGGTACTGGTATCACGCAGCAATAAGATATTGGACAACATCGACCGGGTAGTCTTCTCTGATGAAGATCAGAAAAATCATATCAAAGGCGAGGCTTATGCCATGCGCGGACTGGCCTATCTGCAATTCGCCTGGTGCTGGGGAGGTTCTCCACTCATCACTACGGATCTTTCATTGGCCGAATTGCGTAAAGTGAAACGTTCTTCACAGGAAGAGACTTACCAACAAGCAATCAAGGACTTCGAACTGGCTTATGACCTGCTTCCCGAAAAAAGAAGCGGCACAGAAGTGGGACGTATTACCAAATATGCAATGGCCGGTATGCTGGGACGTACTTACCTGTATATGCATAATCCTGCAAAGGCAGTAGAGTGGTTGGAGCTGATAATTGCCAAAGAACCCGCTTTATATAAAATGGCCGACAACTATGAAGATTGTTTCGATGATAAATTCGACAACACATCCGAACGTGTCTGGGAAGTACAATACATGGGCGGTTCCACCGGTAAGGCTTTGGGTATCAGCCAAACGTTCAACAGTATGCTACTCGCTTCCAGTATCAATCTTGAAAAGGATGCTCCGTTCCTACATAATGTTACGTTCAAAGGTCCTTCCGGTACCGCTCAAGTTTCCGAGTCCATCTGGGGTGAAGGGGTTTATGAAGAAGGCGATATCCGCCGGGCCGCTACCATGGTGAACAACCTTTATTACGATAAAGATTACCAGCATGCTGACACTTACACAGCCCGTAAGTTTCTGAAGGCAACGCAGACGAAACCCGGTTCTTATGACGAATGGGGTAATAATATCTCTATTCTGCGTTACACGGATGTCAAGCTGATGTATGCCGAAGCTCTGAATGAAGTGGGCTATGCAGAGAATATCACTACAATCTTATCCATCATTAACGAAGTGCGCAAAAGAGCCGGACTGGAAGCCATCGATGCTACCAGACTGAACAGCAAGCAAGCTACATTCGATTACATCGTTCACGAACGTTTTATCGAGTTCTGTTACGAAGGACTTCGTTGGCCCGACCTGATTCGTTGGGGACTTGCCGAAGAAGCAATGAAGAAACACTTCTCTCTCAAAAACGAAGGCTTCAACACAGCTACCCAAACACCAATGTATGCAATGGAAAAACGTAATCTGCTGGCACCGATTCCACAATCTGAAATCAATGCCTATGGTGACGGAACAATCATGTGGCAAAATCCCGAATATTAAAATTCTGTCATAGAACAAAGGGAGTATACGTATGTTGGGCAAGCCGGAAAATCCGGTTTGCCCACTCTCTTATAATAAACCCTATCAAAAGAAATCCCAGTATGATACAGAAATTGTCTGCCTCCATTTTTCTTTGCCTTTGGGGAATTGTTTCGGTGTATGGAAACCTGCATCCCGTGATAGACAAAGATCCGTTGTCCATAGCCGTCGAAGCCTTTGACAACCAGACCCACCCATATAGTAAAGAACGCATCCAAAAGGAAATTCAAAACCGCAATGTCCGTTGGACCACCCACCTGATGACCGCCGCCGGTACTTTCTATGAAGCCACCGGACAGAAACGATTTCTGGATATGTCCGAAGAGATTTTCAGGTGTGCCGTCACTGCCTGGGAAAAGGACGAACAGTTGATGCGGGGACGGGATGATTTCTTCTCTACCCGCAACGTGGCAGCCACCTACAAATTACTTAAAAAAGAAGGACGCCTGAAAGGAAACGAAGCCCGGAGAATTGTGATTCGTTTTGCCGACCTGCACTTCGAACCGCATTTCATTACCGATCATAATCAGGGACAGGAACGTGCTTTAGGCTTTACCAGAATGTATAACCTTTTTCCGGATGCTCCCAATGCAAACCTGTGGAAAGCCTATACAGATACGATGTGGAATTTCTGGTATGCCAATAAGGATGTGGACGAGACCGCTACTTTATATTCAGCCATCCACTTAAACGACATTATCACCATCGCACAGGAAAGCGGACGGACCGAATTGCTACAGACTCCCGAAATAGAACAATGGTTTTCACGCTATCTTCACCAACAGGCTCCCAGCGGTTACATGCCGGAATATGGAGATGACTTCTTCTTTGCCTATTTTGAATGGATCGTAGTCTTTGAAAAGATGGCTCGCCTGACAGGTAATGCAAGCTATCAGGAAGCTGCCCGCAAATTATATAAAACAGGACTTCCCAATTTACCCGAAAAATACACTAAACGAGGCTGGTTTCTACGGGATGCCTGCGAATGGGCTTCGATTGCGGAAATAGCCCTGTTACCGCCATTCATTCCAAAGACTTCTACCCCGGATTGGGGTGCCATGGTGACAACACGCACTAACCGGGAAGGACAAAGTGGTATACCGGACCAGCTATTGCTAACAGCTTCACACGTTCCGGGTACTCCTTTTGTCATGAGTGATCTTTATGCTGAAGGTTCTCACAAACATCCGAATCTGCGCGGAACCATCAATTATTTTGAAACCGACTGTTGCCCGCACTTTCACGGCGTACAACGTCATGCTACGGATATGCGTCATGGCAACACCGTGATCCTGATGAAAGAAGAAAGCAATGGTTTCCCATTCGGTGAAGGCTCCAATCGCTGGCTGACCAACCGTTGGTTTACAGACTGGATTGACTTCAGCTCATCCACACATATATCAGAAAGTGATCCGCAAATGAGGGGATTTCAAAGCATCACTTTCCGCTTTCAGAATGGACAGCCGGGCGAAGTGATCTGCATTGATAAGGTTCGGCTACGAGGCAAGGCCGGAGAAAAGATTCTGCATGATTGCAACACATTGGATGCATGGGGAGACGGCGTAGAGCTTGCAGACAATGAGAAAGGCGGAAAGATGATACGTATTACTTTGAAAGATAACAGTATTCATTTTATTAATCTGAAAGTGGCGGCAGATTTCAGTTTAAATGATTACCGGTACATTGGTTGCGATTGGAAACATTACACGACTGATGACAGAATCAAATCTCCCATGAGTTTCAAGATTAGAGCCTACAACAAGATCAGAAAACCAGTGGAAGACTATGTACATGAAGAAGTGGGCGTGCTGTTCAATCCCAATATCGTGCGGACAGCCAAAGTTGTAAATAAAGGTAAAGACTCATACGGTGAGGTGATTCTGGACAATCACTGTGTCGATGGTTCTACTCTGCAACGACGCATGGTATTGACAGCCGAAGGTATCCTGATATTACAGGATCATCTGATTCCCGGTGAAGATACCGAAGGATACACGGCAGGCAGTATCTGGCAGTTATATCAAATGGATGAACGGGGTGAAAACTGGTTCAGTACTCACGGAGGGAAGAAAATATACAGGGACACTCCAAACGCAGGTCAACCGTGGAAAGACGCATCCGGTAATGAAATAGAGAAAAGGCAATTACTGGTCTATTTTGAAAAGCAGCCCGACCGCAGTTACGGATTTCAGAAACAAGAATATACGATACAACCCACCACAGTCTTCTCCAAGCAGTGTGTCACTCCATTCGAGCCTTTGACATTTGTTACTGTAATCGTGCCCTACAGCATAAAGGAAAAGGCCGCTGATATCGCACAGTCTTTATCCGCACGGACCCAGGATGGATGCAGCACCGTTCAAATAAAAAACAACAAGGAAGAAATCACCGTTCAAATAAACATGAAGGGGAGTTGGAATGTATTCCGTAAATAGCCATATAAAAAGCGTTGACGCTTGCATGAATTGCATATTTTGCATTATCTTTAGGGGCTCAATTTATAACTTGAATTTTATGTTTCCGAAGATAATGCAGAATATCGCAAAGCATCTATTTATCTTGTTCATACTCTCATTAGGGTATATTAGCGCATCGGCACAGAACATTACGCTGAATAGCTACTCTGTAAAGGATGGATTATCAAACAGCACTGTAAAAGCTATCTGCCAGGACGATAAAGGTTATATTTGGATCGGTACCAAAAACGGTTTGAACCGGTTGGACGGTTACGAGATAAAGAACTATTATCACCTGCCCAGCAAAGAAGTCAAGCAGCCTAACGATATTGTGAGTATCACGCAACTATCGGACGGCCTCTTCTGGATCGGTACCTTCAGTGGAATCGTTCTCTTCGACCCCATGCAGGAAAAGTTTATCGATTTACAGGAGCGGTATACAGGAAAAGAATTTCCCTCGTCCGTGATTGTAGGCCTGCACGAAGATCCTAAAAAAAATATCTGGGTAGCTACCAAACAAGGATTATATGTTTTCAAAAGCGACGGAACGTGTTCATATGTGAAAGATATGCGTGATACCTATATTCACATGATGGCTGCCGCGAGCCCGTATGCTCTGTTGCTGGATGTGGTGAATCAGGGGCTGGCACTTTATGACGTAAGGACTGAACGCTACAAGATTTTACACAAAAATGAAAAACGTTTCTCCTTAATGAAAGGATTTACAGATAGTAAAGGACGCATCTGGCTCGGAGAAGAGCTAAAGAATTTCTACCAATACTTTCCTAAAGAAGAAGAAATCAGGCCAATTTCATACACGGTTCATCCGGATGTTCCGATAGAAAGCAATTACATTCATGACATCACGGAATATAATGATTCCACCCTGCTGCTTGCAACCGACCGGGGATTGGTGGCTTATGACATTAAGCACTCTTTCTTTTATACCAAAGTAGATCAACACCTTGCTATAAGGGATCGCCTGATGACAGTCTATAAGGATAATCAAGGAGCATTATGGATAGGTACTTTCAGCCAGGGAGCCATTTATTATCATCCCAAGCTGTTTACTTTTACTCATCATTCTTTAACATCCTCCTCTCAGCAGACCACCGGAATCCAAGTAGTAGGTTCATTATCCGAATCACAAGGTAAATTATGGATCGGACATAGCAAGGGGCTTATAGCCATGGATGTAAACAATCCGAAGCATATAGAAGAAGTTAATATATCCGGAGGTAATTCTCCCAAACACGATACGGACTTATACTATGTTTACCGAAATTCACCAGACGAGCTCTACCTCTATTTCTTAAATATGGGAGTTTATTCGCTCAATCTGAGAACCCGTTCCATAACCAAAGTGATTGCCTCAATGAGCGGTGAAGAACAAATCCGTGCAATGGCAAGAGATGCGGAAAACCACTTATGGATAGCAGAAGATGACCTGTCTTACTGGGATGAGAAAACGCAAAAGCTAGACCGGAATCTATCGACCAATTATAATGCCACTACCCGGTATATGTTGACACAAGATATTCTGCGACATGGAGATGACATGATAGTGGGAGTTCGTACCAATGGTTTATGGATATTCAGGCATCAACCTGAAAATCCCGAACACTATTTTAAAGGTGAACGGACCACCTTCGAGGAACTGAATGACAAGAATATAAGTGTGCTCTATGAGGACCATGCCAAAAACATCTGGATCGGCACTTATGACAACGGATTGTATAAATGTAATCTGGAAAAACAGGAAATACACCATTATAACAAAGATAACGGATTAGTACACAATTCTATCTGTGCCATTCTGGAAGATCGTACCAGCAAGGATATATGGGTATCTGCCATCAACGGATTGTCACAGATCAAACCGGATGGAATCATCGTTAATTTTACCCGTGGCAACGGCTTTCCTTTGAATGAAGTTTCGCACAAGTCACTGTTGCAAGCCAGTAACGGACACATCTATATAGGTGGTAACAACGGACTGGCGGAACTGGACCCGACACGTTTGTCTCATGACAGAGAGACAGCACCTTTGGTACAGATATCCCTGGTGGAATCACTAAATTCTAAAAATGCACCCGGCCATATTGAAATCAATAACTTCAATGAAGGAAACAAGGTTGATCTGCCGTATGATAACTCATCCATACGAATCAAATACTCTGCGCTCGACTTTATCTCTCCCAAGGGATACAAATATGCTTATCAGTTAAAAGGGCTGGATAAAGAGTGGCATTACATTGAAAATAATGAAGTAATATACTCCAATCTCCCGGCAGGTAAATATATTTTCAGCATCAAAGCATGCAATAACGAAGGAATCTGGAGCACGGTAGAAACAACCATTATCATATCAGTACATCCTGCATTCTGGGCCACCTGGTGGGCAAAGACCCTCTACATCTTATTCATCATCGTCTTTCTGGCAGTATTAGCACGCTATTTTTATGAAAAGAAAACAGCCAAGTACAAACGCCAAATCGAACAGATAGAAAAAGAGAATATCGAGAAGAACTACCAGATGAGGATTGAATTATTCACTAATTTCTCTCACGAACTCCGGACACCGCTCACATTGATAACCGGTCCGGTGGACGATATCATCAATGATGAACAGCTTCCTTCGGGTTTAAAATATCCGATGAAACAGATACAAAAGAACGCAAACCGCCTGCTACTTCTGGTGAACCAATTGATGGATTTCCGCAAATTAGAACATGGAGCCATGCAACTGAAACTAAGCAGCCTGAATGTACCTGTATTCATTACCGAACAGATTGATAGTTTCTCCGAATTGCTGAACAAGCATGAACTTACCATTTCGTACTCCAACAACTATTATGGCAACAATTTGTGGGTAGATGTAGACCTGATGAGTAAAGTAATGTTTAATCTGCTCTCGAATGCAATAAAACACTCTTCCAGAGGTGGAAAGATCCAGTTAGAATCCAATATGGAGGAAAACAGCGTTGTTCTTTCCGTGAAAGACTTCGGGGAAGGTATATCTCCTGAGAATCAAAGCAAGGTTTTCGATCCTTTCTTTCAGATAGGAAACGGCAACAAAGGTGGAATGTTCGGCAGTGGCATCGGACTTAATCTGGTGCAATACGTGGTTAAACTGCATTTCGGCAAGATATGGCTGGAAAGTACGCCCGGACAAGGAACGACGTTCTTTATACGCCTGCAACTGGGAAAGGAACACTACGCCAATTCCAATGTAATCTATACTGACCAGGCAATTACCCATACATTGAAAGTAGAAAAGAACAGTGTATTGTCCGTAGATCCGGAATATCACCAGCAAATACCCGAAGATTCTGATAATCGCCTGCGGATTCTGGTAGTGGAAGATGACGAGGACATGCGCCAATACATCGTTTCCAAACTATCCAAGACCTACAATGTGCAGGAAGCTCCTGAAGGGAAAAGCGCCATACATATAGCCAGAGAGCAGATGCCCGATCTGATTATCAGCGACATCATGATGCCCGTAATGGACGGATTGGAGCTCTGCCGGGCTATAAAAAATGACATGGCTTTAGCTCATATTCCGGTAGTCCTGCTAACAGCAAAAAGCCTGGAAGAGCATGTAAAAGATGGATATCAGGCTTTAGCTGATGACTATATATTAAAGCCATTCAATGCGCAAATACTACTGGCTAAAATAGAAAGCCTCATCAAAAACAGAGAAAAACTGAGAGACTTGTTCTGCCAGAAGTTAGAGAGGACGGAAGTTCCTGTAAAGGAAATCACAGTAGAGGATCCATTCATGCAAAAACTGGTAGAATTAATTACAGAAAATGCACAGGATCCGGAATTATCCATGGAAGTTCTATATAATAAATTAGGTATGAGCCGTACACAATTCTTCCGGAAAATTAAGGCAATATCCGATTTATCACCCAACAAACTGATCCTAAATATCCGGATGAAAATGGCTGTGGAAAAATTCCAATCCGGAGGCATGACCATTGCAGAGGTTGCCTATGAAGTGGGCTTTTCCGATCCGGCTTACTTTAGTAAGGTTTTTAAATCTGTATTCAATCAAACTCCTACCGAATATATCAAGAATATTGGTAAATAATCGGTCGCAGGTCTAAAATACAAGTCTTTGACACTATTTTCATAGTCTGTCAAAGGCTTTTCGCCTAAGTTTGCAAAAAAATCAGGTAAAGTTTATGACCATGAGAAACCACGTGATTGCATTATTACTAATACTATTTTTTGCAAATACAGGCTTTGCACAACAGGCCATCGTATCTAGGGAGAAGCCGCTGAATTTCTCCCGGAAAGATTGTATAAACCTGTCTATATATGATTGGCCCCGTACTCTTTTAAGCTATCCGATTTACTTTCCGGAAGGAATACAGTCCGAATCGGAACTGAGCCTTTCCGATAACAAGCAGAGCCGTTCTGTTCCATTCCAATTATCAGACAAAGTCATTGAAAACGGGAAACTGAAATCTGCCGTTATAAACTTCTTCGCAGAGCTACCAAGCGGAGGGGAATTCAACTATACATTGTATCTTCGGAAAAACAATGCCTCCCGGCAAAGTTCACCTGTTACACTTCTGAAACAGGCGTCAACCTGGCTGATCAGTGACGGAAACTTCGGTGTGGAAATACCTGCCGGAGGAATCAATCCGGGGCACACAATTCCCGCTCCCATAATCTCCATATTGAACGATCATCAAAAGATAGGCAATAACAAGCTACACACCGGACAGCGCACCGTAAAAGAGATAAAAACATCCGTTTTAGAATCAGGCGACTTGTTTATAGAATGTGGAATACATTATATATTAGATAACCAGGCTTCTTATTATGCCAAGGTAAAAGTCATACAAGGTTATCCCTTCGTCATCCTCGACGAACAAATGGAGAATATATCAAACCAGGATGAGGTGTTTATAGATATGGAATGGGATAACTTCCATCCTACGCGCCGTTATGGCAACTGGGACAGGCAAAAGGAAGTATCAGTAGACGGAGGTTTGCCCATCGACCAACCCATATACACCAACTGGAGCCAGGAAGATCCGCACTGGACAGGAATGGGCTGGATAGAAGAACCCGATAAGCAAATGTTGTATCGCCTCTTACCCTTCGGAGGAAATTCAACACGCGAACAGGTTCCGGCAATCTCTTTCTGGGAAACTCAGGATGCAGCCAGAGAATTAGGCGTATTTGTATATGACCATAATCGCTGGGATGATCAGCAATACGGAATCTGGCAGCCCACTCCGGATCTATCTGTATATTTCCGTTATGCAGGTCAGAAATTATATTTCAAGTATCCGCTCCATTCCGGCAGCCGGTCCACGGCCATAACTTTATATACAATTGAAAAGAAACAGGGTATAGTTGACAAATTCAATAAAAGCATTGACGAAATAGCAGTCAAGGGTGGTGCAGACCATTCGGATGAGATGGGCTTCCGCTACGCTATGCTATTACACCGTCAGTATGCGCTATTAAATTTAAATAAGGTGAAAGATTGGATTCTGGAGTATCCGGCACATGCAAAACATCCGGATACTCCTTTTACAGGGAAAACAGGTTCACCCACTGCCGAACAATTCTATCAGCAGATAATAACCTCTCCAATGGCTTATTATATGACAGGCTTAAATGGATTTCCCGGCATTCATTCCATTTCTCACCGCCCGCTTTTCGGCAGCTGGATAGAAGATTACCTGGCACTTTACAAACAACTGACCACGGAACAAAAGCAGACCGTAGACGGCCTGATGCTCATATCCGCTTACATCAATACACTGGAAGCGATGAATACCATCCGCACTTCATTAGCGGGAACCGCTAATATGGCAGCAGACGGCTGGGCAGTACCGGGGCAGATGTCTTTCCTCTACCCCGAACACCCGATGGCCAAAGAATGGGCGGATTTCTTTGAAAAAACACTGGAAATATACGGTATCTTCTATACACGTCCTGAAGTAAAAGCCTTCGAATCCAAAGGAGGACGTTGGGTAGAAAGCCTGGGTATCTATAATTGGGCTTTCTTACGTCCCACCTCAGCTACCAATATCGCACTGAAAGAGTTCGATGGCAAAAACCGTTTTGCCGGAAAATACATGGCACAACGGGGACACTGGATGCTGGACATGATGACCGCTCCCATTCAATACAAAGAAAAGATGGAAAGAAGTTATCCACCCCATGGGGCTCACGGAGGGGGACGGATTGTTCCACGCTATTGCTCCGTTTACCAGTTGGCCGACTGGATGCAATACTACGATCCGCTCTTAGCTGAAAATCTATATTGGACCGGCAAGATGGGGCCGGGTGTTGAAACCAAAGATACACACACCAATTGGGGGAATGTCCATCAGAAACAATACCCTTCCCATAACATGGGAACCAATCCGCATTTAAGAAGTACGAAATATACCGGACACGGCATTGTTCTGCGTGCAGGAGTAGACACAGACGAAGAATTGTCCATTCACTTAAACCAGGTGGATAAAGGCCCTAACTATCGTTGGGGACATCAGGGACAAGGCAACTCCGGCGGACTTTACTTCTATGCAAAAGGTAAAATATATACGGGGCATGAAAACGAAGTGGTAGGTGACCATGTACAAAATAATCTGGATGGCATCACTAACTTCGGAGTAATGAAAAACGGGGCTTTCTGTAACATCGGAATGAACGAACTTGTGGCTCCACTTTATGATCTGGATATAGTGCAGCTGGCAGAACTCCGTTCCGCTAAAGGAAAAGACAGTTTTGCCTGGCCGGAATATTTATCACGCAGCATCCTGCTGGTAGGTACAGATTACTTCCTACTCTACGATCAGACCGGAACGAATTGGAGAGCAGGTGCCCGTTTCTCTTGGTTCGTTCAGAAAGAAGATGAATTTCCGCAAATCGTTTTCTTTGGCAAAAAAGCACGCCCGGATCATTGGACCAAAGGAGAAACCAATCATTCCAAAGGTTTCTACCGGGATGCGGACGGTTCGCTGCTGACATTGGTTTCACACAAGAAAGGAGATATCAACGTTCTACATGGGAAAGTTGTGAACCCGGCTTTGCTGGCCCATACAAGCATTTACGAATTTGTACCCAAATCCCAAAATGAACCATCTAATATATTGTACATCAAAGCTCCTCACAGTACTGATGTTATCTTCCGTGATGGAACAGGAATAAGCCATCAGTCAGAAAAAGAATCATTCACCGGAGAGGCCGGAGTAATCCGCCGGATGGATAATGGAACCTTGCAACTTGCTTTAATGAAGGGTACACTCCTTTCTGCCGACGGTTTTTCGATCGAATTGTCGGACGCCGGTACGGCAATTGCCATGACCCGCACAAACGCCAACAGTTGCAAAGGACGCTATAAGAGTGATGGAAAAGCCAGATTAACTCTAAAAGGAATGTCCGGCGGAAAATTATATATCGACGGTATCGCACAACAGGGAACAAGCAATATCTCTTTGCCCGTAGGAGAGCATCACATAGAGTATGCACGTGAAGTTACTCCAATGCCAACTGATATTATCGACACAGAATATACTCCTAACGGTACACTTATTTATCTGGATATACCAGCATCAGCCAAAAAGGTAAAAATAGAAACATCACGAGACAATGGGCAAACATGGACGGAGGTAGGCACAACCACCCGGTCAGTATACAAACTGGCTCCGCAACCTGCCGGAAAGATACATGTACGGGCTCTGTCTGTAAACGGAAAGCATACGGCCGTCTTTGCCCAAGAGTATCCGGTTTATACCACTAACCAAGCACCACATTATCCGGAAGGTCTGCACCTGAATTTAGACAAGGGGAAGGTAGACTTATCATGGGGAAAAGTATTAGGTGCACAGAAATATCGTATATACCGGAGAAAGGCCGGTGACAAAGATTTCACACTTATATTTGAAGGTAAAGCCAATCAGTATACAGATATGGAAGCTGCCGGAGTCATCAAAGCATGCCGATTCCCCGGTAAGTTAGACAATCCGACTCTTGATGCCAGTTCGTTTACAGTCTATGAATATACGGTTACCACTGTGAACGGGTATGGCGAAAGCGTACAGTCTCCTATCGCCGATACACATCCGGCATCCTGGGCTAACTGGTATCCGGATACCGAACTGAAATACAAGCGTACCTCTGCATTCTGGATGGAACCTTATGTACCTTCATTCATGACACCTGAGAAATATTATCCGAACTAACAATATAAAAAATACAAGAAAATATGAAAAGTAAACTATTCACAGCAGCATTGGCTGCGTTGGTGCTGGCATCTTGTGCTCCTAAAGAGAACGGGTACTTTGACAATCTCCCACAAGAAGCCAGCCCTATAGAAATCGGGAATAAAATTACAAATCGGTTTCTGGAACAAGGGCATTCGCAATATGGCAGCCCCTTACGCGTGAACGAACCAAGAACACAAATCACCTATCCGGATGTATGCACTTGGTTAGGAGGACTTTGGTTTGCTCAGGAAACAGACAACAAGGATTTGACAGAACGTCTGAAAGCCCGTTTCGAGCCTTTATTCACCAATGAGGCTTACTTGCAGCCGAAGCCGAATCATGTAGACAACAATGTCTTCGGAGCCGTGCCGCTGGAACTTTACCTGCAAACCGGAGAAGAGCGTTATAAAACATTAGGCATGATGTATGCCGACTCTCAATGGGAATTACCAGCCAACTGGAAACTGGAAGAAGGTGAAGAACGCCAAAGCAGTATGTATGGGGATTTCAAAGATGCTGATATCTGTCAACCGGAACAAAAGGAATGGGACGACAAAGGTTATTCCTGGCAGACTCGCTTCTGGCTGGACGACATGTATATGATCACCACTATCCAAGCGCAGGCTTATCGGGTAACGAACGACCGTAAATATATAGACAGAGCAGCTCGCGAAATGGTGCTTTACCTGGATTCTATACAACAACCTTCAGGACTGTTCTATCACGCACCAACAGCTCCCTTCTGCTGGGGACGCGGTAATGGTTGGATGGCAGCCGGTATGTCCGAACTGCTTCGGATGCTTCCGCAAGACAATCCGGACAGAGCGGAAATCATGAAAGGATATCTGAAAATGATGGAGAAACTAAAAGATACACAGGATGAGAATGGTATGTGGAAACAGGTAGTAGACGATATTTCCATGTGGGAAGAAACTTCCGGTTCGGCCATGTTCGCATACGCCATGATTACAGGTGTCAAGAAAGGCTGGTTACCTGCCGAAGAATACGGGCCGGTAGCCCGGAACGCCTGGATAGCTTTAACCAAATATGTAAATGAACAAGGAGATGTGGAAGCCGTATGCGAAGGTACCATGCTGGGAGACAATAGTGAACACTACCGCAACCGTAAAGCTTTAACGGGAGATCTCCATGGACAAGCTCCGGTTTTATGGTGTGCCTATGCATTACTTGCCAAATAAAATCACGTTCTTTACAAAATAAAAACTAACCTCACAAAACATGAAAAACATAGTATTAACCACCGGATATTCTTTACTGACAGCCTTTTTCTTGTGCACACCACCACTGTGTGCACAAGAAAAAGTACTCGACCGGATGACGCGCAGTGAAGCCCGACAGGAAATCCTCCGACATACCGGAATCAAGGATCATGTTACTTTTTATCATAGTAACGATAAGGATATCTACGTTGTCTATGATCTGGTAAGTTCCGGCAATAAGGAGAAAATGCTTCAAGGCAAAACCATTCTGTTAGGCATCCTGGATGCCTTCGAGTCTACCCGGAACCAATTCCGCCCTCTGGAAGTATCTTTCTTTGCCCGCGAGAAATTTTTCGATTCCATACGCATACTTAAAGAAAACAAACTGATGGACGCGGAACTCAGACAACTGTCCGAATCTCTTGTCAGTCAGATGAGTTTTTGCGAAGAACGCGGTCCGAACAACCGGGCAGCAAATTATGCCATGGGAGCCTTGGCAGCTGCCAGATTGTTTCCGAAACACAAAGATGCCAAATTATGGAAAGCTTATGCCGAAGCCGTATGGAATGACTGGTATGAACCGGGAGACAGTTATGAACCTGCGTATGTGGCCCATAATATTCCCCGCCTGATAGCTTTAGGTGTAAAGCTTGGCAAGCAGAAGGAATTAAAAGGGGATAAGCTGAAACAGGTATATTATAAATTCAGAAACCATGTCAGTTCTTCCGGTCTGGTATGCTCTACAGGAGATGGAGAACCGTACGACCAAGAATCTTACGTAAAGGCTTTTGATGCCATTATGGAAGTCTGTCCCGATCCTACTATTTTATGGGCACTTAAAAAAACATATCTGGCAGGCAACATGAAAACCGGAAGACTTCCGGAAGAGGCTTTTGAAAAAGCTTATCCCCAATATGCAGGTATGGAAGCCAAAGCCCCGGAACTACAAGCTTCCGTGCAATCTCTTTTCCCTGCCACTTACCAAAGTAAAGATCGCCTGATACTGGCACCTTCACGTAAAGAAGGCGCTCCATTCGCCCAATTCTGGATTCAGGATGATTGCAATGTCCTCTACCATGGTGGAATCTCCGACACACGTGGCGACCTGATACATTATGAAGTAGACGGCACCATGATCATTGCCGACAGAGGACGCTATGAATGGCCGGCATGGAACAATACGCTACTGGTTTCCGAACCGGATGCGCAGTATCCTTTCCGTCAGACCACGGGAGTGAATTCCGGACGATGGTATCATTCTTCCGCCAATATGCGGGTTACCCGAGGGTATATGCCTTCAAAACGATACACCATCAATTCACAAAGATCCACTGATGTTCATTTTGCACTGACTGACCAGAAGGCTCCTTATGGTTATATGTGGGGAAACCCGGAAGCCGTGGCCGGAAACAATGACTTGATAAACCTGCATGAAATCAGGTTGGAGTTTGCACTGCTCCCTACCGAAGGAGAAGAATCAGTCGGCAAGGTATTCCCCGGAAGAACCTGGTTCGGCGGGTATGAAAAACGCAATGTATGCCCTTCGGATGTTCCCGTAGATATTTATATCAGTGACCTGTTCATTGCCGGAGATAAAGGAGAGAAAATACTGGTACCGTTTGACAAACTGACGGACAAACTGTCATTTGGCTTCGTTGCTCCCGACAAGACACAGCAATTCCCCGAAACGGAATTAGCCAAAGAGGATTATGCCATTGTAACCGATGCAGAAACGGGCAAACAGGTACTGCGTATCCGCACGAAATATGGCCGTACGGTTCTCCGTATCAAAATGAATGAACAGGTTAATGTGAATGAGGACTATAGCCGCATCGGATTATCATATAAATATGTCACTCCCATCAAGGGTTGGACACGAGTACCCATCCTGATAGCCTTCAATGATAACGACATGAAACATAACTTACGCCTGGACCGTCAGCAAGGCGGTATTCTGACTGATGCCAAAGCTGAAAATAAGGCAGGTGACAGTTATGGTTCCGTATCTTACAAAGGAATCTGGACCCACGATTCATCCTGGACAAGAAGCACTCTTCTGACAGAAGAAGGTTTTCTAATCGTATTGGATGAGTTCCTGCCGGGAAAAGCTGCCGATAAGCTGGTGGCCGGTCCGGTATGGCACGTTCCCTCTGCTCCCCGTTGCGGAAATTCGGATGGGGCTACAGCTGACTGGTTTGATGCTTCCCTGCTACATTACCCTGCACAAGCACGGGCTTTCACTGATAAATACGGTGAAGGAGACAAATGTCTCTTTATTGCTTTCGATGCACCGGCAGGATCGGAAAACGGAATTCAGTATCAGCCTAAACATTGGAAGAATGATGATTATGCGGTTTATAGCAAATGTCCGCTGGAGGCCGGAAAAACCACACGCTGGTTATCTGTCCTGGCACCTCATTCCAAAAATACGGATGCCATCAAGTTATCCCGGAACATAAAAATAAGCAATCTGGGAGATAAGGGATATCAAGTAAATATTCAATGGAACGAACAGGAAAAAAGCCCTGTCAAGTTGGAAATAAAGATGGGTAACCGTGACGAGTGGGAAGTAATACGCAATTAATAACAGAAGAATCATGAATATAAAATATCATTTCATTGCGAGTTGTTTACTCCTGTCAGGAGGATTGGCAATCCTGACCGGTTGTAACTCTCCGCAGAGTTTAAAGGAATTTACCGTGAAGAATCCTTTGGATATAAATCGTGAAGACGAAGCACTGGTATTGACCCGTGCACAACTCAATCCGACAGACAAGCTGCTCAAACCTGTGATAACCAACGGACAGGGAGAATATATTCCTTGTCAGCTGGACGACCTTGACGGAGACGGAGAATGGGATGAACTGGCATTCGTATATACTTTTTCCCCTTCCGAAAAGACCCGGTTAAAAGTGGAATGGCTTACTCCGGAGAAATATCCGGTATTCGCCCCTCGCACGAATGTCCGCTATGGCAAAATGACCTCCCCCGGAATTATCGAAGAATTGTCCCGGGATGCACACGACAAGCATAACCTTCCACGAGGAAGTGAGATGTATCCTTATCAAATGGATGGTCCTGTCTGGGAAAATGATAAAATGGGATTCCGCCAGTACTTCGATGGCCGTAACTGTTGCGATGTTTTCGGTAAAAGAATATCTGAAATGGTGCTGGATACAGTGGGAATCAGTCCGGAAGGACATCCGGCAAATACATACCAGGTAGTACGAGAATGGGGATGCGACATTCTGAGTGCAGCCAACTCATTCGGTTTGGGCGGACTTGCCATGCAGACTCCAGACAGCCTGGTACGCATGGGTGTCCCCGCAAGTTATACAGAAGATGTTATCGACTCCACCTACTACGAACTGGTTACAGAAGGCCCGGTCCGCTCTATTATTCGCTTGACATATAAAGGATGGCAAATAGAAAATAACAAGATAGATCTTTGCGAAGAAATCAGTATATGGGCAGGAAAATACGGATATGAAAAGAAAATCAGCACCACTACCCTACCCGGAAATTACTTCCTGGTGACCGGCATTGTCAATAACCTGAATACACAACCTTTCACGGAAGAAGAATATGAAGGGAAACAGTATGCCATGCTCACCCATGACAAACAGACCGTAAACGGAAGTTTCTATTTCGGCATGAGTTTATTGGTACCTGTTGACAATTTGATAGAAACCTTCCATACACCGGAAGAAAACGCAGATATTATAAAAACCTGGTGCGTCAAAATGAAACCTGACGCAAACGGACTCTACAATTACCGGGCTTATGCAGCCTGGGAGTTGAGAGACAAACAGTTCCGGGAACGGGAGGCATTCATCAACCTGATAGCCCATGAGGCATTATGCATCAATCATCCCATTATCATTCAGCTATAAAAAATAGAGCTATGAAGAAGTTACTGATCAGCTGTCTGGTCTTTTTAAGCGGTTTCATTTCAGTTCATGGGCAAGTTTATACAGGAGCCGCCTATTATCCGGAACATACCGATAAAGAGCAAGTTGAAAAGGATGCACGTCTCATGAAGGAAGCGCATTTCAACATAGCCCGGATGGGTGACTTCGCCTGGCATAGTATGGAACCTAAAGACGGAGCCTTTACGCTGGAATGGTTAGATCATGCTATCCGGACACTGTCACAGCATGGCATACAATCTCTGTTATGTACCCCTACTGCCGCCATACCCAAATGGATGCACGATGCACACCCCGACATCATGATCATGGGAGCAGACGGTCAGAGGAAGCCCTATGGACGCCGACGCCATGCCTGTCTCAACAACGAGGATTACCGCCAATACTGCACACGCATTACACGCACCTTGGCGGAACGTTATAAAAACAATAAATCCGTCATCGGATTTCAGATAGATAACGAACTGGCAACCGAAGAGCCATATTGCTATTGTCCTGAATGCCTGAAGAAATTCCAGTTATGGCTGAAGAAGAAATATCAGACTGTAGAAGCCTTAAATAAAGCCTGGGGAACCATCTTCTGGAGCGAAACATTAGATAACTTCGAACAGGTATGGCTCCCCCGCAGGATGGATAATCCGGGTATTTATCTGGATTATCAACGGTTCTATTCGGATGTAGCATTAGAATTCTTCCGTATGCAACGGGATGTGGTTAAAGCCGTAGCTCCGGGCATGACAGTGACAACTAATATCGGAGGAAGTGGCTTTGTGACCACCATGAATCTCTATGAACTGGCAGATGAATGCGATGTCCTGTCGTTCGACAATTATCCTGTAAATGTAACTTTGGAACATCTCTATGGGAATGACATCGGACACCCTTTTGATCCTGCCATGACATCTTTTGCCATGCAGATAATACGAGGAGGCAAATCACGGTCTATATGGGTGCCGGAAGCACAGATCGGACGTACGGCCCTTACACAAAAGGAGATCGTAAAAGAGGGATATCCCCGTTTGTGGAACCATCAGCAACTAGCTTACGGATGTCGTTTATCCACTTTCTTCCCCTTCCGTTCTTTCGATTCCGGACACGAGCATCTGATGGCAGGAGTCATGGAATCCGATAATGTAAAGCGAAGTAAATTCTACGAAGTACAACAGACAGCCAAGGAATTACAAGAGATTTACGCCCGGACAGGTGAAATGTTGCCGGTGGCTAAAGCCGCGGTAATCCGTGATTTCCAAGTGGATTGGACTTTCGAGAATGGCTATACATTCTGCCCCGACCTTAAATACCTGCGTGAAGTATATAAGTACTATCATGCTCTGCGTTCTCAATCAATTATGGCTGATGTTATCTCATCTCAGGCAGATTTGAGCGGTTATAGTCTGATTGTAGTACCTTATCTGGCCATTGCTTCTCCTGATTTTTGCCAACGCCTGGAAGAAGCCGCCCGGCAAGGCGCTACAATTCTTCTAACTTGTATCAGCGGGGTACGTGATATTCATCTGCACAAGACGGATGCTTTGGTCACCTCCCGTCTGCAACAACTGGCAGGCATCGAAGTGAAAGGGCAGGAAGCACTGTTCGGACGAAAAAGTAATACTTTAACTTATGGAGATCAGACCGGTCAATGCCATTTCTGGTTCGACCAAATAGAAGTAAAGACGGCTTCTCCGACAGCTTCATTCAGTGGAAATTACTTTAAAGGCTATCCTGCCATCACTTGCAACAAATATGGAAAAGGAATCGTGTACTACGTGGCTACCGTACCTGAACAAAGCATTGCAGACAAACTTATGAAAGAAGTTATCAGTAACTCTTCTATAAAGGTTCCGGCTCAATGTAACCATCCGCTGGTAGAGATTGCAGGACTGAAAGATACCAACGGTAAGCAATATATTTATATCGTTAATTTCTCAGATGAAGATCAGATAATAGAATTCAAGATCCCGGTTCTGAACATCATGACAGGAAAGAAATACCCTGTATCTGCCTTCGTCAAGGCGATGGATTATTTATTAGTACAAGTAAATCAATAAATATTTATCATGAAGAAACTGTATTTATACAGGCTGAACAGCCTTATACTCCTGGCATGCACCAGCATGGCCGTATGGAGCGCTCCACCTAAAAATATATACCGAAAAGGTTGGATCGACTTCAACAAAAATGGGAAAATGGACATCTATGAAGACCCTTCCGCACCTATGGAAGAACGGGTTAAAGACCTGCTTTCGCAAATGACTCTGGAAGAAAAGACTTGCCAAATGGCTACCCTTTACGGTTCGGGACGTGTCTTGGAAGATGCACTGCCGGAGGAACACTGGAAACAGGCATTATGGAAAGACGGAATCGGAAACATTGATGAAGAACATAATGGATTAGGGACATTCGGTTCTGAATACTCTTTCCCCTACAATAAGCACGTGAAAGCAAAACATGAAATCCAACGTTGGTTTGTAGAAGAAACCCGTTTAGGAATTCCTGTTGACTTCACCAATGAAGGTATACGAGGACTGTGCCACGACCGCGCTACATTCTTTCCCTCACAGAGCGGACAAGGAAGCACCTGGAATAAAGAATTAATAGCACGCATCGGCGAAGTGGAAGCCAAAGAAGCGGTTGCTTTAGGCTACACCAATATCTATTCTCCCATTCTGGATATCTGCCAGGATCCCCGTTGGGGACGTTCTGTGGAATGTTACGGTGAAGATCCCTATCTGGTAGGACAATTGGGCAAGCAAATGATTCAAAGCCTGCAAAAACACCGCTTAGTCTCTACCGTCAAGCATTTTGCGGTATATAGTATCCCGGTAGGAGGACGAGACGGGAAGACACGTACCGACCCTCATGTGTCGCCACGCGAAATGCGTACGCTTTATCTGGAGCCATTCCGGCGTGCCTTCTGCGAAGCCGGAGCGCTGGGAGTGATGAGCTCATATAACGACTACGATGGAGAACCGATTACAGGCAGCCACCACTTTCTAACTGAGATTCTCCGACAGGAATATGGCTTTAAAGGTTATATAGTATCCGACAGTGAGGCTGTCGAATTCATAACGACTAAGCATCACGTAGTCTCAAATGAAGTTGAAGGAGTGGCACAAGCCGTAAATGCCGGTTTGAATATTCGTACTCATTTTACCAAACCGGAAGATTTCGTACTCCCTTTACGTCAGGCTATAAAAGAAGGAAAAGTATCTCCGGAAACGATTAACAGTCGGGTTGCCGATATCCTGAGAATAAAATTCTGGTTGGGCTTGTTCGACAATCCCTACCGGGGAGACGAGAAACAAGCGGAGAAGATAGTGCACTGCAAAGAACATCAACAAGTCGCTCTTGAGGCAGCCCGTCAATCATTGGTTTTATTGAAGAATGAGAATCAACTGCTACCGCTAAAGAAAACAGTGAAATCCGTAGCTGTCATCGGGCCGAATGCAAACGAACAGACCCAACTTATCTGCCGGTATGGTCCGGCAAATGCACCGATCAAAACAGTTTATCAAGGCATCAAAGAGTTACTGCCCGAAACAGAAGTCGTTTATAGAAAAGGATGCGAAATCATAGACAGCCACTTTCCGGAAAGTGAGATATTGCCTTTCGAAAAAACAACGGAAGAACAGCAAATGCTGGACGAGGCAGTTGCCGCAGCCCGCAATGCGGAAGTGGTGGTGCTTGTTTTGGGTGGTTCTGAACTGACAGTCCGCGAAGACCGTTCACGCACCTGTCTGGATCTTCCGGGACATCAACAAGAGCTGATGCAGGCTATACACGCAACCGGAAAGCCCACTGTACTGGTTCTGCTCGACGGACGTGCTGCCACCATCAATTATGCCAATCAATACATACCCGCCATTCTGCACGCATGGTTCCCGGGAGAATTTGCCGGAACGGCTGTTGCGGAAGCATTGTTCGGAGATTATAATCCGGGCGGACGTCTGGCAGTGACCTTTCCGAAATCAGTGGGGCAGATACCATTCGCTTTCCCCTTTAAACCCGGTTCCGACGAACCCTGTGAAACAGCCGTATACGGTGCACTGTATCCCTTCGGCTATGGATTGAGCTATACAAAATTCAGCTATAAGAATCTACAGATAACACCCGAAGAGCAAGGTCCGCAAGGAGAAATCACAGTTAGTTGTGAAGTTACCAATACTGGAGACCGTACAGGTGATGAAGTGGTGCAACTCTATCTCCGCGATGAAGTGAGTAGCGTAACGACCTATATGAAAGTATTGCGCGGCTTCGAACGGATCACATTAAATCCGGGTGAAACGAAAAAAGTAACTTTCATACTGACTCCTCAGGATCTCGGTCTATGGGACAAGAATAATAAATTCGTTGTAGAACCGGGCATGTTCAAAGTCATGATTGGCGCCGCCTCAACCGATATTCGTTTAGAAGGAAAATTTAATATCAAATAAAAGAAATAGTATCATGAAAAAGAATTTCATCACATGTGTAAGCTTCTTGAGCATTATGTCGCTCTTTTCTTGTTCGTCAGAAAAAGAATTTAATAGATGGGGAGACAAACTTACCCAATATGTAGTAGAAGAATATATGCCTGCAAAGGACTATATCTGGAACTGGAACGAAGCCGTATTCCTTAAATCCGTCGTTGTACGTTGTGAGAATAATATGGATAAAGACTATCTGTTTCCATACATACAAACAGCTGTCGACTCCACTTTCGGGGACGCCAACGGTCATCACCCGAATGCTGTCATCTCCGGATTAGGACTGGCCTATCTGGCACAGACCACCGGTGAAAGCCGATACAAAGACAAAGCTTATGAGATTTTCGAACAATACAAGAATATCCCCAGAGCCACCAACGGAGGTGTGTCACACAGAGAAGAAGTGATTGAATTATGGGATGATACCGTATATATGGTAGGCGAGTTCCTGATGCAGATGTACAAACTGACAGGCAACAAAGAGTTCCTTCTGGAAGCCATCTCCCAATTGAAAACGCATGCGGAGAAACTGGAAGATCCGGAAACCGGTCTCTGGTATCACGGTTGGGACAATGATACAATTCCTTCGCAGGACCCTTGCTGCCAACCCGGTTGGGCGGAAAATCCCAACCGCAGAAACAATGAGTTCTGGGGACGCGGTAATGGTTGGATTCTAATGACTCTGGTAGATTTAATGGAGCTTCTTCCCGAAAATGATGAAAACTATCCGTATTTGGAAGCATCTCTCACACAGAAACTCAATACATTATATCCATTGCAGGATGAAAAGACGGGACACTGGTATCAATTGCCCATCTATCCGGGAGAAGAAGGAAACTTTATAGAAAGCTCAAGTACTGCCATGTATGCCTATGCCGCAGCAAAAGGCATTGCACTGGGAATATTACCCGCTGACAAGTATATGCCTATGATAGACCGTGCCTATGCTGGCTTGGAAGCAAACAGTCTACAACCTGTAGGGAAGTACCTGAAAATGAAAAACATTTGTGACGGTACCTGTATCGGTGATAAAGATTATTATTACAACAGAGGCATTGTAAACGAAAGAGCTTATGCTTTCGGAATAGCCGCCATGTTCTATGATCAATACCATCAACTGACAGCAAAGTAGGTTTCCCCCATTAGCAACATATGAATTAGACGATAGCCGGGCTAGCCTTCAGTATATGTGAAAAACAGTTCAAGACAGAAGCTATCATCAATGGCATTGATGATAGCTTCTGTCGTAGAGGAAGTTTAGCTCACCGATTTGCTTATACCGGCAGACTCCTGGCCTCATCTGATTTATAACAGTATTACAATAAGCCCCTCTCCTTCAGCAAGACCGCATAAACTCTGTCAGTGGAGTGTATTCTGTTCATTAAGACAGAAAACATTTTTGAATAACAGCGCATACATCAGCCCTAAACTTTTCCTAATTCTCCCCTCCTTCGTGCCATTATATGAAAAATGTTTCGTATTTTTGTCCCCAAATTGTGTTAATGTACAACGAAATGAATGTATTAGAACTAAGTGAACAGGAAATCATTCGACGTAATAGTATGAATGAACTTCGCGCGATGGGCATCGAGCCCTATCCCGCTGCAGAGTATGTAACCAATGCTTTCTCCACTGATATAAAAGCAGAATTCAAAGATGACGCTGAACCTCGCAAAGTATCCGTAGCCGGACGTATGATGACACGCCGTGTGATGGGTAAGGCTTCGTTTATTGAATTGCAGGACTCTAAAGGTCGCATTCAGGTATATATTACCCGCGACGATATCTGTCCGGGAGAAGACAAGGAGCTCTACAACACTGTATTTAAACGCCTGCTCGACTTAGGCGATTTCATTGGAATCGAGGGTTTTGTATTCCGTACCCAAATGGGCGAAATCAGTATCCATGCCCAAAAGCTGACTGTACTGGCAAAATCCATCAAACCGTTGCCTATTGTAAAATACAAAGACGGTGTAGCCTATGACTCCTTTGAAGACCCCGAACTTCGCTATCGCCAACGTTACGTTGACCTTGTAGTGAATGACGGTGTAAAAGAAACATTCCTGAAACGTGCCACGGTTATTAAGACCATGCGTGCCGTACTGGACGAAGCCGGCTACACGGAAGTGGAAACTCCGATTCTGCAATCCATCGCAGGTGGAGCAAGCGCCCGTCCTTTCATCACTCACCACAACTCCCTGAATATGGATCTGTATCTGCGTATCGCTACCGAGCTTTACCTGAAACGTTTGATCGTTGGTGGTTTTGAAGGTGTGTATGAGATCGGAAAGAACTTCCGCAACGAAGGCATGGACAAGAACCACAACCCGGAATTCACCTGTCTGGAACTGTACGTACAATATAAGGATTACAACTGGATGATGAACTTCACCGAGAAATTGCTGGAACGTATCTGCATTGCCGTGAACGGCAGCGAAGAAACTACCATCGACGGTAAGACCATCAGCTTCAAAGCACCATACCGTCGCTTGCCCATCCTGGACGCTATCAAGGAAAAGACAGGTTACGACCTCAATGGTAAGAGTGAAGAAGAAATCCGCCAGGTCTGCAAAGAGCTGAAAATGGAGATTGACGACACTATGGGTAAAGGCAAGTTGATAGATGAAATATTCGGTGAATTCTGCGAAGGCACTTTCATTCAGCCTACTTTCATTACTGACTATCCTGTTGAAATGAGTCCGCTGACCAAGATGCACCGCAGTAAACCGGGACTAACCGAACGTTTTGAACTAATGGTGAACGGTAAAGAGCTTGCCAATGCTTATAGCGAGTTGAACGATCCCATCGACCAGGAAGAACGTTTCAAAGATCAATTGCGATTGAGTGAAAAGGGAGACGATGAAGCAATGTTCATCGACCAGGATTTCCTGCGTGCCCTGCAATTCGGTATGCCTCCCACATCAGGTATCGGTATCGGTATTGACCGTCTGACGATGCTGATGACAGGCAAGTCGTATATTCAGGAAGTATTGTTCTTCCCGCAAATGCGCCCCGAAAAGATCACTCCGAAAGATGCTCCCGCCAAATATATGGAACTGGGCATTGCCGAAGACTGGGTACCCGTTATTCAGAAAGCCGGCTACAACACAATAGAAGATATGAAAGATGTGAATCCGCAAAAACTGCACCAAGACATTTGCGGTATTAACAAGAAATACAAACTGGAACTGACCAACCCGTCGGTAAACGACGTAGAAGGCTGGATTGAGAAAATTAAGAATTAAAGAATTAAAAATTAAAAACGCAATGAG
>OHNI01000056.1_pt1 | contig 55872 bp, 53 predicted proteins | sample 1569501 | NCBI WGS metagenome assembly OHNI01 (sample SAMEA3879542, study PRJEB24766) | human gut metagenome | biome: human-associated habitat; feature: feces | place: USA | collected 1985/1987
CTGCAACGCTATATGGACTTATTCGGGTTCAACCAAAAAGACATAGCAGAAAAAATAAAAACTAATAAGTCTGTAGTATCGTCTTGGATAAATTGCACGCGCTACCCTCGCATGAATACTATCGAACGTTTAGCCAGTTTGTTTGGAATCGAGAAATCCGATTTAACTGATGATAAAGATACTTCTGCCCCACCCCGCACCAAAGGTATCCGTATCCCCATTCTCGGTAAGGTCGTAGCCGGAATTCCGCTGGAAGCTATTGAAGACATCGAAGGGTACGAAGAAATTACTCCGGCGATGGCACGGAAAGGCGAATACTTCGCTCTGCGAGTACGTGGTAAGTCCATGGAGCCGTTTATGCTGGACGGAGATATTGTCATCGTCAGGAAACAAGAAGCAGCCGACAGCGGGGATATTGTGATTGTGTTAGTCAACGGCGACGAAGCAACGGTCAAGGAAATCAAGATCCATGAGGATGGCCTTATGTTAATCGGTAAAAATGTTGCCGTCTACTCTCCTCACTTTTACAATCAGAAACAAATTGAGGAATTGCCTGTACAGATTATTGGCAAGGTAGTTGAGGTGCGGAGAAGTTTGTAACGGTAATTTGCTGTGAGGCATGCGGCACAATAGGAGCAGTAATTATGGATACAACACAATTTAAATTTTTAATCTATCGCGCAGCTGATGAGGATATATCAGTAAATGCCTTTATTAAGAATGAAACAATCTGGCTTACACAAAAGGCTATGGCAGATCTGTTTGGTGTTGACAAATCTTCTATCAGTAGACATCTCAAAAATATTTTTGCCGAAGGCGAACTAAACCCAGAAGTGGTTGTTGCAGAATTTGCAACAACCACTCTCCACGGAGCAATACCCGGTAAAACACAATCTCATGAAACTAATTTCTATAATCTCGACGCCATTATTTCCGTAGGCTACCGCGTTAACTCTCGCCGTGCTACTCAGTTCCGCATATGGGCCACAGACATCCTGAAAGAATATATCATCAAAGGCTTTGCTATGGACGATGATAGGCTAAAACAGGTCCGTACAGCATTTGGTAAAGATTACTTCCGTGAATTACTGGAAAGGGTTCGTTCCATACGGGCCAGCGAGCGGCGGATCTGGCAGCAGATTACAGATATTTTTGCCGAATGTAGCATAGACTATGACAAGGATTCTGAGATTACACATCAGTTTTATGCTATGGTACAAAATAAGTTCCACTATGCGATTACCGGACAAACCGCTGCCGAAATTATTTACAATCGGTCGGATCGGAGTAAAGACCACATGGGACTGACCACCTGGAAAAATTCACCGGATGGCCGTATTTTAAAGTCTGATGTAACTATCGCAAAGAATTACTTGGATGAAAAACAAATACGCCGTTTGGAAAGTACAGTATCCGGATATTTTGATTATATTGAGGATCTGATTGAGCGGGAAGTAACATTCACGATGGAGGAATTCGCCGCCAGCGTTAATGAATTTCTGGCCTTTCGCAGATACGAAATTTTAAAAGGTTCCGGACGCATTTCCAAAAAAGCGGCTGACGCCAAAGCGATTGCCGAATACACAGAGTTTAACAGGACCCAGCATATCAGTTCTGATTTTGACAAAGAGATAAAGAAATTAATCAAGAAAAAAGACTAACCCGCAGGGTAGTTGAGGCCGGACGAGAAAAGTTTAAAAGACAAAACTGGTCGATTTCGACCAGTTAAGGAGAAATATCATGGAAAATATCATTCTGTATAACACAGAAGATGGGAAAGCCAGTGTAAAGCTTTACGCTGAAAATAATACGGTTTGGCTTACCCAAGCACAAATGGCCGAACTGTTTGATAAAAATATTTCTACCATTTCAAGGCACGTTACCAATATCTTTGATGAAAATGAAGTAGATAAAAAAAGCAATTTGCGTTTTATGCAAATTGCAAATTCTGATAGACCTGTTACTTTGCGAACCTGTGCCGAATCGTCACGGGTTGAAAGCCGTCATCTTCCCAAAATCAGCAATTTTTGCAATGTTAAGTTATCATACCTTTAAATTCTTAGTTTTTTTAAAGAAAAAGAATTGAAGAGAGATTCAGTATGTGCAAATTTTGCACAGATTTAAAACAAAGATGTTATTCGCTTGTTTTTTTCACGCAAATTCTTGTTATACTTGTTTTTTTACCAAAAAAGTATATAATACTTGTATAACATATATAACAAGCGGAGGTGTCCAAATGATTACAGAATTTGAGCAATACTGCAAAGAAGAAACCAATAAGGTTTTTACAAAATCGGTACAAAACGCTATCGTCCTTCTATTGAACGATGCCTATGAGCTTCGTAACAATCTTTTAATGAGAGGTCCTGAATGGTCTCTCACTCCTGTGGCTAAGGATATTTCTGCAGATATCTTACGTTATGCTATATCAGCTTCTATTGTGACCGCTGCAAAAACCGGCAATGTACCCTTTGATTATCGTTTTTCTTTAAATAAAGCTAAGAATTGTCATCACATAGAATTATTAAGAAATGGAAAAATCATTTACTTTGTCCGGGCAGCATTACCACAAGAAAAACCGTTAAAGGTATATTATCGTCATGATACAGAAATAGATTTATTCAATCCTACTCCCTTTAGTTTTGAACCAATAAATAGTTTTTTGGTTAATTATGGCGATTATCAAAAAAATTCTCTTATGTTCGCCAGCTACGGCGTTCCCTGTATAAATGGCTGGGCATACCGTCGAAATTTTGACATCTCCTCTCCCAAGATTCAAATAGTAAACGCAAAGCAAGCGGAGGAAGTTTTAGTAACCCTGCTCAAGGATGGTGCTACACATGATGAAAAGGAAACTAAATAATAACACCAATACAGTTAATGGAATCCGCCTCTTAGAAGCCCGAAAACTGGCTGGTCTCACTTCTATTGCGGTGGGGCCTCTTGTCGGAGTAAGCCCTCAGGCGATATCATTATATGAAAATTGTCGGTCTATTCCCAGTTTTGAAGTTTTCGAGAAACTATATACACTTTATAACCTGCCTTATGACTTTTATTTTAAACCCGATACTGAGTTAACCTTAGATAGCCCTGTTTATTATCGCAAATTAACTAGAGCTACAAAGGTGAAAAGAGATGTCTCCTTTATTCAAGCAAAATTGTTTATTACAGAAATCGTGAAGGAATTACAAAAGTCTGTTGCATTTCCTCAAGTAGACCCTCTTTTTTGGGATATCAAAAAATCTTTCTCTATCGGAAAAGAATCATTAGATGTAGAAGTAATGTCACGCTGGATTCGTAAAAAATGGGGGCTTGGTTATGGTCCTATTGAAAACCTGACCTATGAGTTGGAAAAACGAGGAGTTATCATTGGTTTTTTAGATTTACCCAATGATATTGATGGATTTTCTTTCTGGTCCGAAAATCGTCCCTATATTTTTGTTAGCCACAACAACAACGCATTTCGACTACGTATGAGTTTAGCTCATGAGTTATGCCATTTGTTTTTCCATGGAGCAGAAGATTTAAACCAAGATTTTAAGAGGATTGAATCCGAAGCTAAAAATTTTGCAAGTGCTTTCCTATTGCCTGGCATCAGCTTTCTCAATGAAGTGTTTTCCCTTAGTTTACAAGGACTTCTTTCTTTAAAACCCAGATGGAAGATTTCTGTTGCCGGCTTACTAATGCGATGCAAAAAGCTACATTTAATTGATGAAGACTATGCCTTGTATTTAAATAAGCAAATCAGCAGGAGAAGATGGCGCAAAGTTGAACCACTAGATGATAGCATTGCCCCGGATAAATCTGTTTTAATGCGGCAAGCCATACAGATTTTATTGGATAAAAATGTGTATACTGCCGAATCTTTTAAAAGCGCCCTTGCTCTTCCCCAGACTTTTATAGAATCAGTTTGCTGTTTAGACTCCGGTATGTTGGATACCAAACACACAAACCTTATCCAGATATTTCGGTAAATAGAAAAAGACCGTCCGGATCATCGGCAAGGTAGTTGAGGTCAGGAGAAGCTTATAACATATAAGGAGGTTTTTATGCAATGGCTCAAAAAAAGCTTCTATCTATTGATGATTTAATTCACCATATGAAAGTAGGAAAAGGCATCCGTTTTGATATCGTTTCGGAAGAAGAAGCAAAACACTTTTTATGCAAACACAATTACTATTTCAAATTAGTTTCATACAGAAAAAATTATAACAAAGCTTCTTTAGGGTAAACAAGGGAAAATATATCAATTTGGATTTTGCATATCTTAAAGATCTGTCAACGATAGACTATGAACTCCGTTACCTAATTTTACAGATGTGTCTTGACATTGAGCATGCGCTAAAAGCAATCCTGTTAAATGATATAGAAAAAAACCCTGCTGAAGACGGATATAATATTGTAAGTTTATGGGATGCCAATCTTAGATATCGCGCTCATATTAACAGCTACCTGAACAATTCATATCATCCCGACTTAATTAAATATAGTCCAGAATATCCAGTGTGGGTTATCTTTGAACTCATATCGTTTGGGGAACTTTGCAAGTTCATTGAATTTTATGAGCACCAATACCCAAAACGCTTGCCTTTTGACTACAAAGCTCTTTTCCCTGTTCGAAATTTGCGGAATGCCGCTGCGCATAATGCCTGTCTTATAAATGATGTGCGTGCTAAAAGCCAATCAAAACCAAACCCGGAATTTTTAAAATTTGTGCAATCAATCCCTTCCATATCAAAACGGTTACGACAAAATAAGCTGGCAAATAGACCCTTGCATGATTTTTCCTGTCTTTTGTGGCTCTATCCCAAAATAGTACACAGCGAGCCTATGAGAAAACAAAAATGCAAAGACATCAGAGCGATACTCCAAAGGATGCAAAAACATAAAGAGTATTATTCTAAGAACGCAGCATTGGTGACAACCTACAAGTTTATTGCTAAACTTTTCTATGCTATTGAGAAAAATTATTGACAAATGCCCTGTAATTCTTTATAATTTTAGTACAAGCAAAACCATTGGTTTTATAGGGCGCGCGTCTTCGGACAAGCGCCTGAATTTTGTTTACAGAGCTTTTGCCATCGTAAAAGCTCTGTTTTGTTTTTTTTAAAATTAATTGCAAAAAATATGTTCATACTGATCGAATTCGACCAGTTTACCTTGCGAAAGGATTTTATTATGAATACATTGTTCAATACCATAGACCAGCTGGCAACAACTTTGAAATCCTTGCGTCCGCTGAATGAAGCAGAGCTAAAACGTCTCCGTGGGGAGTTCATCATTGAGACTACCTACAACTCCAACGCTATTGAGGGCAACACCCTCACCTTGCGCGAAACTGCCCTGATCTTACAGGAAGGTATTACCATTGCCACCAAACCGCTGCGTGACCATCTGGATGTGATCGGTTACCGGGATGCATTTTACTATATTCTTGACCTTGCACAAACGGATACACCTCTGACAGAATCTGTGATCAAAAATATTCACTCCCTTGTGCTCATGCGTGACGCGGAAAATAAAGGCCGCTACCGTAGCGTGCCTGTCCGGATCATGGGCGCCGAGCACACTCCGCCTCAACCATATATGGTTCCCGTTGCCATGGAACAGCTGGTAGAAAATTACGATGCTTGGCAAAGGAACCAACACATTATCGAAGCTATTGCTCGGATGCATCTGGAATTTGAAACGATTCATCCGTTCATTGACGGAAACGGTCGCACCGGCCGTCTGCTTATGGAACTGGAGCTGGTGAAACATGGCCTGCTCCCGATTGATATTAAATTCCGCGATCGTTCTGCGTATTACGATTGTTTTGATTCTTATCGCGCGAATGATAAGAACCCGGAAGCAATGGCATGCCTGATTGCCAATTACGAAATAGAAGAATTGAAACGGTATATCAGCATAGTAAAAGGGAAAAAAGAATGATGTTCTTAAATAGCAGCAAATAAAAAGACCGTCCGGAGCGGCAGAATTACTGTTTATAAAAGAGGAGAATGTTTCGCAATGGTTCAAAAAAACACTTTCTCACGATTCTCTCACGATTAAAAAAGGATATGAACAGCATGGTTGACAGGTTCTTTTAAAACATAACTTGATTTTCTCACGATTCTCTCACGATTACTAATTATTTTTTACGAGGTGAAAGCATGGATATAGGATATACATCTTTAACAACACTCCCTAATGACATTACCACGAAAAAAGAAGGTCCCCATATAGAATTCAAGAAAGCCTCTAACAAACTTCCTAAATCTTTCTGGGAAACATATTCGTCTTTCGCTAATACGTCTGGAGGAATCATTGTATTAGGGCTTAGTGACAATATCCCGCGTACTGTTATAGGGATAACCAATCCTGATACGATAGTACAGGAAATTTTCAATACCGCCAACAATAAAGAAAAGGTTAGTCATAACATATTGAATAACGATAGTATCAAGTACCATAAAATGAGCGATAAAAATATAATCACAGTTCATATCCCCGAATTACCACTAAATCAAAAGCCTCTTTACCTCAATCAAAATCTTAAAAATGAGGGAGATTTTTTAGCAACTGACGAAGAATTACGCCGCTTTATTAGAAATGCACATGACAATATCGATAGTGAATTATTAGAGAATTACACCTTAGAAGACTTGGATGAGGGAAGTATTTTAGAGTTTAAAAATATTCTTAACATCAGAGATTCTTCCAAGCAGTACTTACAAATGGATAACCTTAAATTTTTAACTGAGATGGGCGTTTTTCAAATCGATAGGAATGATCAGCGTAGGCCAAAATTGACTTTAGCGGGCCTCCTTTTTCTTGGCAAATTACCTGCAATCATGCAACGTCTTCCTCATTTCCACCTTGATTATGTAAACAAACGCGGTCAAGATATTGATAGGTGGAAAGATAGGGTGTCTACTGGAGATCTAAACTACCCGAATTTAAATCTTTTCCAATACTACAACATTGTTCTAGAGAAATTGAAACTTACTGTCGAAGACACTTTTGAATTAGACGAAAAAAGCATAAGAAAATCCCCTGTAGAGCTTATTGTCGCTTTAAGAGAAGCGTTAGCCAATATGGTAATTCATGCTGATTACCTAGATTCCGAAACCAATATAAAAGTGGTCGTTGACAATTTTTATTACACTTTCTTAAATCCAGGAACAATGAAAATTTCAACTGAGCAATTTTTTGTCGGGGGACAATCTAAACCCAGAAATAGTACATTAGTATTATATTTTCGGAGAATGGGAGCCTGCGAACGAGAAGGATCTGGTGGTAAAGAAATATTCACCGTGATTGAAAAGAATAAGTTTAGATATCCTGAATTAACATCAACGCCTAAAAGCACTTTCTTAAAACTTTGGACTGCCGCTTTAAATGATTCTTATCCTGAGTTTTCTCTTAATACCCGAAAAATCTTGTTGTACATACAAGAAAGAAAGATCGTTAATAGAAAAGATATCCAATCCAACACTCAATTAAGCGACCACTTTATACGTAAAGCATTAGATGAACTCCTTGAAAAAAAATACATAATCAGAGTAGGGAAAGGTCGCGCCACACAATATTACTGGAACCCTAGTACGCTAGAAATGCTTGCTGCTGTCGATAATTACAGTAAAATCGTAACTTCTGGAAATATATAAGGATAAATCTGTAGCTTTCAAAAATTACATATAAAAAAGACCGCCCGGAGCAGCAACTCCGAACGGTCCAGTCGACAAATTCCACCCAACACGCAAATGAAGGAAGGAGGGCTTTGTCATGTTTATTATAGCATGACATGCCTTCTAAATAAAGAAGGAGGGGAAAAAATATGCGCGGTATGATCGTTCCCGGGATAAGCTAACTTACGATTATTACGATAATGCCAGCAGGCATTGTAAAAAACGTTTTGCGAACACAAAAGCCGGTGAACGAGAACGGGATCTGTTTGCCCGGAAGACACGTTCTTTACGGGAACAGTGCAGTCTTATCTCCCCCTGCTCTCTTTCTCTAGGGGAATGGATTGTTCATTATATGGTAACTTACCTTAAACCCAAGTACCGGGAACAAACCTTTTTAAGAGCAAAGCAAACTGCGAAAAAATTAGAACCGATTTACCAATTCCCCTTGGGGCAAATTGGCGCGGATCAGATACAAGGACTTTACAACACTTTGTATCTGACATTGGCCCCTGCATCAGTAAGCAAAGTCCATAAGTTATTAGTCGGGGCTTTCAAAAAAGCAATGATACTGCGTAAGATTACCTACAATCCGATGGATGCAGTGGAACCGCCAAAAATCCCATCTTCCGAAATAGAGATTTTTACTTTGCCGGAGTTGCTTCGGATTTTCCGGGTGCTAAAAAGAAACACACCGGCGCCTGGCAAACCATACAACGCGCGCAGATGTCAGCAGCCGTATTACACATTTTTTTACTTACTGCTTGTGACCGGTATGCGTGTAGGTGAATTGTGTGCGCTTCGGTTTGAGGATATTGATTTTACAAAACGGGAGATTCACGTTTCCCGGACAAAGGTAGGGCGTGTAGGGAATAATTTCAACGCCCCGAAGACTCGATCCGGAGATCGTTACATCCCTATCGTTTATAAGAAGGCCGTAGAACGAATCAAAGCGCTGCGTCGTGAGGACAATGTTACAAGGCTTACCGGGTTGTTATTCCAAACAAAATACGGGAATGCCTGGAACTATAACAACATCCGGAAGATATGGAATAAGACCTGCGACCAGGCAGAAGTTGCCGGTAAAAACATCCACGTGTTCCGACACACGTTTGCCACAGCCGCATTGGCGCACCAACTTCCTATATTGGAGGTTTCTCGTATCCTTGGTCATGCCAGTTCAACGACCACGCTGAATATGTACGGTCATGCAATACCTGGCTACAATCAAAAGATTATTGAGAAGTTTAATAAAAAGCGTCCAGAAAGCAGTTTACCGACCAAAACAGCGACCACAAAACTATAAAACCACGCAGCCATGGTATTTAAGACAATTTTAATTCATACCTCACATGGCAGAGGTCCAGGGTTCGAGCCCCTGAGGGGGTACAGAAAATGCTAAAAGCCGGCACAAATAAGTGCCAAACAACGGCCAAAGCAACGTAAAAGCCTTATAGTTGTCTACTATAAGGCTTTTTTCTTTTGCGGTTACGACAGCAGAATGCCAAACTGCGACAAAAAATCGTTACTAATTCGTAACCAAAACCCAAAAATATTTTTGGTTACGAATTTTCCCCGATTTTGGTTACGAATTCCTTGAAAAGTCCGTCAGTTGTCCGCTGATTGTCAGAGTTTTAAGGCACAATTAGACTAATTTTGTAACCAAAAAAAGTAACCATGAAAAACACATTTAGCGTGCTTTTTTATGTAAAAAAGCAACAGAAAAAGAGCGGATTATTGCCCATTATGGGGCGTATTACTGTCAATAAGCAGACGACACAATTCTTCACGCAGTTGGAAATTGACCCGCAAACTACGGAATGGGACAGCAAAACAAAGAAAATCAATGGAAAGGGAGCAAGTTCCCTAAATAGCCAACTGCGCAATATCGAAGCAAGAATCAGAACTACCTATCAGGAAATGTTTCTGCGCGGTCCTGTGCTGTCTGCCGAGCAAGTTAAAAATGCTTTTTTAGGGATTGATGATTCCAGCACTACCCTATTAAGCGTTTTCCAAGAGTACAAGCAACATCAAAAGGATATGATCGGCAAATGCCGTTCTCTTTCGACCTACAAACGTATTACCCTTGTATATAACCGGGTGGCGGATTTCATCAAGGTAAAACATCACCGTTCGGATATGTACGCCGCGGAGATCGACGGTTCTTTCGTCGATGATTTTTCAGACTATCTATTCACTACGTATAAGGTTTCAAACAATCAAGTTCAAAAAATCATGCAGGTATTCAAACATGTTACAAAAATCTGCATCAAGAAAGGTCTTTTGAAAAAGGACCCGTTCAGCGATTACAAAATTAAGTTTGACCCTGTGGACCCGAATTTCCTGACGGTCGATGAACTTAAATTAATCATCCAAAAGAAATTTTCATTGCGAAGTTTGGAAACGACAAAAGACCTATTCGTATTCAGCTGTTTTACGGGCTTAGCTTTTGTCGATGCCATGAACCTAAAACGTGAAAACATTACGCTTGCTGAAAACGGGGATATGTGGATTAAAATTACCCGTCAGAAAACAAATATTCCGTCGATCATCCCGGTTATGGATATTGCGAAATCCATAATTAAGAAATACGAGAATCAGAATGACAGCTACGTACTACCTCGTTCCCCGCATCAGCACGTAAACGCCTACTTGAAGCAAATTGCAAGTAGTTGCGGCATCAAAAAGAATATGACTTTCCACATGGCCCGGCATACCTATGCCACTACCGCCATGTCTTTCGGCGTTCCTATTGCCACCATCGCCAAGACAATGGGACATGCGAATATGAAAATGACGCAGCACTACGCCCGCGTTCTTCCCGAAAAGATCATCAAAGACATTAACGTTTTGAACACGGCAACGCAAACATTACAAACTCTTTACCAATAAACTACTATATTATGGATGCAGTTCAGACAGCAATCAAAGACAAAATCATCGTTGTTCAGGGTCGTCAGGTGATTCTCGACAGCGACGTAGCAGCCCTTTACGGCGTCGAAACGAAGCGCGTAAACGAAGCGATCAAGAACAACCCCGACAAATTCCCGGACGGGTACATTCTCCAGCTTACCCCGTCAGAATGGGAAGATTTGCGGTCGAAAATTTCGACCACAAAATCCGCAAAGGTCCGCTATGCCCCCAAAGCCTTTACCGAAAAGGGACTTTATATGCTGGCGACAATCCTGAAATCGCCTGTTGCCACACAGACGACAATCGGAATTATCGAAACCTTTGCAAAGGTGAAAGAACTGTCTCGCACGATGTCGGCGTTGCAAGAACCTAACGACCCGCATCTGCAAGAGCGGCTTGCCGAGAAAGGCAGCCGTATCATCAGCGATTTGCTGGACGATGCTTTTGAAACCACGCAGTCCGAAACGACAATCGAGTGCAACCTTGTCGTGCTGAAAGTAAAGCATACAATCACCCGCAAACCGAAATAGCAAACACTCAAACGAATAGCCGTCCTGCAATTTCAGGGCGGCTTTTTTCGTTATATTCTGGCTTGTTTAGAATATAAAATCTATATACATTTGCTTCGACTATGAATGAAAACATAAGATTGGAATGGTTTAAACCGGACCTTACTGCACCGTTGGAGGTTCCTCTGATGGATAGCGGCGTACACGCAGGGTTCCCCTCCCCTGCGGACGACAGCATCGAACAACCGCTTGATCTGAATAAATTGGTAGCCCCGAATCCGAACGCTACATTTTTCGCACGTGTTGTCGGGGACAGCATGAAAGACGCGCATATCGAGGAGGGCGATTTGCTGGCGGTCGATAAGTCCTCCGATCCGCTCGATGGGGATGTCGTGGTGTCCTTTATCGACGGGGAATTTACGCTGAAAACGATCCGGTTTAAAGGGGCGCAGGTTTGGCTTGTCCCTGCCAATGAAAAGTACAAGCCTATCGAGGTCACTACGGACTGCGACTTCCGTGTGTGGGGCGTTGTCCGGTATGTAATAAAGAAAGTCAAAAAATAATGTACGGCCTTGCGGACTGCAATAATTTCTACGCATCCTGCGAACGAATGTTCGCCCCCGATCTAAACGGGCGGCCTGTTGTCGTATTGTCGAATAATGACGGGTGCATCATTGCCCGCAGCGATGAAGCAAAAGCGCTCGGTTTGAAGATGGGCGATGCCTATTTTCAGCAGGCTGCATTTCTCCGGCAAAATAATGTCGCTGTCTTTTCTTCCAATCTGGAACTCTACGGGGATATGAGTACGCGGGTTATGAATACCCTTAAATCGTACTCCCCCGCTACCGAGGTCTATTCCATTGACGAAAGTTTCATGGATTTCACGGGCATCGACCCGGCCACGCTGCGGGACTTCGGGCTGGAGATCGTGCAACGAGTGAAAAAGAATACGGGCATCCCGATCAGCTTGGGTATCGCTCCGACCAAAACGCTGGCGAAGATCGCCAGTAAGTTGTGCAAGCAATATCCGAAGCTGGCGGGCTGCTGCTACATGCACCGCCCGGAAGATATAGAGAAAGTACTGCGGCGGTTCCCTATCGGCGACGTATGGGGCATCGGGAGACGCTTCGAAAAGAAGCTGCTGGCCGCGAACGTCGCCACGGCATACGACTTCACGCAGTTATCCCCGGAGTGGGTGCGCCTGAACATGGGCGGCATTACGGCTCTGCGCATGTGGAAAGAGCTGCGGGGCGAAGCTTGTATAGGGTTTGATGATATGCCGCAGCCCAAGCAGCAGATACGCACCTCCCGAACATTTCACAACGACGTTTCCGATTACGGCGAACTGCACCGTAATATCGCGCTTTTCACCGCCACCAGCGCCGAAAAGCTGCGCAAGCAGCAATCCGTCTGCGGGGAAATCCGGGTGTTCATCCTGACGAACCGCCACCGCCCCGACAAGCCGCAAAGCTATGAAAATGCGCTGCTGAAACTGCCCAACCCGACAGACAGCACCATCGAATTGGTAAAATATGCGGGCAAGATACTGCGGGACTTGTACTCCAAAGGCTACGGCTACAAACGTGCGGGCGTGGTTCTTTCGGATATTCGGTCGAACGAAGGAGTACAAATCAATATGTTCGACCCGATTGACCGGGACAAACATACGCGGATCATGGCGGTCATGGACGCCTTGAACAAGACCTACGGCCGAAACAAGATAAGCCTCGCCACGCAGGGCGCGACACCGCCCTACCGCATGAACCGCGAACACCTTTCCCAACGATATACGACCAGTTGGGACGACATTATTCAGGTAAAGGCCATGTAATTTATACAATTAAAGGTTCCGAAATATAGGTGCAGAAATCGTAACTTTCTCCCCATCATTTTTTATCAGAACATCATAGACCCCAAGAAAATGCAATTTCGTATCTACTGATTGCGGTTTAAGCGCAACACTAATACAATCCTTCAGTCGATCGTCTACACGTCCTTGTGAACTCTCGTAAAATATTCCGTCAATAATGGGTTGCACTAACACATCAAATGTAAATTTTGCGGGAATCCAGTACTCTCTGTCTGCATTAACGTTATCTGTAAATTTATGGTGCATATATCGTTGAAAATTTATTATTTCGTCATCAGAATAGAAATCCGCTCCAGCCCTACGCAATTCTTCAATTTCTGCCAAGAAATTCGAAAGTCCATTCGCTACCTGACGATTAATCCCGGACCTGTTTTCACGTAAATCTGGATTTATAATCGTCAATCCGTCAAGTGGTTTATATGATTCCCAACATCCGACAACAGCACGATATTCTTCATCTATCATCGGTCCTCGAAAAAAGGGACAGGCTTCAAATAGCGACAGTATAATACTATTTGTTAGACGCGGGATTTCTTCTTCGTTATCTCGATTTACAAGAACACCATAGAATAAGGGATTATCCGGCATATTCGCCCGTCCGAATTTTTCACAAAGTTGCTGCGGCAAATAGCTGATTTGTTCTTCACTCTGAACTTCATTAAATGATTTTACCTGACGAGCGCGTAATACCAATATCCCGGCAGGCATGGTTATAATTGGCGCAACAATCGGCTGCCCTATCATATCATTAAACGCATCTTCAATATCTTCGAATTGAGCTGCAGGATCATTTTCAATTCGCCGGAGACGACCGATAAGGTTATTCAAGTCAAACATATCGTTCAAATTTTCCATTAAGGTAGTGAAAATATCTTAATGGTAAATGGCATTTTTTTGTATCTTTATCAACGATTTAAAGCGCAAGAATCTACTATGACCAATAAAGACCAACATCCTGCTATTCTATATAAGTACATTGATACCACTGGTGGTTTATCCATGCTGCAAAAAGAAGAATTATGGTTCAGGCGAACAGGCTTTCTGAATGACCCTTACGATTGTTACCTTTCGCACGAATGTCAGGGAAAATACCCGGAATTTAGTGTGTCCTTTGACTTAAATGAACTCACCAAATATTTCGGAATTTGTAGTTTAAGTGAAACTGCTACCACCTTTTTGATGTGGAGTTATTACAACGAGCACAAAGGCATGTGTATAGGTGTCAATATGAAAGACATTTATACCTCTTTAATTAACCATTTTCACGATAAAATCAATAGTTACCTCTCATTCAGAAAGGTTGTATACAAAAATAAACTTCCAGATTTAAATCTTATCAATATAGTACCATTTGACTATCAGACACCCCGGATTGATAACACCCCATCCAAAAAAGCCCAGAACGAAATCAACGGTTTTCTATCGACAAAAGCGAAGTGGTGGGAACATGAAAAGGAGTATCGTCTGATACTGCGGCAAACTCCTAATCCCTATCTGAATTTAGACGAACCGGTAAAATTACAAATGCGTAACTTGATTAATAGAGTGTATTTAGGATGCAAATTTGACGGTAACATAGATACTATAATCAATATAGCAAAAGAAAAGAAATTTGATGTATATAAATTCAGACAACAATCACATACCTATGGATTATATGCAGAGAAATTATACTCTCACAACAATCAATAAAACTTTTTAGCTTAAAAAATAATTATTCATACATTTGTGAAACACTAACCCATTCCTATTATGTATCTCTTCAACAATACTCCCATTCAAACCCGATTCGATGAAAGCGATAAGAAAATCGCATCCGAACTTAACAAAATAACAGATAATGAGCTATTAAATTGCGACTTGCAAAAGATCGCGGACAGAATAGAACAACAATATAGCATTATCTGCGACACGGAGTTTACAACAGAAGATGTTGAGCCAATTAGTTATCTTATGCCCATTTCGCGAGAAGCGTTACGACCAGAATTACGAATTGGTGCAATCCATGAGTTTTATGATTTTGTCGCAGTCGATTATAAATTCAAAATCCAAGGTGATTATACTTTCTTTTTCAATACTCCTACCGATACACACTATGCTCCTATAAAGGGAAGTGCAAATGCAAATGGATTAACCTTAACCATTATAACAGAATATACACGCATCCCACTAAGCGATGAATGGAAAGAACGAGTAAAAGAGGATATTAAATTTCTTGTTTCAGAAGTCAAAACAAGAATTAACCTCTTAAAAGAGGAATGCAAAAAACGCAATGCCAACATCAAGCCAAATGTGTTATCAATTCTCGAAAAAGAAAGGCAGAATTTGATCGAAAAAAAAGCACACGATGCAAAACTTAATCCGTTCAAATAACAAATGTCCAGCCCTGAAAGGCTGGACATTTGTTTTAGTCATCAGGCTGATTGTCCCAGCCGGGGATTATCACCGTGTCTATTCCCACTCCGGGGCACGGTATTTCGTCGATTGTTTCGACCTCTGCCAGCTTGCAGCGGGTCAGGCTGAACAGGGCCAGCAGCACGATTAAAATGCTTACGAATGATTTCCTTTTCATAGCGTTATTCTTTGTAGTTTTTGTAGTTCACGGTGTGAAACGTCGGTTTATGGTTGCACCAGCGGGCCAGTCGCCGCTGTTCGGGTGTCGGGCGTATCTTATTCTCAAAATCGCGGTACGGCTGTGCAAAGGGCTGACATCCCAGCGCGTCCAGTTCTTCGATGCGGGCCAGCGCGTCGTCCACCTCCCGGACCAGCACATAGAAAAACATCTTTGCGGGCTTCATACCGCATTTTTTCAGCCGTTCTATGGCCTTGCGCACATCGTCGCGGACGGCGGTGCTGTCGTAAGCCATGCGGATATAACGCATCCATTTCACCCGCGAGAGCAGTTCGGCGATTGGGGGATTCCGGGCGATCTGCCGGGCATCAAGTCCCTGATTGAAGTCTACGCGCACCCCTAACCGGATAATCTTCTCGATCTGCTCCAGTCCCCACCCGGACGCAAGTACGTTGTTGTCGAGCAGTACGGCATTGCGGCGTCCGTCCAGAAATTCTTCTATGTCAGCATTTCCCCGCAATGCGCCCTCTTTTCGGGGAACCACGCACCACGGGCAGCGATTCACGCATCCGCGGGTCAGAAAACCTATTGCCGCAGGATAGTTATACAGCCCGTAATCAGGGCAGGTGTGTTCGACCTCCGGGGGCAGCACGGTCGCATAGTCCCGATACCCAGTTCCGCCCTTTATTACCTCGCAGGGGAATCCGTACGGATAATCGGGTGTGAATGTAAATACTTTGGACATATACACCCGGTCGTATTGCCCGAACATGGGGTCGGCAAACTCCACGCTGTCGCCGTGCGCTTTGTGTCATGCCGAAAGTTTCATCAGGGCGAGGTTCGGGAAGTGGTGGCCGTCTACGTCTACCAGTCCTATCTTCATGGCTTATTACTTTAAAAGTTCGGTTATTTCGGGGTCGAGGTTCCCGCGGTACTGCATCCGCTCGTCCATGCCGCAGGCCGTCAGGAAATGTTCGCGGCCCTCTACCTTGCGACCGAGCCGGGAGCACGCCACGGCTTTGAGGTATTCGGTCGTCGCGGACTGCTCCAGCCCGTCGAGGATTTCCAATGCCTGCGCGTCATGGCCGAGCGAAAGGAGCGTTACGACGGTGTTGCGGTCGCGGTATTCAAGTAAGTTGTAAAGGGCTTTCGCATACCTGCGCTTTTGCAGCAGGTCCACACCCCGCATATAAGCCGTATCGACCTCGCGGGTGTGAATGGTGTCCTTTATCATTCCCTGCCTGCGCAGGTCGTAACGCAATGTCACGGCCCGCAGCCACGGATAGACGCTTTCTTTAAGATAGCGATAATCCGCCGGGTATCGTTCGCGGATCAGCCGCTCCCGTCGGTCGGGGTCTTTCTCGGCGGCGATCAACTCCAGCATTTCGGCGCGGTGCGGCAGGCTTTCGTCACCACGGATGCGGGCCGCCAGTTCGGGCCAGTCCTCGGCCACCCACCGCACCCGGACGAGCGTATCGACTTCGGGGCCGATGCGCTCCTGCAGGTAGCGTTTGAGGGCATGGGCGCGGCCTTGTGCCAAAGCACGGTTACGGGTAAAACTGCCCTCCGGGGATGCCGTGGCCGTCAGGACGACGCTATCGACGAAAAATTCCTGCTGGGCGATCAGTCCGGCCATGCGTGCCTGAATCTTACCGAGCTGTGCGGTGTTTCTGCCGAGGGTGTCGAGTACACGGGTGTCGTTCACCAAAAACTGAATGTAGTTGCGGTCCTGCACGGTGGCGTACTTGTTTATGACCTTTATTTTGTAGCGCGTCGTGGTATCGACGAACGAGAGCATCGACGAAACGTGATAGGTCAGCGTATCGGACGGGGGCAGCGTGTAGCTGCTGTCGTCGAGGGCCACGACACGGCCCTGTAAGGTTACAAGCATCGTTTTCGACGTTTCGTCTGTCGGGACCTCCTGCGAATAGTAGTACGAGATATGGCCGGGATGGGCCGCCACGCTGTCGAGCCGCACGCCCTCCGGATAGGGATATTTCACGAAGCGGGCGAAAGCGCGGGCTTCGGCGCTGCTGTCGGGTGCGAAAGCCCGGACATACTTGCCGAACTGCCAGTAGTCGCGCTGCTGCACCCGTGAAAACAGCCCGCCCCGAATGGTGATGTCCTGCAAAGCATGCGCTTCGCCGTACTTGTGCAGATAGGGGGTTACGATGACGCTCCGGCATGCGCCCTGCAACTGCCGGGGCATGTCGATCACGAAGTCGATTATGACCTTTCCCAGCCGTTCGGGAAGCGTTCGGGCTTTGGCGCGTATGGTTACCTGCTGAATCTGCATTGCCATTATACGTTCGCCGTTCTCCTGTACTTCGGTCGGCACGAGGTAGAAACGGTTGCTGTCCCATTCGATCTTCAAGGCGGGCGGCTGGTAGGTCTGCTGCTCGCGTTCGCGCTGTTCGCGGCTGACGTGCAACACGTCGGCGCAGTATTGGCGACGCTCCAGATGCCCGGTTATCGAACAGCCGCAAAGCAACGCGGCCAAGCATACGGCAATAGTTTTCATTATCCTTTTCATTTTCTACTGCAATTTATATTCGACCAATCCGTTATCCGATGTGCGCTTAAATTCCGCGGAATAAGACGTTACTGTGAACGTGGCGTAACTCCCTAACCCGCTCAATGATACAGACCCTTTTCCTGTCGTGTGGTCGGCTTCAATCTTCACCGTTACGATATACTGCTTTTTTGTCACGGCCCCACCGAAAGAATATATGTCGGCATTGGCCGTCACTTTCACGGTCAGGTCGTCCACTACGGGCTGCGAAGATTCCACGGTAACATAGAGCAAGCCCCCCGATGTGCTGAATGTCGGTTGGAGGTCGGCGGTGGTCTTAATACCCATTACCGATGTGATGATCTCCGCGCTGTGGCCGTCGGTGTCGGTTACGGTTATTTTCAGCGGGTTCGGCCCAAGCATATTTGGCTTCACCCGTAATGTATTTGTGCCGTTCCCGTATTGGGTGAATGTCGTCAGGGGAACGTCGGAGCCATAACGACCATAGTACACGGACGGAACACCTTCCACTTTTACGGTGTAGTTCCCGGAGTAACCGGGTTGTGACACGGTATAGTCGATATATGCCCGGTCATAAACCGTCAGTTCATTTCCCTGCTGGGCATAGGTTATCGTCAGTTCCGGGTTTTTGAATACCGTTGTCAGCACACGCTCCATGCTGAATCCGTATTTGTCCGTAACCGTCAGACGGAGCCGCACGTCGCCCGGCTCTGCCTGCGTATAGCTGATACCGGCCGTTACTGTTCCGTTGCCCGAAAAGAACGGATAAGGCGTACCGGGGTTCCGATTCACGCCGTCGATGGCGACTATCCCCGTCCCGGCGTCGATATGATAGGACAAGTAATAGACATTTTCGGGGTTGTTCGTGGATGTAAGCCGCAGTTCGGTTGTCGCAGGTTCCCCCGGTGCATGGTTTTCGGCAAATGGCGTGACGGTGAGTTCTGCCGTCGATACCCGCCAGTCCACGGTGTTCAGACCGAGGATGCGGGCGTCGATGTTGTAAACCCGGTTGCGGCCGACATTGAAATCCGTCGTGTTGTTTTCTCCGAGATAGATGCGGTACACAACCTGCGTTCCGTCGGCTTCGCCCGCTATGGCTATGTAGGTGGCATGTTCCGGGGCGCGGGTTTGATCTTTCTGCTGCTGGGAGCCGATGCCTGCAACCTCTCCCTGCCTGTTCTCCAATAAATAGCAGGTCGCGGCATAGGCCGTTGCCGACGTTTCTACGGGCGGCATGTCGGCAACGGCTTCGCTGCTCTCGGCGCGGCTGAAGTCAAAGAGAGCCGCCGAACGGGGTGCGCTGCGAAACTGCACGGACTTCACATGAAAAGACTTTGCGAAATCAGCAGCCACGGTGTAGCTGAAATTGACCTTTGCCACGGCGCGAACCAAAGATACGGCGATCTGCGTGTCGCCGCGCACGGTGACGGCCTGCTGCGCGGACATGGGAAAGGGAGCATCCGCGAGGACCGCAGGGTCCCGTTCAACACGCAGCGTACGAACGAAATCCTGCGTCCGCTCGCCTGCGTCGTGTCCGAGGTTGGCAATGGCGTAAAGCATATAGTCGCCTTTGGGCAGTTCCAGTACGACGGGGCGCACCGGAGCAATATAGACGTGCCGGGCCTGACCGCCGTTCACGGGGAACAGGTACAGATTGATGTCGTCGATGCGGGTGTCGTCCGTCGCGGCGCGTGTCGGGGACATGGCCCCGCAGCGGAACGTCATTGCAAGCTGCTGTTTGGCCTGCGTCGCCGGGTTAAGCTCTATGTCCGAATCCGAGCAGGCGCAGCAAAAAAGCATCATGCAGACGACGGTATAAATAAGTTTTTTCATGCTGCTGTTAGAATAAGTAGTTAAAACTTACCTCTGCGCGTGAGGGGCCGACCACCCATCGCTTATAGTGGTGAATGATGATGGATTCGTATTCGGGCAATGTGCGGTCGCGGCGGGTATCTTTCATGTAAAAGACTCCGACGCCGATTTCGGCTGTGATGTTCCACCGCTTCGAGAGTAGCCAGGCATAGCCATAGCTGAATCCCAGCCCGGCCATATTGCCCTTGTAGTAGTGCCGTGAGCCGCCGTACAGGTAATTTCCGTAGGTAAGCTGGCCACTGATGAAATGTCCTACGAAAGCCTCGTACAGCCAGCGTTTCGTGCCGATCTGTGCGGCGTACAGGCGGCAACTGAACGAATCGGAGTTTATGGGATTCCAGTAGGCGGAAACGTCGAGCGTCCACTTGTCCGCGACGGCGGCATCCACTCCTACGTTCACCGTCGCGGTGAGTGCGGCCAATGCGTTTACTTTGGCGCTGAAAAACTGCGCTGCGACCCGATGGGGCTTGCCCCACAAAGCCAGCAGGCAGAGCATTAAGGTGATGATGTGTCTTTTCTTCATGGTTGTAATTCTTTCTGTCTATTCCCGAATACAGCGGATAGGATTTGCGGCATAGCGGTAATAATCTGTTGTGTCGATAAATGAGGGTACGGAACCCGTCGAGAAAATAATCGAGGTGCAGGAAATATCGCCATACCGACAGCCATACGTTCCCCAGAACATATAGTAGGGCGCATTGGTGTAAAGTCGTCCGAGTTGTCCGTTATTCATAAAGCGTGTATCGACGAAAGTCCCTCCGATCGGAATATTCGTAGTGCGATTACCGTTGTAATGAATCGTTACATAATAGGGCGACGACTGACTTACCCGCTCGATTCCGACAAAATCTTCGGGGCTGGGAACTTTCCAACCAACGGGACACGGATCATAGATAGATTTGTAGCTTATCTTGCTGATATTGCTGTTGCTCGTCGTGATATTACCCCAAAGATTCGGATGATGATTGTAAAGCCAATCCACAACAGATGCCCACTCTTCCCAATCTTCGTACATGGCATCGCTCATAAAGGTTGTTGGATGAGCAATCGACCACTCTACGGTCATTACGTCATAAGGGCTTTCAGTCCTGGCGTTTCGGGGATAGCTGACATTAAATGCGAATCCTTCGGTATAGACCACTCTTTCAGGTTCATAGCTGGTGCAATTTGCCGGATGGATGAACGGGTCTTTGCGGCCCCATTGGTAGTAAAGCCCGCGGGATGCGGGATGCGTGCAGTCGGTAGAAATCGCTCCCAGGTTTCGATCCATAAAAACGGCTCCGGAAACATAGGTCTGTGCTGTGGTTGCCGGGTCGTAATCGACCGACCAAATATGCCATGACCAGATGCAATTATCCGTAACGTCGAACAATCCGATTACGGCGTTCCCCCGCGCGTTCCCCGTCGAGAAAGAGATACGGTTGTCTGCATACAATACATTTTCAACAACTTTGCTATCCGATTCCCAAAGCATACGAGCGGAAGTTCCGTTAAGATTTTGGGCCCAAATATTTCTCGTGTTTTTGCCGTTACCCTGAACGGTCGCGTTAAACGAATAGCGGGTATTCAGGGTTGGGGCTATGTAGCAGTTTGCCGTTCCCTTGCTGTCGAGCGGAGTGTCTACGGCACGGAACCGGGCATAGATGTCGGCGTACAGATCGCGGGGAATGTAGGTATAGCTCTCCGACGACGAAAGAAGCCGGGTATATGCGGCGTCGGCATACCAGCCGTCGAATAAGTAGTAACCCGTCGCCGTGGCGGTCAGTCGGCAGCCGTCCTCGTGGCATAACGCCGCGGTGCGCTTCCCGCTGCCCTCGTTCGCAGTTTGGGTATATAGGCATCTGTCTGCCATGACGCTCCCGCCTGCGGAAGTATGAGCGTAAACTACATTTGCCATCGTATGTTTGAAATCGTAAGACTGTGCGAATCCGTATTCGTCGGTCAGCGTTACGCGGTAGGCCAGCTTTGAATTGTCTTTGGTGAAAACGGACGGGCCGTAATCGAGGTAAAAGTAATTACCTCCTTTGGGGTTATAGATTTCAAAGTCGAAGCTGCTATTGCAGTCGGTACGGTCAAATTCGAAATAGTCGCTGTCGCCTTGTGTCACCTCCAGCCGCCCGCTGATAGCGAGCGAGCTGTTTTCGTTCACCATATCGACATACAGGCTGTAATCCGGGTCGTACACGCAGTAGCCGCCGATATTGCCGTCGTCGAAATCGTCGTACACGGCAGCCGTATATGCCGCGATTCGGGTATCTGCGGTGTTGTCGCTAAGCAGGGTTATATTGAGCCTGTAATGGCAGTTGGCCCGGACGTTGAAATCGGACGTATTGTTTTCGCCCAGATAGACCGAGTAGGCCAGCACCTTACTGCCCCGCGTGGCGCGGATAAGCAGCCACGATGCACAAGGGGGCGCATTGTCGGCATTCTTCTGCTTCTGGTCGGTGATCGAGGTCCTCACGCCTTGAAGATTGGGCAGCATGTAATAGCTGCCTGCGGCCTGCCGTCCCGTCAGGGGCATTTCCGGGCCGTTGGTGTAGTCGTCGGGATTGCCGGATGCCGGGCCGTCCCCTGCAAAGAGCGCCGCGGTGCTGGGAACGGTGAGCAGTTGCACGGATTTGAGTTCCATGTCGGCAGGTTTTGCGGTGAGGTTGTAGGAGATTTTCGACACGAAGCGTTTAACGCTTATCGGCGGTAACTGCACTACGCCGCCGGGCGAACATGAGATCGTCGTTTCCTGTTCGTAAAACATCGGTAGTGTGTCATAATCCTGCTGGTATGTTACCATGTATCGGGAAAGGTCGGCACTTTCACCCAGACTGCGGCCGACGTTGGCGGCAATGCGCATCAGGTAGACGCCCGGAGGACATTCGAAGTGCAGCGTCGTCGTGGTGAGATAGCGGTATACCACTACGCGGCCCGCTTTGTCCATGAGGTAGAAATTCAGGTCGCGGATCGTCGTGTCGTCGGTCGCGCGGGTCGTCGTGGTCATGGGGTCGGACCTGACGGTCAGTTCTACCGTCACTTTCGACCGGGCGTCCGGCTCGCGGTCGGAAATGCAGCCCCAGCAAAGAGCGAGGGTGAGCAAAAAAAATATAGTGTGTTTCATCGGGAGTTATGATAACCGCCCGCGCCCCGAAAGGTGCGGGCGGCGGTTAATGAATAGGTTGTTTATGCGCCCAGATCGACGGACTGCGTTACGGGTGTTTCCCACTCGGCGACCGACACGCTGACTTGGCAATCCTGTCCCACGAGACCCGTAATGTTGGCGGCCACACGGTAGTAGCCGTTGCGGGCGATTTCACCCCCGGCCTTGCCCGTGAGGGGAACGGTGTAGATGACTTCCATGCGGTCGGCCGTTGTCGAAGCGTTCCCGTCGGCGTCATAGGTCGCGGTGATCTCCAACGCTACGCGGTTCGCTTCGGCCAAAGCTCCGTTTTCGAAGATGTAAAAAAGATTGTTATTCTTGCCGGATGCCGTTGCCGGGGCCTGCGTATGGGTGTAGGTCATGGCTCCGGGCGTCGGTGTGGCCGGAGCGATGATCGGCGTGTGGCTGGCGGCGCGCAGCAGCTTCGTTCCCGTTACGGTCAGCGTTCCGGAATACTTGCTATTGAACGACGCATCGACGGAGGTCTGCACGGCGATTTTGGCGACGGTGCGTTTGAGTGTCAGGGCTATGGATGTCGTGCCGCCCTCGGCGATGGCCTTGCTCACTCCGGCCGTCATTACGAAGCCGCCGCTGCGCTTGGCTTGGGTGCTCACCTCTGCGAATGTGCCGTTATAGTCTGCGGCGGATGTTTCCAGCTTTGCCAGCAGCGCGGATTTCGTGGTGATGCCCGACAGGGACATGTTGGCTACGGCGTAGAAGTCGCAGGTCGTTCCGGCTGTGGCGTGCGGCAGGGCGAACGTCGCGGTGCGGGCCGTGAGTTCCGAAGCGGTGAAGTCGCGCAGGGTGATAAGGTCGCCTTTGGCGTTGAACACGTACACGGAGAGCGAGGAAAGGGATTTCTCCCACGCTTCGGCGGCCGCGGCTTCGGCAAAGAACGCACGGGTCGGGGTTTCGTCGGTGAACCTCATGGCGACGATTGCGCCGTCGGGGTTGTGGTCGATGTCGGGAATGATAGTCGTTGCGTCGTCTTTGTTGCAGGCGATCATCGAAAGTGCGGCAAAGGCCGCGAAAAGAATCTTTTTCATGTTAAGTCGGTGTAATTTAAATGTAAGTTGCTGTAAATTAAAGTTTTGATACTGTGTTTGTTGTCTGCGGCAGGGCCGCGCCGTCCTGTCCCGGTCCGCACCCTCGGTGCTCTCCGGGCGAAAATCATCACTTTCGCATATTTTAGGATTTAGGAGGTTATTCTTCCCAGCCGTAACCGAGGACTTCGAAACGCACGTTTTTGTCGCAGTCCTCGGTCAGTCGAAGCGTGCCGTCCAGTTTTATAGTCACGTCCGCGAGGGTTAGCGTCAGGGGAATTACGGGTGTCGTGCCGCCCTCCAGCAGCAATTCCAGAAAACCGTATTCTTTGAGCATCCGGCGACTTATGCCGCGCTTGGCGGCGGCTACCCAGTCGATAGCCGATTCATCGAATCTTTCCATAGCGCTAAACGTGTTGACCTGTTTTCCGCTGTGCTTTGGGAGCGGGCGTCGCTACTTCCGGACGCGGTGATTTCTGCCCGGCTCCCGGCTGTTTCTGACCTTGCGGGGATGTCTGGCCCTGCACCGGGGTTTTGCCTTGCGTGGTTTTGCCTGCTCCGAAAAGGTCAGGTGCGGGAGTTTGTCCCTGTCCGGCCGTTTCGGCGGCCTGCCCCTGCTGGTTCTGCTCCGGCACGGCTGCGGGTGCTTGTCCCTGTCCGGCGGTCTCGGCGGTCTGTTCTGCCGACTGCTTGGGGGCCTGCGGGTATTGGGTCCGCCCGTCGGCGGTTTCGGGCATCGAGGAAATAATACGCTCCATGTCGCGTTGCTCGCGCAGTTTGGTTGCCAGCGCATTCCGCTGCTCAATGGTCAATACCTCCATAGGTTTGCGGAAAACCGCGTTGTACTGGTAGGGCACGATGTTCACGCTGCCGTCCCTGTTTACTATCGCTATTTCGCGCACTTCACCGTGGCGGAAGCTGTTGATGTCCTCCTGTGTGAGTTCCGTTCCGCGGATGTATCGGGGAACAAAAGCATTTTCAGCGTTCGTGTAATCCAACTGCCGCGTATCGAAGTCCCGCGACACGAGCAGAGGACCCTCGGACGTTTCCAGCACGCGGCCGAGGTTGCCGTACATTTCGAGATTCTTCATATCCGCATCGGTAAATTTCTGATTGAAAAGTCCCTCGTCGAGAATCCGGGCATAGCTTTTCACATCGACTTTGTAGCCGTTCCCGCTCTTTTTGAGCCGGATTTTACCCTCGCCGATATAGTTGATTATATCGTCATGGTATTTGAGCTTGTGCATCCCCGTTTGTTCGTAATTCTGCAACTTTTGGAGATAGTTCATCTTTTCCAGCCCGCCGTAGCTGTACCCCATGCGGTTGAGCGTGTCCCACGGCATTTCGGCAACAGGGATGCCGCGGGTTTTCATCTTGCACTCGAATTTTCCGTCCGGATGTATCTTGTAGTTGTAATAGAGTTTTACGTCGTCGCGGGTGGTATTTTTCCAATACCGTTTCAGCGCATCTTTCATGCGACCGAGCGCACGCCGCGGGAGAACGTAAATGTTGATGGTGGGGTTGTTGTGATACTTCTGTAAATTCTTGTAGAAGTTCAGCGGAATGTTCTTGTCCATGACAAAAAACAGGCTTTCATTTTCCGGGGTCGGGTCCACCGTGCCGATACTCCCGTCGGGGTTCTGGGAAAAGACCTTTGCCTGGTCTTTCTCCTTGTCGTACATCATGCCGATACTCGGCTCATTGAGTGAATTGTCGTTGGGCTGCTGCGCAGCACCGGGCGACTGTTGTTGTTCTTCTGCCATAATTTGAATTTTAAGTTATTATGTGAAACTGTTTGCTCTGCGAATGTATATCCGCCATCATCAAAAAGATACTCTTTACGCCCTCGTTCGCCCTCGTTCGCCCTAATTGGCTACGGTTTCGTTGCCTTTAAACAGGTGTTTCAGCTTCGGGTCGTCGGCTATGCGTCGCAGTTCGTCCTCTACGATCTGGGCCGCTTCCTGCTTTATGCGGTAGTAGTTGGCTTCGATAACCTCGGCCATTCGGTCCTTGCCGTTTTCGTCGGTGAAATCGGAAAGCACGGGAATCGGACGATACTGTTTTTCTTCGGCTTTGACTTTTTCGACATCGACGACGATTTGGGCGTGAAACATTTTCTGCGGAATATTGTCCCCGAAGTTGTCGGCCACGGCTCCGACGAATACGCCCTGCGAAAGATTGCTGATTTTCGACGCGGGAATCACGTTGTCAAGCTGCGTGTTGATGCCCGTGGATTTATCTTCGCGGCTGATATTGAGCGACTGCCGCTGCTGCACGATTTTTCCAAAGCGCTCGGAAAGGATGCGGGCCGTGTCGCCTACGACCTGCCCGGCAATAACGTTTCCTACGATATTCTGTATGACTTTACTTTCGTGTTCGCCGTAATCGCGCGTAAGCTGGGAAAAGTCCTGCATACCCAGACAGATGGCTACGCGGTTGCTTCGGGCCGTGGCAATAAGGTTGTCCAGTCCTTTGAAGAAAATGGTCGGCAGCTCGTCGATCACGACGCCGCATTTGAGTTTTCCCTTGCGGTTTATGGTTTTCACGATGCGCGAGTTGTAAAGGCTCAATGCCGCCGAATAGATATTCTGGCGGTCGGGGTTGCTGCCCACGCAAAGGATTTTCGGGGCTTGGGGATTGTTCAGGTCGAGGGAAAAGTCGTCGCCCGACATGACCCAGTAGAGCGCGGGCGAGATAATCCGTGACAGCGGGATCTTCGCGGACGCGATTTGTCCCTGTAACTGCTCCTGTGCGCCGCCCTGCCAAGCATCGACGAACGCACTCAAATAGTTTTCCAGTTCGGGCCGGGCCATGAGGATGGTGAAAACCTCCTCGTATTTCTTGTTCAGCAGTTCGATTGCGTGGGGGAAGGTGCAGTATTTCCCGTTCTGATAGATACGCAGAAACCAGATAATCGCCGTGAGCAGCACGACGGGTGATTCGACGAAAAAATCGCCCTGCTTCTGTGCCCACGAACGGTTCAGACCGATCATTATGACGTAAGCAGCTTCATAGGCATCCGCAATGTCGGTCAGAAAATCGGCATTGATGGGATTGCAGCGGTGCGAGTGGCGGGGATCGTCGAAGTTTATCACGCAGAACTGCGGCTTTACTTCGTACTTGTGCGTGAAACGCAGCAGGTGGTTGTAAGCCAGCATACTCAAATCCGGATATTTGAAATCATAGAGATACAGACTATATCCTTTCTCGATGAGTTGTTTGATGTAATTATTGATTACGGTGAATGATTTTCCGCTGCCCGGTGAGCCGACCACCATGCAGCTACGAAAAACCGCGATATTCACCCAGCCGCGAAAATTTTGTCCCCGATAACGGAACAGCGTCGGCAGGTTCACCGAATATTCGTCCGAAAGCAGGCGTGTTTCCTGCATAAAGGATTCGTTTTCGTCGTTGAAAACGTCGTCCAAGAGGTCGTGCCGCAGAAGCCGCCATATCCATATTCCGGCCGTAAGCATGAGCAGATAACCCGCGAACAGAGTTCCGGTGTACCATGCCACGCGCACGCCGGGCATTGCGTGTATATGCAAAAGCCAATCGTTGAAAAAGTAGAGGAAGAAGCCAGCGAAGCCCGCCGTGATGATATGCGGCCAGCCGATTTTCTGCGATTTAACGCCCCGTGAACCCAGACAGGCGATCAGGAGCAGCAGAAAGGCGAACAGTTTTGAGTAGAGGGGTGAGGAATAGAATCCCGTCGTCTGCTGGAATCCATGCAGAATACGGTCGATAATCCCGAATGTTCAGCCGTTGTCGGCCAGTCATTCGTAACAGAACCAATAAATGTTGGTAACATTGCAGATAATGCCTACGGCCAAAATGAACGCGACAATCTTTGCCAGCGCCCTCAAATCATCTTCTTGTTGCATAAATATAGTTTTTGGTTTCGGCGGCAAAAGTAAGTCGGACGCGACAATTCCCGACGTTGTAGGCTGCCGTTCGCCCTCGTTCGCCCTAATTGGCTACGGGATATGTCTGGAATCGGAAAAAATCTATACCTTTGTAGGCGAATATTCGAAAGGTGCATGCCTGAATATTCATCATAGCCTGTTCCCGGCAGTCAAACGTGGAAATTTGAATGGGAAGCAGGCGGGACGGCTGAACTTCGTACATCGTTTGTGCGGGGTTCGGTCTGACTGTTTCCGGGTTTTCCACGACCTGACTGCCGCAGATTGTTCCCCGTACATTTTTAAGATATTTTGCTACCTTTGTCATTGCAACAAGGGTACGCCCACATACTCGCGGCCTGTTCAGTAAGGAATCGAAACGGCAAAAATTTGATTGAGAAACAGGCGGGACAGGTCGAACTTCGTGCTTTTACGGCGCGGGGTTCGGCTGTCTGTTTCGTGGCTCTTTGCCGTGCCTGATTCCTTTCGCCGTTCCCCGCGTTTTTCTTTTCTTGCCCTAATACGAAGAATGACCGTTAAATTATTATGAATTATATCGTTATCGGTGCAAATTAAACGTTATTCGCATGGGTGATCCGGGTGTTGCTTCCGATAAATAATAATTATGGCTAATTGTTTGATTTATAGAACTGAAAAGCTATATTTGCAATGATTCAAGTTATATAAAGGTTTGTTCAATTCGTTAGAAGAATAACGCAAGTGCAAAAGCAAAGATGTAGGCATCATATCTTTGTGAGGTGATTGTTTTTGGAGTTTTTTCTTTGAAGATTTTAAGTGTAAGAGAGAGTGAAAAGGGCCTGCGCGCAATGCGCAGACCCTTTTGAATTGTATGATCCTCCCGAATTAGTCCTCATAGCAAATGTAACGAATTATGTCATGTCAGCTTTACCAAATGCAGGTTGAATCGCTATTTTTTCGTATATTGGGTAATATTATTGTGGGCTGATTATGAAAATATTTATTTATGTTTGTGTCTTTCTATGCTTGTATTCGTGTTCCGAAAGCAAACACATATCCGAAGAACTGAATCGAACGGAGGAAATAATTAACGATTATCCGGACAGCGTGTTACGCTCCTTGCAAGCTATTGCTCCCGGCAGTATTTGCAAAAAATCGACAAAAGCGCATTACGGGCTTCTTTATTCGCTGGCGTTGGATAAAACAGGGCAAACCATAGATTCCGATTCGATGCTTCGTCCTGCCGTAAACTATTTTCTGCGGAAAGGCACGAATCGGCAAAAGTTCCTTTCTTGGTATTGTCTGGGACGCATGGAATACAGCGCAAATAATTATCAGAAAGCAACCGAATCGTATCTTAAAGCGCTGGAGTATCAGGACCTAATAGATGATCCTTACCTGATCGGAGTGTGTAACTTCGTGTTAGGAGAACTGAATTTGAAGCAGAATAATTATCAAAGGGCTTTGTTTTATTACCAAGAAGCCTACGAAAACTATCAGGCCGCAAATAAGACCAAACACCAAGTCAGCGCTAAAACTGCCATTGCCGCTGTTTACTACATGGAGAACGATAACGATAACGCGCTCCGGGATTATCGGGAAGCATTGAATCTATCCGAACAATTCGGGTATGAGGATTTTCAGGTGTACTGCCTGCGTTGCCTAATCGGGATTCTTTCGAACAAAGGCGTAACCAACGAAACCTACAATTATGTAGGTCGTTTTCTCCAGTTGTCGGATGATTTATCGCCGAATGATTACTGTGTTTTGGGAGAATATTATTTGCGTATCAATAAACCGGACAGCGCCGAATATTATTTGAACGCAGCGATTTCAGCCAATATTGGAGGGCCGCGCGAAAACGATGCGGCAGCTAAAATTCTCCTTGCCGAAACCTATACGATGAATGCAGATTACCGAGCGGCCTACTCGATGCAAAAGGAGTGTCTTGCTTTATGTGATTCGATACATTTAAGCTATATGAATAATTCTGCGGCAGAAACCGAACTGCGATATAAAAACGAGCGTTTGGAATTTGAACGCTACCGCTCCAGCGTAAGACAAAATGTAATTTATATTATCGCTTTGGTATCAGTCATAGCGATCTGCGGCATTATTTATATCTTCCGCCGCAGAAATAAGATGCAGAAACAAAGAATTGAGGAATATCTGACGCTGATTGAAGAACTGAATAAGACCAAATTGCAAATACCCGATGCCGCAAAAATTAGTGAACTGCTTAATACGCGCTTTCAAGTCCTGAAAGAACTTGCAAAGACCTATTATGAGTTTGAAAATTCCCCGGCTCTTACCAAGAAAGTCAAAGGCATTTTATCCGAAAAGATTTTGGATAAAACGATAATGTCGGATTTAGAGAATACCCTGAATCAACAATACGATAATGTGATTTCTAATTTCAAGTCCGAATATCCGAAAATCAAGCCATGTTTCGTGGAATTGCTTTGCCTGCTCTATGCCGGATTTTCACCGCAACAAATAAGCGTCATTACCAATGAAACGCTAAAAACAATATACATGCGGAAGTTCCATTTGAAAAAGAAAATAATGGCTTCGAGTATCACAACAAAAAATGCGATTCTCAATATTATTTCGTAAATACCAGAGAACTAATACTTTAGCAATCAGACTTGTTTAAATCAAAGATTTACCGCTAATGTGCTGATTTAAAATGCGTTAAAGCAAAGCCCGAAAACTGAAAAATTTTCGGGCTTTTTTGTGTGCGTAACTGTTTGTTTTTCAGTCGAAATCACTTTGCGGTTGAAAAATTTTAGAGGCTCTGATTTCTTGGTTTTCGGAAACAATCGCTCTACTTTTGAAATGTACGAATATCTCATACTCACTTTCAAATTTAAGCCTATGAAAAAGTTCTCTCCCGCAATGTCTGTAATTGTCGGTTTGTTTATGCTATTCGCAGGTATTTATTCGGTCTATGGCGGCGGCAAGACGGCAGTTATTGTCAAACAGGTAAAAGTCGGCGGCGGCCCCGTCTGCCTATCGGAAAATATCCCGCTCGTATTCTATGATAGTTCTATGAGTATAGTAGAGGTCATTGCATCGGGCGCAGAGAGCAAGACGGGGCAGTTGATAATTTCCGGCAACTTTGGCACGGTTGCATGTGAACGTTTCGACCTTTTCAATGGAAAAAGTATCATTCCAATCCCCGAACTGGAACCGGGATTTTACACGATTGAACTGTCAATAGACAAAAATGTTTTCGCAGGCGATTTTTTTATCGAATGACATAGAATGTAGGACAAAGAAAGGGGAAACGAATAGATGACAGAAGCAGCAACTAACTTTTTGTCTGACAGCTAATCCACTAAACCAAAACTCTCTGTGAGTAACGTCTTTGTTTGCTCACACAAAAATCACTACCAACTTAAATTTCAAGGCCATAAAAAAAGTATTAGCATTAATCGTATTGTGTTTCATCGCATTTAATAGCCATGCGCAATTAAAGTATCAGAACGGCTATTTGGTTTATAACGCTATGGAGCGTTACAACGGATATATGACCAACTGGGAGGGCTGGGCGCATTGCTGGAAATTCGGGAATCGAATGATTAAATTCGACCTCGGCCCCGCAGATTCGCGCGTTTCCAGCAACTCCGACAAACTCGTACTCTACGATACGGAGAACGGCGGTTTCATCGACCTGTACGCCCGCAACGTCTATACGAACTCCGACGCTGCGTCGAAAACAAATATCCAGTCGTTAGGCAGCGCAACGGCAACCCTCACGCAACTGCGTCCCGTGTCGTTCGAATGGGCCGATAAGGCGCATTATTTCAAGACCAGCCGACGTTCGACGGGCGTTTCCAATCCCAAAGAAATGGGATTCATTGCCCAGGAGATCGAGCAGGTACTTCCCGACATCGTGGCCGTGGATTGCGAGGGCCACCGTGTCGTAAATTACAGCGCATTGATTCCGCTGCTTACGAAGTCTATTCAGGAGCTTAACGGCCAGATCGAAACCCTGAAAGCAGAAATCGAAGCGCTCAAATCTGGAAAATAATTAAACGATTATTATTATGAAAAGAATACTGAATATAATCGGTATTTTCTTTCTGTCGATAATAGTTTTCACTGGATGCCAGAATTTTACGGAGGACGAAATGGAAATGTCCCCGCAAACAAGGGCACAATTAAGTTCCGGTACGCACTATTATTGGTATAAGGGGAACAAAATCCCGATTACAATTAATACGACAAAATCGTACATTCTTTTTGAATCCTCCGATGAAGCGAATTTGCAGTTACCTCTCCTGAACTCCAAATCGGGATTGAGTGCGGCAAAAGTAACTTTATCTTCCCGGCTCCAGTTGCAAGATGCAACACGATCAGCGGCCAACGATAACCTGTATTGGGCCGAAGTTGCAACTGCGGACGTAAACGCACAAGATAAGGCATTGGTTTACAGCGCACCTTATTTCAAGACTTCCGACGGCGCTGATTTGGGTTTGAGCCATTTGTTTTATGTCAAAGTGAAGTCCATACGCGACGTAAGAATCCTGACAACACTTGCAACGGAGAATAAGGTAACTTTACTCGGAAACAATGAATACCTGCCGCTTTGGTACACGCTTTCCTGTACGAACGAATCGCTGGGAAACGCGCTGGAAATGGCGAATAAGTTTTATGAAGATGGCCCGTTTGCCGCCTGCCAGCCTTGTTTCATCAGCGAGGACGAAACTACGGCAGCCCCGAATGACCCGTTGTTTTCCGCTCAATGGGCGTTGAAGAATACGGGGCAGAATCAAGGAACTGCAGGAATCGACATCAACTATCTCCCGGCCAGAGAGGTAACGCAGGGAAGCAGCGATATTATCGTCGCGGTATTGGACCACGGCACACAGTTGGATCACCCCGATTTGAATGTTTCGTCGAAAAGCTATGACACCGAAACAGGGAGGTCGCCAAGTCAGATTTGGGGCAACCACGGTACAGCATGTTCCGGAATCATATCTGCCAAAACCAACAATAATCTGGGGGTTGCGGGCATCGCCCCGAACTGTCCCGTTATGTCGATCAGCAATCAATTAATGGGAACATCGGATGCTCCCCAGAAAAGGGCTGACGGATTTAATTGGGCTTGGAGAAACGGTGCGTCTGTTATTTCAAATTCTTGGAGATCATCGACGTTCTCGGAGTTGTTAGAAGATGCGATACAGTCGGCCATGACAAATGGACGTAACGGTCTGGGGTGTGTCGTAACTTTTTCTGCAGGTAATTATGATTCGAATACCGTGGGCTATCCTGCGAGATCGTTGCCCGATATTATCGTCGTCGGAGCGTTAAGTCTTTCGGGTAAACGTAAATCCTCAACGACTATTGATAACGAAGGCTGGTGGGGAAGTGATTACGGAACGCAGTTAGATATAATGGCTCCCGGCGTTCTTATTTATACTACGGACCGAACCGGAAGTGTCGGGTATGTTTCGGGCGATTATATGCCAAATTTTAACGGCACATCATCGGCTTGCCCGCATGTTGCCGGAGTAGCGGCTTTGATACTGTCGGTAAATCCGAACCTGACCCAAAAGGAGGTAGCCACGATCATCGAGAAAACAGCCCGCAAGGTCGGCGGATATAGCTATTCGACGGTTAGCGGCAGACCGAACGGCACATGGCATACAGAAGTTGGTTACGGCCTGATCGACGCCTATGCTGCCGTAATGGAAGCTCAAAATGCAAGTACGACGGTCTATTTCAATGACAAGACAGTTACCACGAATACGGTAGTTTCGGGCAGCGAAATATCTGCGACGAACGTAACCGTTAAGAACAATGCCAAGCTGACGTTTACCAACGCCAAGAGTATTATTATCACTCAACCTTTTACCGTCGAACTCACTTCGTCATTAGAACTTTCTTTACAGTAATTTTTACCGATAAGGCGGAGAATCGGATTCTCCGCCTTTGGTTTTTATAGGATTTTCACCATGCAGACACGCCATCAAGACCGCTCCGCCTATTTTGAAGAAACAGCCACCTCCTGCCGCAATTATTATCTGCCTTATATTGAACAGCATACGTCTTTGAAATTCGGTCGTAAGTGCCGGGTAATGGAGGTCGGTTGCGGCATTGGCGGCATCCTTTCTATTTTTGCGGCAATGGGGGCCACGGTAACGGGAATAGATATTCACAAACCGTCAATCGAAACCGCAAAGACACTTTTCGCCGAAAGGGGGTTGAAAGGAACGTTTATCTGTTCGGATATTTTCGATTACAGCGACACACAACCTTACGACCTGATTATCCTACACGATGCGTTGGAGCATATTCCCGAAAAGGAGCGGTTGATGTTGCATTTAAAATCCTTTCTGAAAGCTGACGGCCTTTTGTATCTGGGATTCCCCGCATGGCAAATGCCGTTCGGGGGACATCAGCAAATGGCGAAGAACCGGATTATCGCCAACTGTCCTTACATCCACCTGCTGCCCCGACCTCTTTTCCGTTTCGTGTTCAGGGCATGCGGCGAAAAGGAAAGCACGGTGAAATGTTTTTTCGAAATCCGGGATACGCGCATCACTATCGAGGGTTTCCATAAATTAGTAACGGCAACGGGACTACGCATAGTGAATCAGCGGCTATATTTCATAAACCCGAATTATCAGGTGAAATTCGGATTGAAACCGCGCATACTATCTCCCGTTATCGGGAAAATACCTTATGTGAGAAATTTTTTCACGACGACCTGCTACTGTCTGCTGGCAATGCAGGAGGGGGCTAATTAACCTCCAGATCGAGCGATATTTTCGCTTCGTTCGGAACAGACGGAACCAACTGCGCTACACGCCATTTCGGGGCTTCGGTGGTGTCGTTCAGCAGAAAGGTTACGGAATATATATATTGAGCATCCGCCTTTACAAAGTTCTTTTTGACGCTTTCGATTCCGTTTGTGGCCTGTCCTGCAACCAAAAGGAGCGTGTTCTTTTCGAAGTCTATATCTTCGGGCAATTTGTCGTTGGGAAATATAAAATCCGCCAGTTCCGCTTGGCTGCGAATCACGATCAGTTGATTGGCGGGCGTTTCAGCCCAGTTCCAAAGAGGATTCAGCGTATAATCGGCGCAGGACAAAGTAGTAGCCTTTCCCTGTGTATTATCATCTGGGGTATCAGTCTTTGTTTGATTCATCTCCACGGACGTACAACCCGTCGCGGTAAACAGAGCCATTGCGATAAGACAAACGATCTTTTTCATAGCTTTGGTTTTTCAGTTTGACGATCAAATAGCGTTCCCGATTTTTATTTCGGCACGGCATCCTTGCGCATATCGTCCGAAATATAAGGTATTCATTTACAAAGATAAGAATTTTGGATAAGAAACAAACTATTTGAACAAAAAACAGGAACCCTGCGGTCCCGGTTTGACATTATTGCAGCTATTTCCAATTTGGAAACAACTGCGTCGGTCAATCTTTGTCTTTTTCGCCCTCGATCTGCTCGGTTTTTTTGGCGGCCAATACCTGTGCGGCGTTGATGGGGGAAACGACCGAGTGGCCTAACTGCTTTTCAAGCTGTGTCCGCGCGGCCTTTGCCACGCTGCCACCGCTTCGGGCGACTTTAACATTCTGCTGGAATCCTTTGGGACGGCGTTGTTTGGAAATCTCCGTAACGGACGCTTCGGCCAGCGTATTCAACGCCAATTCGATATTGGTCATGTTGTCGCGCAGGTTTTCCTTTTTCAACCCTTTGAACTGCTTGTAGGATTTTGTCGTGCGGTCCGCCCACGCTTGGGTGATAATGTCCGTCAGAGTTGCGAATTGCTGGCCCTCTACGCCCCGGCGCTGCCATTCGTCGGTGAGTTCCTTGCGGACCTCCATGCTTTTCAGGCGTTGGTTTATCCAATTCTCGGAATATCCCAGCCGTTTGTAATCGGCCATTGCCTGCTCGATGGACATTTCGGGGTCCTGCATCTGGTCCAAACGGTCGCTGGCGACCTGCGCCATCCATTGTTTGAAAGGTTCGGCCTTCGGCGAGGGGATCGACTGAATCAGGCGGAAAAGCTGTGTCGTGTCCGCCACGTCGGTAAGACGCATCTTTCCGTCGGCAGCCAGCATTTTCAAACCGTGACAATTTGTCACGGTTTCATTTCCCTCCGCTTTAAGTCGCTGTTTGAGTTTACGCCAATAGGCGGCGGCATCTGCACTTTCGGTCAGAATTGCGACAACATCGACAATCGCAAAATACCATTTCTCGGTTTCGTCGTCCCAGACGGTCCGCACCTTGCGTTCCTCGAAAAGTTGTATAGCTTGTTTTTGGGTCATCTGTTTGTAACTTACCGATTAATGCTTTATGACATGAACAATAACATTTTCCGTTTCCTCGAACGACTGCTTAAATGTATCAACATCACGTATGACCCCTAAATCATATATTATGAAAAGCAGATTGTTAAACTTTGTTTTGTAGGCCAAAATATCGTCGTTAATTTGTTGAATAAATGTCTTTTCTTCTGTCTTACATAATTTGATCTCTACTGCTAAATCTATGCTATTAAAACTGAAATCAGGAATATACGCTTTTGACGAATAATCTATGTGCGGTCCCTCTCTCTCAAACTCAATATCCGCTCCGATTAAAAGATTTTCAAATTGATCTTGTATTTCTTTTTCACGTTCAGGCTTGGTGCGAATAACTTTTCTCAATTTATGTTCTGACAATGAAAGAACTTTCATCAAATCTCCGGTAGCTTGTTTTTCGACTGATGCGCAGTAAACAGTATCAATATCATTTGCATCAAGGTAATCTTTTGCGGCTAACAAGAATCCATTAGCTTGTTCAAGTTGCTCTACATAGGCTTCCTGATTGTATGCTTCCATTGCCCCGTCAATATCCCAACCTCTATATATGCGTTGCCCATGAAATTGCCACGTAAGATTCTTAATATTACAATAATAATAGGAATCAGAACCGAATATTTCTTCCAAAAAGACTAATGTGTTAGTCAGCCATCTTACATGTTCCGAAGAACCGCGCCGACCTAATTTTAGCGTATGTATAACCTCTATTTGTTTATCTAAATAGCCTAATGCCTCATGTTTTGTCCACTTCTTCATGCTCAAATTTGGATAGGATTGAATCTAAAAGAGAATTAAATTTTTACCCTCTTTCTTTCGGGAGTTGTTTCTTGCTTTGCTGTTTGTAGTAGTCGAATTGTTTACGGCAAACATCCTCTACAATATCGCGCAACATTTCAGCTTTGGGCATCAGCAGGTCAATGTCCTCTTTAGTGATTTCGAAGTCCGGATTATAGCGGGATTCGATATAGGCACGTTGTAAAAGTTTAAAAAGCCTTTCTTCCTCTTTCGTGTCGCATGGAAATACTTTTGCCAGTTCCAGTGTATAGGGCTTGCACCTCTCGATCAAAAATTCAAGTTCATGTTCTTTATACCCGTAAAGAATGTAAACTAACGGAATAGACTTTAGGAAACTTTCCGATGCCTGATGAAGAAAGAACGAACTATCTTTTATTTCATTATCAGCATAGGCAATTTGAGTATAACGGATAAATCTTTTTCCGCGATTGAATTGAGTATCGTAATATTCTTCCGCCATTTGCAGAATTTCGGAATAATTCAACTCGCACGGTGTGGCTAACTGACATTCTCCCGAATCGTAAAGCACAATTCCCTCGGTCAGAATATCGACATAGAAATAGCGACCCTCGGAAAGAGCATTATTAAATTTGGTTATACTTTCGTTGATAATCTGCGGACGGGTTTGGGTATCTGCATTTTTATTTTTTAAGAAACTGGATTTAACCCGGCTCGATACTGTAACCGTGCGCGAACCCAGCCTTTTTTTCGAAACAACCAAAATATCATAGTCGCTCATATATTGGATTTTACCACCGCCGTAATCCCGCCGTATATCCAGTTCAACATAGGTGTTGCGGGCATAACTGCCATACAAGATAATCATTACGACATCCTTTACTTCATCGCGGATCAGGCCGACCAGTTCATGTAAATCCCGCTGTTTACGTTCGGGCAGAAAATCAATGGATTGCTTCATACCCACAAATTTAGCAAGATTTTTCCAAAAACACACGGCCGGACTGCGTTAGATTCGATTTTCTTTGTATATTTGCCTTACGATTCCTTAAAGGCAGTTTCGTTGAACCGGGGCAACATAGGTTGTCCGAGAACAAACTGAAAAGGCAATTACCATGCAAACTTTAAGGAATTATCATAGCTCGGCATAGCCGACGGACATAGCTATAAAGGGTAAACAACTCTTTATACCACACCACAAACATAGGAACCTCTTTCGAGAGGGTTTGAAATTGGTATAATGGTTGTCAGTCCTTGTTATGTCCTGCTTGCATTTTGCGAGCAGGACGGCAAGGGCGCAGGACAGCTACCAATTTCGGGTTTCCTATGACCTGTGGTGTGGGGCTGACACCGCGCCCCCTTTTTATGCCTATCCGGGGCGCATTTCCAACAATCCACACGAATCTATGGAAACCCGTTGCGTCCTGCCGTCCATGCGTAATATCGCCGTCCCTGCGGATTGCCCCCGTCCCCAACTTGGGGCCGGGCGGAATCGGTATGTTTCGGCGGCTCCGGCATGGAACCGGACGCCGGGTCTTGCCGTGCAAAATAACAAATCCCGCCTTTCGGTCGCAGCTAATAAATCCTGCCTGCAAGGTTGGCCCTTTAAAATCTGGTCTTGCTGTCCTGCTCCGTATGGAAATGGCACGCATGTTTGCGCGGCACTTACGGGCGGCCGGATCATTGCCGCCCCTTTCTTCGCCAAGAACCCTATATCCCTATATTCCCGGTCCGATGGCCGGGAAACGTTAAACCGTCGGTCAGCGCATCATAAGCACAAGATTGCAAAAGGGAGTAATCCGACTGGCGGCGGAACAGCCGTAACAAACCCGACAAGTAGGACGGGTGGCACGGAATTGCGGCTGTTCCATTTTTGGGACCTTTCCCTCGCCCCACCAACCAATCGAAATACGTACCGTTCCAAAGAACCGCCCCGGCGCATGGGGTAACGCGGCCGGGTTCAGGGTGCAGCGTCGAATTAGATTTTTTCATAATGGTTAGACCCCGCAGCGACCTGCACCCTGTTTTAAAAACGAATAAGCACGGGGCGGGACTTTCTTTTCCATAATACAAAGGCTTGATACGTCGAAAATTTGTTCCGCCCCGTTTTTTACAGATTATGATAGAACAGCACACCGAAGAAGAACAAACCCTGCGGGCCATCAACCACTTTTACACGACGCAGGTTAGTATCTGCATCGCGGCATTGGGAAGAATGCGGTCTGCGGCGCTGGCCGACAAAAACATCATCCTGCGGGCCATTATGTGCGACATGCCCGACTGCGGCATCTGCGCCGACCCCACGGCCGAAGATTACGGCGTCGATTTTTGGGTTGACCGGGCGGAATATGTCGATGATCTGTCATTCAACCTTTATGTCACGCAGGCCGAAGAGAACGTGCTGTGGAACATCGAGAAAAAAGGCCAAAAACCGGGGCGTCTGGCGGCTCCGCAGCAGCGGATCACGGTGCGGACCGACGGGATAAGCAGGCCCCCGTATATCCCGCTTATCTACCTGACGGTATTAAGTTCCAAACTGATGGCGATGGCCATGTCGGACGTGCTGCCGGAGACGGATTTGTCCACCTATTACGACGAGCGGATGATGGCTGCCATGAGTGAGCACATGACAGAAGCATTGGACCGGATCGTCGCAATGCAAAACGGGGAGGAAGATGCCCAAATGCCGGTAAGCTGAAACACCGCGGCTGGGGCTATGAAAATGAAATAACGACAACAAACTGTAAAACATGGGATAATAGAATCTACATAACGGAATAAACTGCTGATCTCCAACAAAACGCCCACTTTGTAAGACCAGATTGTCATGCAGATTTAATTTCGTGCTGCGGCACGGGGTTTAGGTCTGTATATCTGGTGGGTATGGGCGTACCTGTTTGGAGTAAACAGCACTTTCCCCGTGCTTTCTGTTTCCCGAACGTTCGATTATGAGAAAAGGTTTGATACTCGGATTCGTCGGCAATAATCCCAAACATGCGCGTCGTCTGCCTGACGATGCCGTCGGGCAGTTGATCCGCGGCAATGTTCCGCTGGGTTACAGAACGGTTTTGACTGGCATCGAGGGAAATTTTGAAATGGGCTGTGCGGCTGCGGCCCTGCGGCTGCGCGGCGAGGGATTGAAAATAAAGCTGCACATAGCCGTAACACGGGGCAAGTACAAAACGTACCTGCGTTATAAACGCGACAATCTCCGGCCTTCGGAAGCGCACCGCATCATCGAACAGGCCGACAATGTGGAAATTATCGAGGGGAAAACTCCGCTGGAAGCCGAAAGGCTCCGCGACCGTCATGTCGTCGATAAGAGCGATTTGCTGTTCTATTATTCTACGCAGTTGCGCGACGATTTCCGAAACAAATACATATCCTATTATCTGGAACGGCAGCACCCACGAAAAAACGTCTGCGACTTGTCGGACAAGAGCGGCCGGGCGTTCGTGGCAAAAGAAGCCAGCCTACGCTATATGCGCGAACGGGATTTGGTTGTCATGGCGAACAGCATTGATAGAATCTACCTGCAGGACTGGCTTGCGCCTGACACGGACCAGTTGAAGAAGTATTTCAGAGCACCCAAAGAAACCGCCGTCGTGCTGCTGCGCGATACGGGTGTCTGCGACCCGAAGCTGTTGCCCCTGCGGGTGTTTTTCTATGCGCTTTCGAACTCGGTGATAACGAATCTCGCCCTGCCGGAAAAGTGTTGGAGTGAGAGCCGCGAATACTTCGATACGTTCCAAAACATCCTGCGCATTATCCGGCTTACGCGAGCGCACAACATCGAAATCCCGGACTTCAACATCTTCGACTTCACCCGCTACGGGGAGATTATGCGCCGGATTTTCCAATATCAGGAGTTGAAATAACAAGAACGCTGCATGCTGCGAAAATTGCTGAACAGACTTTTCGTCCCCTTTTCTTCGGGCGGCGTAATCCCTCTGGGGGAGTTCCTGATACTGCTTCAAAAGAGTTATGCCTATTTGCGGAAGCATCGTTACCGGGTTCTGTCTACCGAGCTGCCGGACGACCTGCTTAAAAAGTGGCTGATGCCGATGCCGGGCGAGAAGCAGGCGGAGGAATACAAACGCAGTTTTGCCCGCCAAAACGATACGTTGTCCCAAACTCAACTTCCCGTGTTCGTATTCGACCATGTTCTACAAAAACGCTTCAACCGGGATATATCGACATTCGACGCCGCCGAAATGGAAATCGCGGGCAGGGATTTAAGGGTATATATCCTGCTGCTGAATTACATTTTCGGAATGAGGGAAGCGGGGCGGTCCCTGATCGAGTTCGATATTTTCGACGTGGAGAATTACGACGCAATCATCGAACGAATCGAAGCGCAGGAAACGGAACCGGAATAAAAATTCCGGTCCGCAGTATAGCGAATAAGGTTGCATGTTCTCTGTTTTTTTGCTATATTTCAGATCAATTCCGGTAATTGTATGAAATATCTGTTATCTCTTTCAATGGTTTTGCTCCTATGCGGTTGTGGCAGCAACAGGCAAATCGAGCAAGAATTGTCTACTGCGACAAGATTGTTACGCATCGAACCGGACAGCTCGTTGCGCATCATCGAGAACATTGCCCCCGACCGGATTCTGCGGCGCAGCACGCGGGCAAAATACGCTCTCTTGTATTCCGCGGCACTCGATAAAAATTATGTGGATGCCGATGATGATTCGCTGATACGCATTGCATACCGGTATTACGACAACCGGATTTGCTCGGATTCGGTGAAGTTTCTGATTAACTATCACTATGGGCGAATCTATCAAAACGGCGACGATTATCAGGAAGCCATGCGCTATTATCTGACTGCGGAAAAATACGCTCTCGCGGCGCATAAGAATTATTATCTGGGTTTGGTATACTCCCGTATCGGGGAGGTCTATTCCGAGCAGATGAATTTTAACGGAGCGCTGGAATATTATCAGAATGCTTATGACGCTTGGGAAAAACTACGCAATCCTGCGTTTATGAATAATGCGATACTTAATATCGCCAATGCCTATTCCAGTTTGGGCGATAACGACAATGCCGTAAAATACTATTCGCAAGCTCTGCAAGCAGCCGCACAGCAGGAAGATAACGATATGGTTATTGCTTGTTTAAGCAATTTGGGGGATATTTATGTAAATGAGGGCGATTATCCAAAAGCCTTGCAGGCCGTAAAGGAAATTGAGCGGACCGCTCCAGATGGTCTGTCAATTTATCAATATAGAGTATTAGCCAAAGTCTATTATCTGCAACACAAGATAGACAGCGCACGATATTATTACAATATCGCTTCGGAGTTGGCGGAGGATATTCGGGACGATGCACAACTGGCATATCTATCTATTCAAATTGAATTGGCATCCGGAAATTCAGAGGAAGCAGCCAATTCGATCAATGAATATATCTGGTTGAGCGATTCCGTATCCCGCATGGTGGTATCTCAGTCAGCAACCGCCGCCGAGGGAAAATATTATAAAGAGCAAACCGCTTTTGCGAGTTACCGCCTGAAAGTACGAACTTACTTTGAATATATTGTCGGACTGCTGATCTGCGCCGTCGCAATTTTCCTGATCTACTACTATCGGGAACGCATGAAACGAAAACAACAGCAGGTTGAACGCTACATGTTGGCCGTTGACAGCATCCGGGCATCGAAAAACCGCATCCTCGAACATCTTGCCGTCAAGGAGGGACAGGAGGTGCAACTTAAAGAATTGGTGTTGTCCCGCTTCGAGTTCCTCGACCAACTCGGCCGGGCGTTCTATGAACGGAACAATACAAAAGCACAGCAGGAGGTCATTTACAAACAAGTGAGAAACTTCTTTACGAACCTTGCATCCAATCCCGCGACCAAAAAAGAATTGGAGGAGATCGTAAACACGGTAAATGACAATATCATCGTGAAACTGCGGAAGCAGTTCCCGAAATTCAAACCTGCGGATATAGATTTGCTATGTTACATCTACGCCGGATTCTCGGCGCAAATCATCAGCGTTATAATCGGCGATTCGGTATCGAATATCTACAACCGCAAATCGAGATTGAAAGCCCGAATTGCGGCATCGGATTCGGCCGAAAAAGACTTTTTTATTCAGAAAATGCAATAACATTCTGATTATCAAATAAATTACCCCCCCCGTTGAAAAATCCAAAAAAAATAACATGTAATATTTTGTTTTTCAGGCAATTATCGCATACATTATAAAAACTGCGAGATTTTTGCAATTCTCGCGGTTTTTATTTTTCTGTATATCAATAATTTATTGACTTTGTGTGATAGATTTTATCGGCGCTGATTTTGCTATCGGAAGAAACCGAAAGCCTAACTTTGCTATTTTCTAACCCACATATCTTATCACATGAAAAAATTACTTTTATTACTTGTGCTGTGCTGCATCGGAGCCGGAATTTGCTTTGAAGCGTATGCAAATCGGAAACGACCGAAAACCACGTCCGTTTATCTGGAAAAGAAAATGACGGTCAAAGGTCCGCGCAGCGTCATGCCGCCGATTAATGCGGTGCTTTCTCCGGATGGCAACACCATTACGCTCCACTCTCCGGAGAATTGCGACCGGGCATTCGTTACGATCTCCGGCAATGGAACCTATCTTACGGAAATGGTGAATTTCACCGACCAAACTGCGACGCTCGACGTGTCGGACCTCGACTGCGGGGTTTACCTGATTACCGTCGAATATGAAAACGGTACGATTTACACCGGACAGATCGAGTTTACCGAATAATTTCTTAGATTTACCTTTAAAATTATGATTATGAAACATATTTCTATCGTTTTACTGGCAGGTCTTGCGGCTGTCGCTTTTGCCTGCACGAAAGAAACGCCCCCTGAACAGACAGCACCGGAACCGCAGGAAATGGGCGTCGGGGGTGATATTGTCTGCATTGACGGCACACTGCATTTTTCATCAGGTGAAGTTTGCCTGAACACTTTGGAATCGCTGACTTCGGAAGAATCTCTGCACGCTTTCGAGAAAGCGCATAATTTCACCTCGTGGCGTTCGTTCACGGATGGTATGTTGGATGATATTATCGCCTGTGAAACTCCGGAGGAGTACCAAGCGGTTTTTGAAACCTGCGCAGGTTATCTTAAAATGGATAATGACCGCCTGATGCCTGTTATCACTTCTGTCGGTTATGCCAGCATTGCAGACATTAATGGAGTTTTTTATGTCGGTGATGTCAAACATACCGTGAACGCGGAATCCGTAACTATCGAGAGGACCGATGCAAAAACAAGGGCTGTTGAAGTTGAAGAAATAGGTTATGTTGCGCCTGTATTCGATGAAACCCAGACCAGAGGAGAGATTTCGCAGAAATATACGGATCGCCGTCGTGAAACAAAAAAGTACAAAGTTTTCTCTCGCACCAACGTATTGCGTCACTCTGCTGTGCAAGAGGTAAATGGACAGAAATACTATAACACCTCCTTTGCTATTCAGGTGCATGTTTCGGGACAAAAGAAGAAGACCCTGATAGGATGGAATACATACAATGACCGCTTTTATATTGAGAATCTGCATTGGGATTTAACCATCGCCGGGAAACGTATTTCTTTCGAAACATACAGAAATAACTATTCGAAAACGGAATCCACAAAGAACCTGTATGCGACCATCGGTTTCGGAAACGGTCAATTCAACATGACCCCTACGGAAGTACCTATGCCGAGCGGATTCAACTGCATTGTACATAGGGCACGAAGCCGTGAGATGGGTAATTGCGGAGTTGTTACAGATATTAATTGCTGCCAAGGAATTTACCTGCCGGTTCCCGAATGTATCTAACTATTCCATATCAAGGAAACAGGGACATAATTCTCTGTTTCCTTGATTATTCCACACTCTAAAATTTATTATGAAAAAGATTCTTTTCTTGCTTGCGTTTGCCATCGGATTCATTTCTTGCAACGATGAAAAACATGTTTGGAGCTTCGAGGACATGTTTTATTTCCTGCATAACGATCCATCGCAGGAGGGCTGGGTTGAACCTGTTACGAAAATAACTGTCGGACCCGGTGCGCAGGTGGATTTATTGGTTACACGCAATGCTTTTGCAGCCAAAGCTCATCCCAAACAGACGGTAAAGGTCATTGTCGAGGAGAATCTATCCACGGCAAAACCCGGCGGTGATTTCATTCTCAGCGAGCAGGTTTTCAATTTCAGGAATAAGGATGTCCTGCAACTTCCTTTACGAGTAAATATCAGCGGCGGCACGTCCGGTAAAAAAATCGTGCTACGTCTTGATTACGGCTATTATGACGAATGCAGTCCGGAAAGCCGTAAGGGAGATAAGTTGATAATTAAGGTTAAATAAACCATGCTGCGCTGCATTTCGGTATTCTTTGTAGTTTTTATCTGCTGGGCCTGCGAGGTCGATTATTCGTTCGGCGAAAAGGATTTTAAGCCCCGCGTGGTTGTCAATGCGTTGATCTCGCCGCAGGAACCCTTTGCGGTACGCCTGCATTGGAGCCGCAGCTACTCGGCCCAAAGCGGGTTTACTCCCGTTGGGGAAGCCGAAATCCGCCTGTACGAAGATAATACCGAGGTTGTGCGCTGTCCGGCCGATCCGGAGGGCACGACCCAAACAACGTTCCGGGCTGTTGCCGGGCGCTCATACCGTCTTGTTGTATCGGTCCCCGGTTATGGAGAGTTATCTGCCCGGACGACGATTCCCGAAGCGCCCGCAGCCCGCATATCGTTCGCGCACCAAAAGGGATGGTATCGGCATTTCGACATGACGGACCTTACTGCAGGCGTGGATGCCAAAGCTATCTGGCTCCGGGGTACTGGAAAACACGGTAAAATTGCCCCAGTAGGGACGGATGAAATTGACCCGGTAAAAACGGCTTAAATTGACCACCTTAAAACGGTCGAAAGTGATCCATCTAAAACGGAGCAAGCTGCCCCAGTCAGTAATTTGAGTAAAAAGTAGTTGTTCAGAGGTTTAAAAGGAGTTGGATTTTGTTAGCTTGACTATCAAAAGCAAACCAAAATCCAGAGACTATGCCTAACAGACCTTTGAAAATGAATAAATTACGCACGATCATTCGATTGTACACCGATCGCGTTGGTTTAAGGGCTATCGCCGAGATGGCCCGCACTTCGCGCAACACGGTAAAAAAGTATGTCAACAAGTGGAACACCCTCAGCCTTACCTATAAGGAGTTCCTTTCCAAGAGCGATGCCGAGCTTTACGCTCTGTTCTGCATCGAGGAGACTCCGGTGGAGTCCAATCCCCGTATAGACGCCCTTGAGGCTTTTCTTCCTTCTGCCAGCAAAGAGATGGGGCGTAAGGGTATGACCAGCCACAAGCAATGGGAGCGTTATCGCGCAGCCCATCCGGACGGTTACAGTCTGACGCAGTTCCGTGTCGCCTTGCGTCGCTACGAACGCATCAGCAACCCGTCGATGCGTATGGAGCATAAGGCAGGGGATAAGTTGTTCGTGGACTATACGGGCAGCAAGCTGTGGATCTACCCTCCGGGTGAACAACCCCGCGAAGTGGAGGTGTTCGTGGCGATCCTGGGATGCAGTCTGCTGACCTATGTGGAAGCTGTCGAGAGTCAGCGCAAGGAAGACTTTATCTCGGCCTGCGAGAACGCCTTTTATTATTATGGCGGCGTACCCAAAGCTATCGTTCCGGATAACCTGAAGAGCGCGGTTACGAAAGCCAGCCGTTATGAAGCGATTCTGAACACGGAGTTCGAGCGGTTCGGCGAACACTATGGCGTGACGGTATATCCTACCCGGGCCCGCAGTCCCAAGGATAAGGCCCATGTCGAGAATGCGGTTAAGCTTACCTACAAGGATATCTTTACTGTCATCGAGCCGTTACACTGTCCCGATCTGCGGTCACTTAACATAGCTATCCGTGCGGCTCTTGAGAAACATAACAACCAGAACCGTCCGCGGCGCAACTACTCCCGTCGGGATTACTTCGAGGATGTAGAACAGGAAGCTCTCGGGCCTCTGAACCCGATCCGTTACCAGATGAAGAAGCATATCGTCACTACGGTCGATAAATACGGTTATGCGCGCCTACACGAAGACATCCACTACTACAGCGTTCCACACACCTACATCGGCAAGAAAGTACAGTTGTCCTATACGGTGGCCGACGTGGAGATCCGCTACAACTACGACATCATAGCCCATCATACCCGCGACCGCCATAACTACCGCTACACTACCGTTACCGAACACCTTTGTCCAAAGCATCGCGCGGTGATGGAGTGGTCGCCGGAGCGGTTCCTCCAGCAGGCTGCCGCCATACATGAAGACGTGGAGCATTATATCCGCAGGATACTGGAGAAGACCCGCTATCAGGATCAGGCCAACAAGATATGTTCGGGCATCCTGAACTTCGCCCGTAAAGTGGGGCCCGACCGTCTGGCAGCGGCCTGCCGACTGGCCGACAGTTACGGCAAGTACAGTTTCCGGGAGATACAGGATATACTTCAGAATAAATCCGAGGCGATAGACCTTCCGGAGGAGCCTGCCGATATGCCTGAACACGAGAACATCAGAGGCAAAGAGTACTATAAATAAATACTTAATCCATAAAACTATGAACAATCAGACATTAGAGAAACTGCGCCAGATGCGCCTCTTTGGTATGCACGACGCTTTTAAGACCTCGCTGGAGAACACTATCAAAGAGAAGATGACCCAGGACCAGTTCGTATCGCACCTGGTTCACAGTGAATGGGACAACCGCAAGAACCGAGCTGTTGAACGGGCTGTCAGAGCCGCCCAGTTCCGTTACAACGCCACCCTGGATGATGTCGACTATACCTTCGAGCGGGGTCTCGACCGTAATCAGGTCGAGCGGCTTGCCGCTATGGAGTTCGTGCGCGACCACAAAGACCTTATCATTACCGGACCGACAGGAACGGGCAAGAGTTATCTGGCCACCGCGCTCGGCTATAAGGCCTGCCAGGACGGTTTCCGAGTAATGTATGCAAGCACGGCCAAACTAATGAGCCAGCTCAAAATATCCAAGGCCAAAGGCACGATACTGGCCGACCTGAAGCGTATCGAACGCGTAGACCTGATGATCCTGGACGACTTCTGCATGCAGCCGCTCGACGCCCAATCGCGCGGCATACTGATGGACATCATCGAAGACCGGCATCAAAGGCGCTCGACCATGATAACCTCGCAGATCCCCGTAAAGGACTGGTACGACGTGATCGGCGAGAAAACCATCGCCGACGCCGTACTCGACCGCATCGTACACCACTCGCTGCGCGTTGAACTGTTCGGCGAGTCGATAAGGAAAAGAAAATCTAAATCTGAAAATGCCTATGGATAGACGCCTGCAGCTGCAAAACTACTCTTTTGTTCTTTTAGAACAAATAGTTATATTTGCAGTGTTGGTCGACACAATCCCGACCGTTTTATGGGCGAGAACTAAGTGGGGTTCTCGCATAAAATCGGGACGAAAGACCTACAAAAAAATGTTGTTTAACCCGGGCAAAATCATATCCTTTTAGACCCTAATCCGGACAACAACTTTGAACTCTTTTTACGCTTCAACTTTTGGGGGTCATCTTCCTCCGTTTTTTAGGGGTCACTTTAACCGTTTTTTCCAAGGAACGCAAGCAGTATAAGGGCGTGCATAACCGCGAGATCCGCACGCTGTTCAACATCGACCAGACGACGCTGCCCTACGTGGACAAAGAGGGCTACGAGGAGGCGGTCAGACAGGACGGCAGCATCGTGGAGCGGGGCTACACGGAAGCCGACGAGCGGCGGCTGCGCGGCCGCTTCAACGACTTCCTGACGAAGATGCGGGACAACCTCGTGCCCGTGCGTTCGGACGGCAGCGGAATGCCCCACTACGAGACGGACAGGGATGCGGTCTACATGCCGCGCCAGCGGGATTTCGAACATTACAACGACTACGTGCAGGAAGCCCTGCGGCAGGTAGTGAGCGCCACGGGACACCAGCAGCGGCTCGCCCGCGAGGGCATGGTGATGAAAAACGGCGTGGCCCCCTCGGAGGATGCCGTCAAACAGGAACGGCTGGTCGTGGAGGTGGCCTCCGGGATCAAGATGCTGGAAATGGGGCTGCCCGCACGGCTCTCCGACGAGAGCCTCGGGCTGGCGGACTACTGGTGCCGCGAGCTGAAGGAGAACCCCAACCTGATGGACGCGCTGGAAAGCGACGTGAACAACGCCCTCGAAGTGATCCGCAAGGCGGAAAAGGGTGAAAAGATAGAATACGCCACCCTGCGCAACCGGCGGCAGACCTCGGAGATGAAGGAGCAGATGCCCAAGCACTACTTCGTGGCCAACGAGATCCGGCAGCATCCCAGCCGGAAGGACAAGACCATCGTGATCGTCATCGACCCCGCCTCGAAGACGGCGGACGTGATCCTGCCGGCCGGGGCCTCGGCGGATGTGGACAACGAGATACCGGGCATGAACAAGGCCCGTATCGGCCGGGCCCTGCGAAAAGAGGGCATCGAGCAGGTACGCTTCTACAACACCGACGGGGCGCTGGGATACAGGCCCGACGACAGCTACTTCGCCGAGAAACAGGTGGCGCTGGCCCGGATGAAGAACTGGACGATGGAGATGCTCTCCACGCTGAACGTGGACGAGGCGGTCAGGCGGGCCCACGAGGTGGGCTTCGACCGGGTGCAGATGATCCAGGACGACAAAAACCGCTGGGCGCTTTACCTCAAGCCCGAAAACAGGAGCGGGTACAGCATCTATCCCGACAAGGAGGACGTGAACCGCTTCTTCTCCACGTTCAAGCAGGCGATGGACAACATCGACAAGGTGCGGATGGAGCTGGCGCACAAGTATTACGCGCTGGCCGAAACGCAGCCCGACCTGAAGGTGGACCTGTTCGGCAGCCGGACGCGGGAGACGGACCTGAACCGCATACAGCGGGTGTCGGTCTTCAAGACCAAGACGGACGGCATCCTGTGCGCGGCGACCATTGACGGAACGAAGGTGCAGCCCCGGAGCGTCACGCCGCAGCAATGGCAACGGATGTGGGTGGCGGAAGACCGCGACAGTTACAAACGCCACCTGGCGGCCACCCTCTTCGCCGACGTGCTGCGGAAGGGACAGACGCAGGAAGAGAACACCGGCGAGAAGCAGGAGAAAGAGCATTTGCAACGGCAAGGCGAAAAGGCAACGCCCAAACGTACAGACGACGTTGTCCAGGAATCCGCTTCGCCGAGAAACGGACTGCCTATAGAAAACCTGCCCGAACCGCTGTACGGCAGATACAAGGAAATAAAGGACGAACTACCGGAAGCTATTGTCCTTTTCAAACATGAAGGCAGCTATTATGCTTCCATGTATGATGCGGAAACCATAGCCAACGAATTGAACCTGCCTCCGCAAAAGGAACGTCTTGCTTATGACCCTGACAAAATGATACTCGCGTTTGAGCATGACGACGAGGAAACGAGAACGCAGATTCTCTCACTACGGGCATTTACAATAGATTGCGCCGCACCTGGATTACAACAGGAAACCGGCGAGCAAAACGAGAACGAACAACACCCGACTTTCAGGAGGTAGAGAATATGGCAAGCAAAAATCAAGAATATGCAGCACAATATGCAGAATGTGCGATGGCACAGATGCGGCGGTACGGCATTCCTGCCTCCGTCATCCTTGCCCAAGGAATACTGGAGAGCAGTAACGGGCAGAGCCGTCTGGCACTGGCCGAGAACAACCATTTCGGTATCAAGGCCACCCCCGAATGGATTGCACAAGGCGGGCGGTACGGGCTATATACCGACGACAAACCGAACGAGAAATTCTGCAGCTACGAGAGCGTGGGCGAATCCTACGAGCACCACTCCCGCTTCCTGAAGGAGAACGGCCGCTATGCCCGCTGCTTCGCGCTCGCGCCCGACGACTACAAGGGCTGGACGCAGGGCCTCGAACAGGCGGGCTATGCCACGAGCGGACGGTATGCCGACAGCCTGCAACGGATCATCGAGCAGAACGGGCTGCAACGCTATGACCGGCAGGTCATGCGGGAGATGGAGGCGCAGGGCAAGCGCTTCGGCGTGGAAGAGAGCCCGCTCCGGGAAGCGGAGACCGCGGCGGAGTACGCTTTCCCGGTCGAACGGGAGGAGTTCCTGTTCGTCGCTTCGCCCTTCGGGATGCGGCCGGACCCGGAAAACGGGACGAAGCAGCAGATGCACAAGGGGATAGACATCCGCTGCAAGGACGACGCGGCGCTGGCCACGGAGTGCGGCGGCAAGGTCGTCGCCGTCGGCGGAAACTCCGTCACGGTGGAGTACGCCCGCGCGGACGGCAGCCGGGTACAGTGTACCTACATGCACCTCGGCGATATGGCCGTGAAGGCCGGCGATACGGTGCAGGCCGGGCAAAGGCTCGGCACGGCGGACAAAGACGGGGGACACCTGCATTTCGGCGTCCGGCAGCTCAGCGCGGACGGCACGCAGCGGGACGTGGACCCGGCGGCGTACCTGGCAGAGATCGCCCGCAAGGGCAACCTCAAGCAGCAGGCGCTGCACGACGGGAACGACCTGCTGGCCCGATATAAGGGAACGGAAGAGAGTGCCGCCGGGAAAAATCTTTCGCCCGACGAGTGGATGAAGAAGCTGCTTTCGTCGGAAGACAGCGGCGTGGGGCTGTCGGGGTGCAACGACCCGGTGGTGGAGATGGCCGTGACGGCCTTCGCCTCCCTGATGCTGCTGGCGGTGCAGATCGACGGCCGCAGCGAGCAGGAGCAAAAGGCGGCCGTGTCGGCGGCGGCGGACAGACGGAGAATCGACCTGAAACCGCGCTGCCGGGCATGAGAAGCTGCGAGCTGGCCATAGGCGAAAACGGCAGGGCCACGCTGCTGGCGGACAACGGGAACGTCCGGGTGTCGCGCGAGCTGACCCCCGCCGAGAAGAGCCGTCTGTCGGCCGCGCTGAACGACGGTACGCTCTCCGAGGAGGCCCGGCGGATGCGCGTGGCGGGCCTGCTGAACTCCGTCGTCCTCGCGGAGACGGCCTCGCGCAACTTCGAGCTGGGCATGGCCGAACAGCGGGGACAGACGGAGAACCTGAAAAGATAGCCGTACCATGAAAGCAATGATGATACAAACAGGCGGCTATCTGCTCGGAATATCCATGTGCGTCCTGCACGCGCTGCTCTGCCCGCAACTTTTCGGTCCGGAGGCGACGCCGGTCATCGCAGGGGTGCAACTGCTGCCGGCGGCAGGGATCGTCTACATCCGGATACGCGCTCCCGATTAGGCCCGCAGTCCGACGTTCAACAACAATCAGGCACACCTTTGTCCGGGGCGGCGTGTAGCAAGGCCGGCCATCGACCGGTCCATTTTTACTAACCGCCGCGGCATGCGGCATAAAATCTATTAATTCCAATCTTATGAAAAAGATGTTTCTGGCGGCTGCGGCCGCTCTGGCCATGCTGGCCTCGTGTTCCAAAGACGCCGACGAGATCGCGGATACCGCGAAGGGCGGCGTAGTGAAGATCACCCTGACGGACAAGACGCCCGCGATGACCCGCGCCTTCTTCGGCACGACAGCGGCGGCCGAAAGCTGGGAAAAGAAGATAGGCTCCCTCACGCTGTTCGTCTTCGACGGAAGCGACCGTGCGGTCCTGCAGCGCAGGTTCTCCGCCGCGGAGATCTCCGGACAGGCGGCCACCATCCCCGTACCGGACGCCAAACCGGGCGAGCTGTACAAGTTCTACGTCGTAGCCAACTCCGGCAACCCGGCAAATGTGGCTGACCTGACCGAACTGAGAAGCAGCACGGAAAGCGAAGCCGCGAGCTACAACGGCACCTTCGACGAGGTGACGACCAAGGCCGTGCGAAGCGGAGGATTCACCATGACCGGCTCGACGATGAAGGCCATCGCGCAGGCCGGGCAGACAACCGACGTGCAGATCGGCATCGAAAGGCTCGTGGCCAAGATCGCCGTGCAGACCGCCACGGACAGCAAGTTCGCGGCCGCATATCCGGGCCGCGTGAAGATCGCCTCGGCGACCGTCTCCCGAGCCGCCTCCTCGACCCCCTATTTCAACGAAACGCAGCACTCCGGAGGGGTCGAGAACCGTGCGGCCGTCGTGCATAACTTCAGCCAGACACAGGCATCGAAAGAGCAGAGCGGCAAATATGCCAACCTGTTCTACGTGTACGGGAGCGAAAACAGCAATCCGGCCGAGAACGTGCTGCTGACGCTCGAAGGAGTCTACGACAACGACGGCGATTTCGCCACGACCGCGGACCAGATTCCCATCAGCTACGAAGTGGAGCTGAACGGCGACAGCGGCAAGGCGATCAGCCGCAACACCTACCGCCGCGTGAGTGTGAACATCAGCGGGCTGACCGGCGCCGACGTGGCCGTGACGATCACCCCGGCCGACTGGGAGGGCCCGATCAATCAGGAGGTAAACCTCGGCATGTAACGAACACAGGGAGAGGGGCACGGAGTATCCGGAGCCTCTCCCCGTTTTTGAGATTTCCATGAGAAAGGTACTGATATGGATTTTACCGCTGTTCGCACTGGCGTGGAGCTGTGCCAAAGACGATGCGGGGACGGCCGAAAGGGCGAAGGCCCGGCTCACGCTGAACATCCTCGAGGAGGGGCCGCGTCTGGCGGCGCGGGCCGCGGACGAAAAGGCCGTGCAGGACGTCAACGTCTTCCTGTACGACGTCAGGGGGATAGCGCGGCCGCAGCATTTCTACGTGCAGGGCGGTGTGCTGGCGTGTTCCGTCCCCGTCGGGGAATACGAGGTGTATGCCGTGGCCAACCTGCACGAAGATATGGGCGCGATGGACCGCGGGGCGCTGCTGGCCTATGAGTTCCGCATGCCCCGGAACTACGCTTCGCTGCCCATGTCCGGCCGGGCGGCCTGTACGGTCGGGCCGAAAACGCAAAGCATTACGGTCTCCGTTCGGCGCAATGTGGCCAAAATCGTCTGTAACATCTCCTTCTACGGGACCAATTACAACCTGAAGCTGCAATCCGTGCAGATGATGGATATGGCAGGCGTCACCACGCTGTTTGCGGAGGATCAGCAGGCCCGGGAGCTGTGCTCCTCCGAACTGTCGGCGATGGCACCGTACGAGAACCGCAAGGCGTCGCGCACGTTCTTCTTGGCGGAAAACTGCCGGGGCGAAGTGCTGGGAATCGCCTCCCAGCAGCAGAAGTGCGCCGACAACGCACCCGCAGGGGCTACCTTCCTGCGGATCAAGGCACAGCGCGAAGGCAAACTGCTGACCTACGACGTATATCTGGGAGAGAACAACACGACCAACTTCGACGTGCGCCGCAATACGGTATATACGCTCAATATCGTCATCAAGGGCGAAAACGTGGTCGATACCCGTGTAGATGCGTTCGAGGTCGGGATTTCGGACAACTTCCCTTTCGAGGGCTACCAGTTCGAGGGGTACTGCCTGTACGATCCCGGCCGGCAGCTTACGATCACCGTAGACGACCCGCAAAAGGCCGGCGACCTCTCGGCGACGGTTCGCCTTCTACAAGGCCAGCACGGAGCCTTCCTCTTCAACGGGCAGCCGCTCACCTCGTCCGTCACCCTCCCGCTGAACGACCCTTCGGGCGTGTACAGTTTCTCGGTGGACTACATCCCCGGAGAGGTGTTTACCGCCGACAATTACCGGCTCGTCTACGAAGTGGAGGTAAGCAATACAAGCGGGTACCGTTACACGAAAACGTTTACGCATGACTTTTACAACCTCCTGACGATATACCTACTGGAAACGCGGCACGACCCACCGAGGACGGGGAGGCGTCGATTCAGAGAACATGACGGTCGTGAAGTGGAGCTCCTCCTATACGGCCCAAGACAGCCGCGTGATGATATTGTCGCTGGACGACGGGCCGCTCGTGCCCCTCAGACCGGTGGACGGATCGAGAGTCGGAGGATGGTATGCGGACCGCGGCCTCACGCAGTTCGTTTCAGCGGAAAACCCGTACCGCCATCCCATGAAAAGTTTCCGGGATACGCTCTACGTGGACTTCGTGCAGGAAGCCGTCTACATCTATACCCATGTCGATCTCGTCGAGATGAGTTGCAACGGCGATTACCGGACGGACTACGAAAAGCAGGCGTTCGTGGTTCCGATAGGAAGCCGATGCACGTTCAAGGGCGCCGAAGGAAAGACGGTCGCCGTCTGGTGGAGCAACTTCGTCGGGCATTATCCTCGCAAAGAACTGTCGCGGGAGCCGGAGTATTCCTTTACCGCATGGGAAAACTGCAATGTCGTACCCGAATATCCGGCCGATTGACCGGTCCGCACGCTCCGGCAGGACCGCTTGCCGGCTGCGGCGATTACTGAACGATTAAACGCAACGACGATGAAAAGAATATTCGCACTGCTGCTGTTCGTTCTCGCGGCGAACGCGGCCCCGGCGCAAGATGCGGCCGTGAGGGTCAATGCACTGGCTCTGGCTACGGGAACCCTCAATGCGGGCGTCGATGTGACCGTTTCCCGGAAGTGGTCGATAACCGCATCCGGCTACTGGAATCCCATCGCCACGGACAACCTGCGGATGCAGGTGCTCGCGGGAACCGTCGGCGTGCGCCGCTGGCGCTGCGAGCCGCACGCGGGCCTCTTCTGGGGCCTCCACACCGGCATGGCCCGCTACCGCGTGGGCAACGGCTGCAACCGCTACAACGGCTGGACGGCGGGCGCGGGCTCGTCCGTCGGCTATGCGTGGAGAGTGGCCCGACGATGGAGCTTCGCGCTCGAAGGCGGACTGGGCCTCT
>OHNI01000095.1_pt1 | contig 39898 bp, 36 predicted proteins | sample 1569501 | NCBI WGS metagenome assembly OHNI01 (sample SAMEA3879542, study PRJEB24766) | human gut metagenome | biome: human-associated habitat; feature: feces | place: USA | collected 1985/1987
GGTTTTCAAGACCGCCTCGTTATGACCACTTCGATACCTCTCCATTCGCTTACCTCTCGGTCAGCGCAAGGATTATTCTAGCAAACGAATCTCAAAGTGTCAACATCTTTTTTCACTTTTTTTGATTTTTTTTAAATTGCTTTTGTTTTACGACATTTTTGTATTGTATACAGTTTTTTCGACAGGATCTATTCCCTCAAATAGCTTTCGCACACGATCATATCCTCCGGTGTCGTCAGTTTGATATTGCGATAACTACCTTCTACCAGCTTTACTTTTTGGGAAGTCATCCGTTCTACGACCATGGCATCATCCGTAATGGATACCCCTGCCTGCAGCAGCTTATTTTCTTGCTCCAGCAGTTTTTCATACGCATCCAGCACAAGCGGATAAGAGAACGACTGCGGCGTCTGTACCGCCCATACTCTTTTCCGGTCCGGCGTTGTGGCACAGAAGCCCTCTTCATCTGCGATCTTGATCGTATCCTTTACAAGCGTTCCCGTTACACAGGCATGATATACCTTTGTTTCTGCGATCATCTGCCGAATCATCTCTTCCGTCACAAAAGGTCTTGCGCCGTCATGGATCAATACAATATCACAACCGCTCTGCTTAAGTGCCCTAAGTCCGCAGGCAACAGAATGATACCGCTCTTTTCCGCCCGGAATGATCTGTGTCACCTTGCGGAAACCGTAATGTTCCACGATCTCTGCCCGGCAATAATCGATCTCATCCGCTCCCGTTACCAGTATGATCTCATCTACCTCACTTTTTTCAAACGCTGCCAACGCATAATATAGAACAGGCCTGCCACCCAGCAGCATAAACTGCTTTGGCTGACCCGCCTGCATTCGTTTTCCCTGTCCTGCAGCCAGTACAATGGCTGCTGTTTTTCCAATATTCACTTACCGCTCCCCCAGCTTCAGATTCGGAACTGCATTCAGATCCCATCCGCTTCTCGTGCCTTTACAATATTCATAATAGCCTGCCACTGCGATCATAGCCGCATTGTCGGTACAGAAAATAGGCGATGGACGATAAAAGGTAATATGCCGTTTTGCACAGGCTTCTTCCATTGCAGCGCGCAGGGCGGAATTGGATGCAACACCACCTGCGATGGCAAATTTCTTGAAGCCATATTGTTCGCAGGCATGCATGGCATGTTCTACCAGTACATCCGTGACTGCCTTCTGGAAAGAAGCTGCCACATCCGCCGTGTTGACAGACTCTCCCTTCATCTCACAGGCATTCAGATAGTTCAGCACAGCAGACTTTAAGCCGCTGAAACTGAAATCATATGCATTTTCGCCCACTTTGGCACGCGGAAAATGAATTGCCTCCGGGTTACCTTCTTTTGCCACCTTATCGATCTTAGGACCGCCCGGATAACCGAGCCCTATCGCTCTTGCCACCTTGTCAAATGCCTCTCCTGCCGCATCATCACAGGTTTTACCGATGATCTCATATTCTCCGTAATCTTTTACGACAACAAGATGCGTATGTCCGCCCGATACCACAAGGCAGGCAAACGGCGGCTCCAATTCTTGATGTTCAATAAAATTGGCGCTGATATGTCCTTCGATATGATGCACTCCGACAAGTGGCTTATCCGCTGCAAATGCGATCGCTTTTGCTTCCGCTACCCCGACAAGAAGTGCACCAACCAGCCCCGGTCCATATGTAACTGCAATGGCAGTCATATCATCCAGTGTCACGTCAGCATCCGTAAGTGCCTGTGTGACCACCTGATTGATCCGTTCAATATGCTTTCTGGACGCGATCTCCGGTACAACACCGCCATACAGTGTATGCAGATCGATCTGTGACGAGATCACATTGGATAATACCGTTCGACCATTTCTGACAACAGAGGCCGCCGTTTCATCACAGGAGCTTTCAATCCCAAGAATCAGAATATCATCTCCCTTTGCTTCCATCTGCTTTATTTCCGTTTCCAATTCCATTTTCTTCATTTCCATATCTAGTTATCCTTTTGTACCAGTTTCCATCCGTAGATTTTATAATGAGAATTCTCATCTTTTTTCAGAATAAACACAATATTGGAATTATACAGAAGTCCATCCTGCTTGATCCCATATATACAATAAAGGCGCGCCCAGTCATAACCGTCTTTCGTGAAGGTTTCCACATCTACGCTGGAAGACGGTACATAACTGACGATCGTCCTCTTTTTCTCCTTAAATTCTTCAATATCCTTTTTCAGTGCAGAAAGATACCGTTCCTCATCCTGATTTGCTATAAGCGCTTCATCGTACAGCTCCATTATCTTATGTCCGAGCTGCTCGATTTCTTCCTCTGTATTGTCCTCATTGTAAAAGCATTGTGTGATCTGGCTGAAATATTTTATGACCTCTCTTGGTGTCGGCGGATAATTTGTCTCCAGATCTCTTGTCAGCACTTCCTGCGTAGCCGTCAGCGTCTGCAGTTCGCGATCCGCATCCTCAGCCTGGGAAACATTCCGGTTGGAGAGATAATAATAATAGCCCACGATCAGAAGCAGCATGACAACAGCTAAAATAATGCCTTTGATATTATGCGATTTTTTCATAAACTATCTCTCCTTTCTCGCGGTTCCTATCATCCGTGTCATTTCGTTTTCTCATCTTTATCGTCTTTTCCAGACTGTTCTCTTATCTGAAAAGCAGTCTAGTTTTCCTCTTCAAAATCAAGTTCTATTGTCTGACCGTCCTTTGCCGTGATCGCATTTGGAAAAATCTTTGTCACCTGCGGCAGATATTGATCCGGCCATGGCAGGGACGGGCTGTAATGTGTCAGCCACATCTGTGATACCTCTGCCGCTTTTGCCAGATTCGCGGCTTCATAAAAGGTCATATGCTTGTGTTCTCTTGCCTTTTGCTGTTTGTCAGGTTCGCCGTACATGCCTTCGCAGATAAACAGATCGGCATGTGCTGCGTTTTCTTCAATGGATCTGGTCGGTCTGGTATCCGTGCAGTAGGTCACTTTGATTCCCTTACGCGGACTGCCCATCACCATATCCGGTGTATAGGTTTTTCCTTCAAATTCTACAACATTTCCTTTTTGGAGCGGATTCCAGAGCTGTACCGGCAAGCCGAGTGCTTTTGCCTTTTCCACCTGAAATCTGCCGGCTCTTTCCACGATCAGGTTATAGCCGTAGCAGATCACATTGTGATTCACACGGAATGCCTCGATCCGGTAATCCCCCATATCAATCTGCTCAAACGGCTGTGAAAGCTCATGGAATCTGAGTTCAAACGGGAGCTCCGGCGCGATCATCCGCAACGCACCGACAACCTTTTCCAGCCCTTTTGGTCCAATGATCAGAAGCGGCTCTGTCCGTTCTGCATTTCCCATTGTCAGGAGCATGCCCGGCAGTCCGCTGATATGGTCTGCATGAAAGTGCGTAAAACAGATCACATCAATCGGCTTTGGGCTCCAGCCCTTCTGCTTCATTGCGATCTGCGTACCCTCTCCGCAGTCGATCAGTATACTCTTTCCGTTATAGCGCGCCATCATTGCTGTCAGATAGCGGTAAGGAAGTGGCATCATTCCGCCCGTTCCCAGCAAACAAACATCTATCATCTCTTATCCTCAACTCTTATTCTGCCTGCCACTCAAATTCTTCCTTCTCCGTCACAGGGATCGCAAAAGTCCCTATCAGCTTATCATAGCAGGCTTCACACAGATCAAAGCTGTGTGTCACACCATCTTTATGCGAAAAATATCCAAAGTTCTGCCGTCCTTCATACGCAGCTTCCATCAGCATTCCGTTTTCCGTCCTGAGCTGTCTGCCGCATTGGTTGCAAAACATTTTTTTGAGTTTTTTGTTTTCATCGTATATCTTCATTTTTTGTTCCTCCAAGATTTCTTCTGTTTTCTTCATTTTATCTTGAACAAAAAAGAATAACCACCGGTAATTATTGTTAGCATTGGCTAACGTTTCCACATGATATACGCATCTTCTTTCGGCTTGTCATAAAAGCCTTTTCTGGTACCTTCGATCTGAAATCCGCAGGATTCATACAGCCGGATTGCAGCCGTATTTGACACCCGCACTTCTAACGTAAACGCACGAACGCCTCTTTTTTCACTTTCCTGCATGAAATCCTGCAAAAGTCTTGCAGCGATTCCCTGCCTGCGGTAAGCCTCATGCACCGCAACCTGATTGATATCTCCCTCGCCCATGATACAGTACTGCCCGCAGTAAGCAACAATTCTGCCATCTGCCATATCCTCCGCAACCATATAAAAGGTTTGGTCTCCGGCTGCTGCCTCAGACAGTGCCTGCTTACTCCATGGCATTGAAAAATAAGCCTCTTCCATGGCGGAGATCTGTTCCACATCCGAAAGCATCATTTCACGAAATACAATCACTTCTGCATCTTCTCCATTCGTTCTCTCTCTGCCTGGGACAATCTCAGATAATCCGGTCTGTGTTCCGCGGCCGTGACATATTCGCCTCGTTCATAATAGCTTTTGGCAAGCACGGCAAGTGCGGCTGCACTCTGTCTGTTACAGTTAGCAGGCGCAAACACATATGGCACCTTTGTCTGTTCTTTGATGAGCGTTTCATAAACTGTGGCACCATCGCCGAGATAGACAACCTGCTGTCCTCTTTCGTTGATCTTCTTTATGATCTCTTCCACGCCTGTTGCACACTGCGGCTCTATTACCTGAAACTCCGTTCCCTGCTCTATGGAACTGAAACCGTAAAGTCCCGTATAAACCTGCTGCCTTCTGGCATCCATCATCGGGCAGATCAGAGACATACCATACAGCTGATAAGCAAGGGCATCCACAGTCGGTACTTCTATGATCGGTTTTCCCAGCGCAAGTCCAAGCCCTTTTGCTGTTGCTGAACCGATCCGCAGCCCCGTGAAAGAACCGGGTCCCTTTGCCACTGCGATCGCATCAATGGTCGTTTTATCAAATTCTGTCATTTGCATGATTTCCTGCAACATCGGAAGCAGTGTCTGCGAATGTGTTTTTTTATAATTCACGCTGTACGTTGCAAGAATACTGTCATTTTCGAGGATCGCCACACTGGCAACCAGCCCCGAACTGTCTATTGCTACGATTCTCATACTGCACCGCCTTCTTCTACTGTGATCCTTCTGTATGCAAAGCCTTTTTCCGGATCCTTTTCGATTGTGATCCATTTGGTATTTACAGGCATCAGTTCTTTGATAAGCCCTGCCCATTCCACAAGACAGACACCGTCTCCGTAGAAATAATCCTCATAGCCGATCTCATCCATCTCTTCCGGATCACCGATCCTGTATACATCAAAATGATAAAGTGGCAGTCTGCCTTCTTCATAGATCTGTACGATCGTAAAAGTCGGGCTGCACACAGATTCCGTGATCCCCAGTCCTTTTGCAAGCCCCTTGGTAAAAACGGTTTTGCCTACGCCAAGGTCACCGCAAAGTGCGTAAATCTCGCCCGGTACCGCTTTTTTTCCGAGTTCTTCACCAAAGGAAAAGGTATCCTCTTCTTTATAACTATCGATTATCATATTTTCACCTTATCTGATTGAAAATCAGTCTTTTACAAAGCTATAGTATACCACAATTTACTACATCTGTATATGCCGTCGTGGCAGACATTCCGATCTTTACTGACGGATCTTTACCTTTTTCGGATCCATATAACGGCAGATCAGCTCGATCACCGTTACTGTATTTTCCGCAAGATCCGCACGCGGGAATATAGAGGCATTGACCTTGGATGTATATATGATAATGCTTTTTCCGGTTGCAACAGCCTGATGCATATTCTCCCAGTGCTGCATTTCCACCTGATCCCCCTGCGAAACATAAATGCCTTCTTTTGTAAATATATAATGAAGCGGCTTTTTAAATGCCTCATTTGTGAGTGCCTGCCTTTTGGCACTTAAATAAAGATTCCACGGCAGATATAAAATGATCACAATACCTGCAATCAGATATAAAACGCCTGCATTTTTCATTGCAAAGAGAATGGCAAATACGCCAATGATCGTAGCGATCAGTCCACCCGGACTTGTATAAGTATGACGCAGCATATAATCGTAAAGAACGGAAGTATTCATATGCACGTCCACTTCATATAAAATATCTTCCTTTGCCGGCATGGAAATCTTCGGTCTTTCCGCATTTTCCGTCCCTTCTGCCGCAGACTCTGTCACTGCCTCTGCATTCTCCGGTGCGTTATTTTGCAATAAATCTTTCATTTCTTCTGCCATGAAAGCACTCCTTTCCGTCTGGCTTTGTTTCTTTTCTGCTACATCATAGTATAGACCGAACAAAAGTGCAAGCAAATACGCCTGCACTTTTTATAAAGAAATCATGAACTTTTTCGTTTATTCGTGTCTGAGTGCTTCGATTGGACTCAGTTTTGCTGCCTTCTTTGCCGGATAAATACCGAAGAACAGACCAACGCCCGAAGAAAACAACGTTGTGACAAGTACCGTCAGCGGTGATACAGATGCTGTAAATCCCATGATCCCACAGACAACATTGGCGCCAAGCACGCCCAGGATAATACCGATCACACCACCCAGCAACGTGATGATCGCAGATTCTGACAGAAACTGCAGCATGATCGAACCGGTTCTGGCACCCAGTGATTTACGGATACCGATTTCTCTGGTACGCTCCGTTACCGATACAAGCATGATGTTCATAACACCGATACCGCCTACCAACAGGGAAATTGCCGCCACAAATACGACGAATATCGTAATATAGGAAAGAACCTGTGTGATGCTGCTCATCGAGTCATTGAAATTCTGCATCTGAATACTGTTGGAATCAGATGCTACGTGATGCGCAGAGCGCAGCAGCCGCAGGATTGCTCCCGCCGCCTCTGCAGCATATTCCGGTCCGTCGGTAAATACGTAAAAGCCTTGGAAGGTATCCACATAATAACCAAAGGCAGCTCCCATTGTCGTCAATGGGACTTCCATTTCCACCTGATCAAAACTCATCAGCATGGAGCTGATCGCAGAGGATGCACTATCCTGCCTGATCCCGACGATTGTGGATTCCATCGTGATACCGTCTATTGTCACTTCAAAAGTTCTGCCCAGCACATCTGTTGTACCAAACATGGCGACCGCGCTGTTTTCCCGGATCACACAGACCTTATTGGCAGATTCATAATCTGCTTTTGTAAAATATCTTCCTTTGACAATCGGATCATTATACAAATACTGCTGCGCTACCGTACCGCCATACAGGTACGCATCAAACGCTCCTTTTGGTCCCTGCGCCGTTCCATAGGTCTGGTAATTCGGACTGACCCCTTTTACATGATCGATCTTCTCCTCGATCAGATCAAAATCTTCTGTGGTAAATTCCACTGCTTCCTCGTTGCTTGCCTGCGTATCACCCATTGAGCCTCCGGAATAGAAGTATAGTTGTCCGCCTGCCAGATTGTTCAGCTCATCACTGACCTGGGAAGACAATCCGTTACCGATGGAAATGACCATGATCACAGAAGAAATACCGATAATAATGCCAAGCATGGTCAGGATCGATCTTCCCTTATTGCTTCTGATATTCATCAGAGCCATTTTTATGTATTCAAAAAGCTGTGCCATACTAGCCTCCCATTACTCTGCCTGCTTTGCATTCTGCGCATCTGCCTCGTCTGCACTGACCGCTGTCACAGCCATGCCCTCTGTCATATCGCCGGTCACATCCGTAATGACTGCATCGCCTTCGGAAAGCCCTGACAGGATCTGTACATATTCATCACTGCTGATACCGGTTTCCACCTCTTTGCGCACAAGCTCACCATTTTCCGCCACATAACAGAATACACCGTCACTGGCATAGTTCACTGCTGCGATCGGTACAAGCAGTACATTCTTCTCTTCTGCTGTTTTGATGGAAACCTTCGCCTCCACACCAAGCACGATATTGTCGTCCGGATTGTCAATATGGATATCCGTATTGATCACGACTGCACCTGCATTGTTCGTAGATGCTACCTTACTGATATTGCTTACTTCCCCTGTATAAGATTTTCCATTGATCGTAATATCTGCTTTCTGGCCGATCGCCAGCTTTTCGATATCATATTTGGAAACAGCAAGGAAAACCTTGAGGGCATCTGCATTCTGGATCGTAAAAAGCTCAGCTCCTTCTACCGTTGTCTGTCCCTGCACAGCTGCCACATTTGTTACAATTCCGTTAAAGTCTGCTGTTACACCGGCTTTTGCTTTTTCCAGCTCTGTCTTTGCCCTATCTTCTGTCAGCTGTGCGGATTCCTTGACGACTGCCTGCTGCTTTTTCTGCAGTCCGGCTGTCGGATCCTGTTCCTTTGCCGCATCATACTGCTCTTTTAAAGCCTTGTATTCTGCCAGATCTCCCTGACAGGTTTCCAGTGCGGACTGTAAATTACTGACATCGTAATCTGCCAGTTTTTTCTCTATTTTTTCCAGTTCTTTCGTTTTCTTCTTTAATGCTTTGGCAGATTCTTGATCTGTATCATCTTTCTCCACCTTAGCTGTCAGTTCCTTGATCTCTGCCTGCAGCGCAGCTTCATCCGCCTGCAATGCATTTGCTTTGTTCAGCTGATCTGTCAGCTGTCCGACACACTCTGTATAATGGGCGATATATTTTAAAGAATCATCATAATCTGTCTGTGCCTGTGCTGCCTTCTGCTGTGCATGATCCACAGATGCCACTGTGATATCCGCACCGTATGTACTGACCTGCGCTTCCAGCTCCGTCTGCTTCAGTGCCTGTTCCAGATCTGCTGTATCATAGCTTAAGAGCAGATCTCCTGTCTTTACACTGTCACCTGCTTTGACATGCAGTTCTCCGATCGTTGCTCCCACCTGTGCGAAGTATGTTTTACTTTCCTCAGACTCCACAGAGCCGGAGGTATCTACCGTCTGGGTGATATCACCCTTCAGTACCTGCACGGTCGTTACCGGTGTTCCGGCTGCTGCAGCTCCCATGGACTGTTTTACGATGTTTACCAGTAAAGCCAGCAAGATCACAGCAAACACAGCCGTTACGATCTGCCATGTCTTAATCTTCTTTTTTCCTGTTTTTGTTTCCTGTTTTTCTTTTTTACTCATTTTCATAATCCCTTTCTATCTTTCCATCCTTGATACGGATCACTCTTTTTGCCTGCTTTGCAATATCATTATCATGCGTGATCAGAATCACGGTTCTGTTCTCCGCATGGAGCTGCTTTAAAATGTCCAAGATTTCCATACTGGAGGCTGAATCCAGATTACCGGTCGGCTCATCTGCCAAAATAACAGGTGGTGCCTGCGCGATCGCTCTGGCAATCGCCACTCTCTGCTGCTGTCCGCCTGACATTTCAGACGGTCTGTGATCCATTCTGTGTGCAAGCCCTACTTTCTTAAGCGCTGCCACGGAAAGCTCATGCCTCTCCTTCTTTGGAACGCCCCTGTAGATCAGCGGCAGTTCCACATTTTCCTGTGCAGTCAGATTAGCGATCAGATTAAAGCCCTGAAAGATAAATCCGATCTCCTGATTTCTGATATCTGACAATTCATTATCAGACAGCTTCGACACATTCTGCCCATTTAATATGTAAGTTCCCTCGGTCGGCACATCCAGACAGCCGATCATATTCATCAGTGTCGATTTTCCGGAACCGGACTGTCCTATGATCGCCACAAATTCGCCCTTCTGAATGGTCAGACTGATATGATCCAGTGCCCTGACTTCATTTTCACCGGGATTGTAGATCTTGCTGATATCCTGAATTTCCACTAACGCACTCATATTTTTCCCTTTCTTCCTCACAATAAAAGAGGTTATCTGTATTATTCATTTAGTACAATAATACAAACAACCTCTCTTGTCAACTTACATTTCCGTAAGAAATGGCTCTTATTTTGTGAAGATTTTCTTAAGAAAAATCTCTTATCGGTTTCCTTTAATGATCGGAGAAATCCGTTTATAGATCAGGAAGGTTACAAGCACATCCAGAAGTCCCTTTACAAACGTAAACGGCATATTAAAGATCACAAGCGCCTGCAGCAGATTTTTGGTACCCGGATAAATTGCCTGATAAGCAGCTATGATCGCTTCCATCGGCATAAAGTTCGTATAGAACGGATACACCAGAAAATAATTGGAGATCACACTGATCACCGCCATGGCAAGAGCTCCCACGAAAGAACCTATCAGTGCACCTTTTCTGTTTTTGTGCAGTTTATAAATAAGACCTGCCACAAATACAAAGACCGCACCCAGAATAAAGTTGCTGAGTTCTCCCACGCCGCCTGTCGATGTCCGCATTAAGTGAATCAGGTTTTTGAACAGGCAGATCAGAACACCTTCTACCGGTCCCATGGCAAATGCTCCGATCAGCGCCGGAAGCTCGGACAGATCCAGCTTGATAAAGCTTGGCATGATGGGAATGGAAAATTCCAGAAACATCAGGATAAAGGAAATGGCGGAAAGCATTCCGATCATTGCCATGTTGCGTGGTGAAAATCTTTTGTTGTTCATTTTGTCCTCCTTTTTGTGGAGTCCTTCTTTTTTTCCTGTAACAGTTTGATACCATCTTCATAACTGACTCGAAAATCCTGCCTGCTTCGCAGTCAGTCACGCTTACGCGTTCCCAGATTTTCTCGTTGTTCGCTCGGTGAAATCAAATGCACTTCGTGCGCTTGATTTCCTTCCCTCGCTACAAAATATTCATGATACAAAGATAGCCCCGTATCAAAAGATACGGGGCTTGTTGCACAAGAAAAACACGGCATCTGCCGTTTTCATTTCTTCTTTCATCCAGACTTTACTGTCGGTTTTGGATTCGCACCAAATCAGCCGGTTATGCACCGGGTCGTGGACTCGCACTATGGCATCACCACCGGTAGGGAATTGCACCCAACCCCGAAGAACTTCACATTTATATATTTTATTTTTGGCTTTCGCCTTCGCACATTAGTATAGCCATAAACTGCCTTTGCGTCAACCCCTTGTTTTTCCGCAGACCATTTTTCTGAATCTGTCACTTATTTATGCTTACCGGATAGCTTCATAGTAAGCTGGATTCTCTTTTTCGGAATATCTACACTCATGACCTCAACATCTACCACATCACCAACGCTGACAGCCTCCAGCGGATGCTTGATATATTTATCCGTCATCTGGGAAATGTGTACCAGTCCGTCCTGATGCACACCGATATCAACAAACGCACCAAAGTCAATGACATTGCGGACAGTTCCTTTTAATACCATGCCCGGCTTCAGATCTTTCAGATCCATGACGTCACTGCGCAGCAGCGGACGCGGCATATCCTCACGCGGATCTCGTGCCGGTTTTTCCAGCTCCTTCAGGATATCGTCCAGTGTCAATTCACCGATGCCCAGTTCCTTTGCCAGCGCTTTCTTATCCCCAACCTTCTGCATCAGAACGGAAGTCGTTGCCCGGGGCTGTTTATTTTCTTTTTTATCCTCTGCCAGTGTGACAGAGCCCATTGCCTGTGCCAGTGCTCTTCCCATGGCGGTACCGGTATTGCGGATCACAACCTTCTTTTCCTTCTTCACCGGCTGTTTCTTTACCGTCTGTTTTACTTTTTCCTGTTCTTTCGCAGACTGTCTGATCTCTTCCATCGTAAGTCCCGTTTTGGTCAGAAGCTGTTCTACTGCACCATAGGATTCCGGATGCACACTTGTTGCATCCAGCGGATTGTCCCCGCCCTGGATACGCATAAAGCCCGCACACTGCTCATATGCTTTCGGTCCGAGCTTGGCAACCTTTAAAAGCTGTTTACGGTTTGTAAATCTGCCGTTTGTTTCTCTGTAATCCACAATATTTTTGGCAACCACCTTGGAAATACCTGAGATATAAGAAAGCAGCGGTGCAGAAGCCGTGTTCAGATCAACACCGACTTTATTCACGCAGTCCTCTACAACACCTGTCAGTGTTTCAGACAGCTTTTTCTGGTTCATATCATGCTGGTACTGTCCGACACCGATCGACTGCGGATCGATCTTCACAAGCTCTGCCAGCGGATCCTGTAATCTTCTGGCAATGGACGCTGCACTTCTTTGTCCCACATCAAACTGCGGAAACTCTTCCGTTGCCAGCTTGGAAGCCGAATAAACAGATGCGCCCGCCTCATTGACGATCACATATTCCACCTTGGTATCCAGCTCCTTCAAAAGCTCTGCGATCACCTGCTCGGATTCTCTTGAAGCAGTTCCGTTTCCGACAGAGATCAGGGATACGTGATATTTTTTGATCAGCTTTTTCAAAATTTCTTTGGATTCTTTTACTTTGTTCTGTGGCTCTGTCGGGAAAATAACCGTTGTATCCAGTACCTTTCCGGTCTCATCCACAACAGCCAGCTTACAGCCGGTACGGAATGCCGGGTCCCAGCCCAGCACAACTCTGCCTGCGATCGGAGGCTGCATCAGAAGCTGCTCCAGATTTTTGCCAAAGACAGTGATCGCACCGTCCTCCGCCTTCTCTGTCAGCTCATTTCGGATCTCACGCTCGATCGCCGGTGCGATCAGTCTTGTATATGCATCTGCAATAACCTCTGTCAGAACCGGTGTTGTCACAGGATTATCCGCTGTAATGACCTGTTTTTCCAGATAACGCAGGATACGGTCTGTCGGTGCCTCTATCTTTACGATCAGCATCTTTTCCTTCTCGCCGCGGTTGAGTGCCAGAATACGATGACCGACCACTTTTTTGATTGGCTCCTCATAGGCATAATAATTTTCGTATACGCTCTGTTCTTTTTCATCCTTGGCAGTGCTGACAATCTTTCCTTCTTCAAAGGTCAGATTACGGATGTAAATACGGTAATCCGCTTCATCGGATATCTGCTCCGCAATGATATCTTTGGCGCCATCGATCGCTTCTTTGGCGTCTGCAACGCCTTTTTCCGCATCCACGTAAGCCTGTGCTGTCTCTATCAGCGGTGCGGCCGCATTCTGCTCCAGAATATAGGCTGCAAGCGGCTCCAGACCCTTTTCCTTCGCAACGGAAGCTCTGGTTTTACGCTTCTGTTTATAAGGGCGGTACAGATCTTCCAATACTACAAGTGTTTCTGCCGCTTCAATCCTTGCTTTCAGTTCTTCCGTCAGCTTGCCCTGTTCCTCGATACTGCCCAGAACACTCTGCTTTTTATCCTCCAGATTGCGGAGGTAAGTAAGACGCTCATAGAGATTACGCAATATCTCGTCATTTAATGCGCCTGTCACTTCTTTCCGGTATCTGGCAATGAAAGGAATTGTATTCCCCTCATCGATCAGTTTGATCGTTGCCTCTGCCTGACTTTTTTTGATATTTAATTCTTCTGCTAGTTTTGCACTGATATCCATTTTATTTCTCCATCTTTATTTCATAATACCCGCAAGCAGATAGATCAGCGGTGAATTCCAATAGATCGTTACCTCGTTGCAGGAATAGCTCTGTTCATTATCTGCATAGCATTTTGCTGCTGCCTGTCCCTTCAGGGTCGCTTTTGCATACGGATCTTCCAGATTGGAATCCGGTCCGCCGACAAGCATGCCTTTCATAGTTTCTCCCAATGCCTGGGATGGTCTGTGATGTGTATGCTCCGGTGACAGTGATCCATAGCCGGTCACAAAGCAGTAGCTGTTCGCATTTGTACCCAGCAGATAAGAAAGCTGACGCTGTGCATTGGAAAGATTTACACCATTTGACTGCTTCATCTTCGTACCGAGCTGTTCCATCATCAGATACAGCATACCATTGTTGGCGATCGTCATATTTGACCCCCACGGATATGCGCCCTTAATAGTAGATCCGTAAGCATCTGCATCCAGTGCTTCCTGCATATTATCCAGTGCAAAGGCAAATTTCTTCATAAGCTTACCCGCAAAATCCGCATCTGTCTGTTCACAGGTCAGATACGTATACATACCATAAAAATCTACATTTGCCCAGCCCAGTCCGCCGGTCGCACCGACACTGCCAAACTGCTTCAGATGATCTTCATAGCTCTTATCCCCTGTTGTTTTGTAGAGTTCTGCAAGTGCCCAAAAATATTCATCCTTTACAACTGTATCCGGGTATTCGCCAGTCACGATCTCCTGTGGATTCTTGAAGCCTTCTCTGTCTGCATCCGCATTGGCATCCATATAGTCAAGCGCTTTCTCTGCTGCCTTTAAGCAGGTATCCGCAAAAGCTGCATCGACATCTTTGTAAATTCTGCCAGCCATTGCCATGACTGCTGCGAAATCTCCTGTCGCTGCAGTCGAGATCGGGGAAAGAATGAGCTGTTCCGTTTCTTCCTGCGGCATGACTGTGCTTGGGAAGTTAGCGCAGGTTACCTTATGATACACACCGCCGCTTGCACTGTCCTGCATCTTCAGCATCCAGTCAAGCTCATAACGTGCTTCATCCAGCACATCCGGTGTTCCGTTCCCGCTCTCCGGGATATCCATATCATCCCCGAATACATCCGGGTAATTTTCATAGGCAAGTAAGATATCGGCAACTGCTTTTGCACCGGATACCACATATCTGCCGTAGTCACCTGCATCATGCCAGCCGCCTGTTACATCCTTCTTCTCATCCGTTCCGTAAACAACCGCTTCTCCCGTATGACATGCAGGATGTGCAAAATCACCTGCCTGTTTTTCGGAAAGTTCTTCGCCGCATCGCTGCAGATACAGCATTCTGACAGCATCCTTTAACAGATCCTGATACACATCATCACCGATCTTAAATTCATAAGATTCTCCACAGGCATCGTTTTTGATCTGGTACGTGCCCGGCTGGATCACAGAAGAAAAATCTCCTGTTGCACAGGTTTCTCTCGAAGAAACATTTTTCTCGGCTTTGTTGATCTGTCCGGTAAATATACTCTTGCCTGTTGTGGTATCGATCACTTCAAAGCTGTCACCGGTCTCATCACCGCGGAAGGTTGCGATCTTGATGTCACCCGGCTGATAACCGACCTGATTGATATTGATGTCAGGTGTCTCGACCTCTTCCGCTTCTGCCGCTCTGTTGGAAGCATCCGTGATCTCCAGATCCACATTATCCAGTGTCACGATGTGCTCACCAAGATCTCCGTCTTCCTCATAAGTACCGAGGTTAAAGCAAAGACGCGGAGAAGGATCACTGACTTCTTCCATTGTCAGCTCATATTCATAATGCTGCATTTCCTCTGTTGCAGCGATCGTGTCCGTAAAATATGCATGATAGTCACCACCATTGATCTGCAGGCGCCACACGACCGTTCTTGGTTTGCTGACAGCAAGATCAAATGCAAACTTATAGGTAACCCCCGTATCCAGGCGGAAACCATCATAGTAAAGCTGCACGCTGTAATCCAGATTGCCGACATCTGTGACATCGACCTCAAGCTGTTCGTCATCATTGGTACGGAGCGTTGCCTCTCCGCCGTTCTTATAGGTATTCCATCTATCTGTTCCGCTCTTGAAATCGCCGTTTTTGATCATATTGCCGACCGGAAGCTCATCCTCCTTGCTTTCTTCCTTTTCCGGCTCCTTTGCGGCTTCGTCCGTTGCCTCCTCCGGCTCATCGGACACCGTATCTGTCTCTTCCGCGCTCTCTGTCTGCACGGTTTCTTCCGCAGTCTCCTGCTTTCCGCACGCCAGAAGCGATACAGTCAGCGATGCACACAGCAACGCCATCATCAGTTTTCTTTTCATGCTTCCTCCATACCTTTCCGGGAAAGACTCCTTCCGATCCGTAACCCGCCAGACTGCTTTCCCTCCATCAAGTATAATAAAAAAAAGTGCTTTATTCAATGAATTTTTCGTGTTATGATGAGGAAAAGTATATTGATCTTTAGCAGGAGTTATCATTATGGAAGAAATGCAAAATCAGCCTGTGCCAGAGCCGGGCAAAACCTATTCCTCTAAAAACAACAGTTTTACCATATTATCTCTCTGCTTTGGTATGATCGCAATTGCGACCTGCTCTATGTTTTTCATTGCATTACCGGCGGGCGGTCTCAGTATTTTATTTGCTATTCTTTCCAAGGGAAGGGAACGCAAAATGCAGGCGATCTGCAAAGCAGGCATCATCACTTCGGCAATCGGGATCTTCCTGTCTTTCCTCATCACGGGAGCAGCATTCTATCTGGTGTTCTCCAATCCGGATTACAGGCAGCAGCTCAATGATATGTCACAGCAGATGTACGGTGAAACCTTTGATGATATGTTAAAAGAAAGGGGACTGGATCTATGAGTATGACGATCGGTGCTTCTCAATCATATGGCGGTTATTACGGGATACAGACACAGATGGGCTCTGTCAAAAATCCGGGTGAGTCTGAAGTAACCGCTCCGGGGCGTAAATCCTCCCCCGCAGAGTGCGAAACCTGCAAGGAGCGCAAATATCAGGATGGATCCGACGAGATGGTATCTTACAAATCCGCCTCACATATTTCGCCTTCCGCTTCCGCATCGGCTGTCCGTGCACATGAACAGGAACATGTTTCCAATGCATTTAAGAAAGCAGCCACGGATGGTGGCAAAGTGCTGCAGGCAAGCGTCAGCTTAAAAACGGCGATCTGCCCGGAATGCGGTACAAGCTATGTCGCCGGCGGGGAAACAACCACCAAAATTTCCTATACAAATGAAGAAAATCCATATCAGAAGCAGAAAAAGATCCAGGACAGCCTGCGTTATACAGGACAGAACCTTGATCTTGCCTGCTAATTATTTGGGGAGACAATGCAGAAATGAAACAGATAAAATCTTCTGCTGCTTTAAAGGCAGATGCCAGACAGCAGCTTCTCGGAAAATATAAAACAGTGATCCTTGCCTATCTGATCATGCAGTTCCTTATATCCGGCTGTATGAATCTTGCACAGGCACAGGTCAATTTAAACACAGGCGCAGGCATGGGCATTTATTACCTGATCTATTTTATCCTGTTGCTGCTATCCGCGATCTTCATCACCGGACAGAACCAGCTCTATAAGAACATTGCCCGCGGTCTTCCCTATTATGTCAAAGATATGTGGGTCGGCTTTCACGGACTGGCAGACCATGCGATCCTGGTACATCTGATCATCTTTGGTCTGTGTCTTCTGGCAGGCATTCCGTTTATCCTTTCATGTGCGTTCATGGCATACACGAAAAATTATTACCTGTCCCTGCTTGTTGCAGCAACCGGTATTTTCTTTCTTGTGATGTCCATCCTTTTATCGATCTGGTATTCTCAGGCTCTTTATCTGATCACAGATTATCCGGATGAATCAGCACTGCAGCTGTTAAAACACAGCCGTGCACTTATGAAAGGACACGCCGGCAGTTATTTCTACCTGCTGGTCAGCTTTATCGGGATCGGACTTCTCGTTGTACTGACATTTGGGATCGGTATTCTTTGGGCGTATCCTTATTTTACAGCAACAAAGACCAATTATTATCTGGAGCTGACAGCTCCAAATCCGGAAGAGATCTAAAGCCATGCTTTTTCCAGCAGTCCCATTCCTTCTTCTATCCCGGAGAGGGAAAGGGATGCATAACCGAGCATGACACGATGGGTCTCTTTTTTTATAATCTGATAATCGGAAAGTCCATACACTTTGCAGCCCTGCTGCCGTGCTTTCTGTATGAGCATCTGTTCCGTCACATCTTTATCCTTTGGCATAAGCAATATATGCAATCCTGCCTCTTCGCCTGCGATCGTAAAACGACTACGGAACGGCTCAAGACATGCCAGCATTTTTTCCTGCTTCTGCCGATATACCTTTCGCATCTTATTCAGATACCGTTCAAAATACCCTTCTGCGATGAACCGGTTTAAAACCGCCTGATCGATCCGCGATACGGTAGAAGATAAAAAGCTGCAGTTCTGCTCGTAAAGCGTCAGCAGCCGCCTTGGCAGAACCAGATAGCTGACACGGATTGCAGGCGCGATTGACTTAGAAAAGGTTCCCATATAAATAACCTTCTCCCGGCGATCCAGCGACTGCAGTGCAGGAATCGGTTTTCCCTTATACCGGAACTCACTGTCATAATCATCCTCGATCAGATATCTGTTTTCTTTCTCCTTTGCCCAGCCAAGCAGCTCCAGCCTTCTTCCAACAGGCATCACGGCTCCGGTCGGAAACTGATGTGCAGGCATCACATAGGCAAGATCCGCATTTGTCTGTTCCAGCGAAGCAGCACACATTCCTTTTTCATCCATGTCCGTCACACAGATACGGTATGCATTGCTGCAAAAGATCCGGTAAGCGCGCAGATATGTTTCATTTTCCATTGCAACTGTCCGCACATCTCCAAACAGCTTTTGCAGCAAAAGCAGCAGATAATCATTTCCCGCACCGATGATGATCTGTTCCGGGCTGCAGTCCACCCCACGGGAGGCATGCAGATAGTGTACGATCGTCCAGCGGAGTCTTTCATCCCCCTTCGGATCTCCCTTATGCAGTACATTCTCCTGTTCGTCCAGAAGCACCTGCCTGTGGATCCTCTTCCAGGTTGAAAACGGAAAATAAGACATATCGATCGTATTCGGGGAAAAATCACACAGAAAACTGTCTTCTGTCTGTTGCTTCTGTATCTCTTTCTGTTCTTTCTTCTGCATATCATCATTCTCACGGATGATATGATACAGTTCTTCCACATGACTGACAAAATATCCCTGACATGGTTTCGCTTCCAGATACCCCTCTGATACAAGCTGCCCATATGCCAGATCTACGGTCGATCTTGAAATCTGAAGCTGCTGTGCCAATAAACGAGCGGAGGGAAGCCGTTCTCCATAGCACAGCTTCCCTTCTCTGATTTCTTTTTTGATATGATCATATATTTGTTCGTATAAATGTTTCTTGTTGTCCGGATCTAACACAATCAGCAGATTATCCATTTTTCTGTTCCTTCATCTTTTTCCTCAGATCGTCCTTCAGATCTCTGGCTCTGTCTTTAATCCTCTTATTTGCAGCCTGTGATACCAAAATGCCGGACAAAAGCTTTGCCGCCATATCATAATGTTCAAATTCCATGGACAATACTGCGATCAGGTAATCCACTGTCAACTCATCCATTCCGCAGATCGGAAATGATTCCGACTGTCTCGCAGCCAGAAATCCCTCCAGTGCACTCTGGCGGTATTCCCTCTCTTCCTGCAATAGCTCCGGCTTTGGATCTGTTTCTGCCATCTCATCCAGCATACCATGCAGAAGCCAGGATGATTTCAGACAAATGTACGCTTTTTCACTTGCCTTCGCTTTCTTGACGATCGCATTTGCCAGTGTCAGCTTATAACGTTCCAGTGCCTGCTCATATGTATAAATCTCGCCATCCATCTGCACCGGCTTATAATGGGCACAGATTCCCGCACGGATCATTTTTGCCTGCATGCTGGAAGTCAGCTCATAATAACGACCGAGTGCCGCATAGCCACAATGCGGGCATACGATTGGATCATATTTGACTACATCTATCCCTTCATATCTGGGACGCAGATCCTGATCTGTCCCCAGTCTTCTCGCCTTGCCTGCACGGATCGTCTTCGTTTTAAACTCTGCCTCACAGATCGGGCAGACGTATTTTTTATCAAACAGTATATCAGCTTCTTTTACTACAGGAGCATCTGCATCCTTTTTGATTTCTTTAGGATCCGGCTTCTCATATAAAGAAGCATTTTCCAATTCTCCCAGTCCGAATTGTTTCAGCCCTGATAAGATACCCATTTTTTCTCCTCCATTATGCCTTTGGCAGCTTGAAGGAACTCTTCAAAGAAACAATTCTGTTAAATACCAGCGCATCTTCTTTGGAATCTTTATAGTCCACACAGAAGAAACCGTTTCTTACAAACTGAAAACTCTCGTAAGCTTTTGCGCCTGCGATCGCCGGTTCTATATAGCAGTTCTTCAGAACAGTCAGGGAATTTGGATTCAGATTCAGACTACCGTCTTCCTTGTTATAAACGCCCTTCTCTTCATCTACCAGATTTTCATATAAGCGCACCTCTGCTTTTACCGCTTTCTTTGCAGGAACCCAGTGAATGGTGCCTTTTACTTTACGTTCGGTAAAACCGGAACCTGCCTTTGTTGCAGGATCATACGTACAATGAACCACTGTGACATTTCCGTTTTCATCTTTTTCAAAGCTTGTGCATTTTACAAAATAAGCATGCATCAGTCTGACTTCATTGCCCGGAAACAGACGGAAATATTTCTTCGGCGGTTCTTCCATGAAGTCATCCCGTTCAATATATAATTCTCTGCCGAACGGTACCTGATGGGAACCAAGCTCCGGATTTTCCATATTATTGGCAGCTTCCAGCATTTCTGTCTGCCCTTCTGGATAGTTATCAATAACTAACTTGATTGGATCCAGCACAGCCATCATACGCGGGCGTTTCAGTTTCAGATCTTCTCTGACGCAGTACTCCAGCATTGCATACTCTGCTGATGAGTTAGCTTTGGAAACACCACAAAGCTCCACGAATTTCTTAATGGACTCCGGTGTAAAACCGCGTCTTCTGAGCGCTGCGATCGATACCAGACGCGGATCATCCCAGCCGTCTACAATCTTATCTTCTACAAGCTTTTTAATATAACGCTTACCGGTCACAACGTTTGTCAGATACATCTTTGCAAATTCGATTTGTCTCGGCGGATGCGGATACTCCAGTTCTCTGACTACCCAGTCATATAACGGGCGGTGATCCTCAAATTCCAGTGTACAGATAGAATGGGTAATTCCTTCGATTGCATCCTCGATCGGATGTGCAAAATCGTACATCGGATAGATGCACCACTTGTCACCCGTATTATGGTGTGTCATATGTGCCACACGATACAGGATCGGATCACGCATATTGATATTCGGGGATGCCATATCGATATGGGCACGCAGTACCTTTGCGCCATCCTCGTACATGCCGTTTTTCATATTTTCAAACAGCTCCAGATTTTCTTCAATGCTTCTGTCACTGTATGGATCTTTCTTACCCGGCTCTGTCAGTGTTCCTCTGTAGGCGCGTATCTCATCTGCGCTCAGATCGGATACATATGCTTTGCCCTTTTTGATCAGTTTTACTGCGCCTTCATACATCTGATCAAAATAATCGGATGCAAAGAAGAGACGATCTTCCCAGTCAGCCCCAAGCCATTTGATATCAGCCTTGATGGACTCTACGAATTCTGACTTTTCCTTCGTCGGGTTCGTATCATCAAAACGCATGTTGAACTTCCCACCGTATTCCTGTGCCAGTCCATAGTTTAAAAGAATACTCTTGGCATGTCCGATATGCAGATATCCATTCGGTTCCGGCGGGAATCTGGTGTGTACCGTATCATAAACGCCCTCTGCAAGATCTTTATCAATTTCCTGTTCAATAAAATTTCTGGAAACAACTTCTTTTTCTTCTGTCTTTTCTGTCATCTCGTTATTTTCCATAATTTCCTCCTCGTGTCAAATCCTCTGCCGCTTTTCTTCGTCATTTCTCCTTATGATAGCATAAATACGGCTTAAGTTAAATATATTTCTTATCAAAATCCTTCCGGGTCATCGGGCGGTCAAAATAATAGCCCTGCACAAGCCGCACCTTCATACCTTCCAGTACTTTATACTGTTCTCTCGTCTCTATTCCCTCGATACAGATGCTGACACCGATCGCACCTGCCAGCTCCGCAACCATCTTGATAAATGACTGTGAATAAGAATCTTCTGTCAGATCCGATACAAAGCTCTGATCTACTTTAATCACATCCAACGGGATCTCCCGGATATGGTTCAGGGAAGAATAGCCTGTTCCGAAATCATCCAGCGCGATCCTCGCGCCCAGTCCCCTGATCTGGTTCAGTATCTTTTTCATACGTTCCATATCGTTGATCGCAAGACTTTCCGTTACTTCCAGTGTCAGATTGTGCGGATTGATCCCCGACCGGCGGATTGTTTCTTCTATTGTCTCTACGATATCCGTCTGCAGCAGCTGTACGACAGACAGATTGACATTAACCTTAAACTCGGGATGTCCGTGTGTATTCCAGTATTGACATGCCTTGCATGCCTCTTTCATTACATGGTTTCCAATCGGATTAATGAGCCCGAGATACTCTGCCAGCGGAATAAAATCAGACGGTGGAATAAAGCCGAGTGTTGCGGAATTCCATCTGACCAGCGCTTCCGCACCGACACATGGGGTTCCTTCCTTCTGGATATCAATGATCGGCTGATAATATACCTCGAACTCCTTGTAATCACCTGCCGTAGCATCACGCATATTTTTTTCCATATCCAGTCGTTTATTGGAAGTGGAGCTGATATTATCGGAATATACCGCCACTCTGTTTTTGCCACTCTTTTTGGCTTCGTACATGGCGATATCCGCTTTCTTGATCAGATCCTGTACACTGCTGCCATCCTCCGGGAAATAGCAGATCCCCATACTCATCGTGCAGTAATAATCTGCATTTTTTAAAAACCATGGTTTGGAAAAGATCTCCTTGATCTCTTCCACGATCCCATCGAACCTTGCAATGCTTTCCGGCGGTACAACAATGACAAATTCATCGCCGCCCATACGGTAGCATGTATTATGGATCTCCGGAATCCGCTGCAGACTGTGCGAAATGGATTTCAGCAGTACATCCCCATACTGGTGTCCCAGTCCGTCATTGATATGTTTGAAATCATCCAGATCCAGATAGAGCAGTCCGCCTTTGCCGCCTTCTGCCTCTGCTTTTTGAATATACTGCGCCAGATCCCGTTCACAACACATACGGTTGTACAATCCTGTCAGGAAATCCGTATATGCCTGTTGCTCGATCTTACGCTGATATATTTTTTTATCCGTAATATCATGCAAGGCACTAAAAGATACTTTCCTGCCATCTACCCAGTCAATCTCTGTCTGATGCAGATCATACCAGTGCTTTCTGGAGGGATGCTTCAGTTCATAATAACCTTGCTTCACAAGGGCACTTTCTGCCTGCTCCAACAGTCTGTTAATCGTGCCCTGTTTCAACTCCTGTTCAAATTCGTGCTGCATCAGATCATTACAAAACAGTACATGCCCGGTTTCCTTATCTCTGACATAAATACAGCTTCCCACCGTGTTTAAAATCTGGGTCAGAGACTGGTAAGAGCTTACAATGGAATTGTGCGCGATCCTGTTATCCAGTATGCTCTGCAGTATCTTCGCCATATCCGTTGTATACCTGATCTCATCATCGGACCACGTATGCTCCCGTTCTGTTATAAGTGCGCAGAGATACATACTGATCGTACCACGTATACTGATCGGAACCGTGATCAGAGAAGTGATCTCCGTTGTTTTTAATAAATCCGTTATCTGCCCATCCGCATTCTCAGCACCGGATATGATCACTGTTTCGCTGCCGCATACCGGCTCCGGTTTTACCTTTTCTCGGCCTGCTGCCTGTAATAGGGACGGATGTGCTGCAGTCTCTGCTATAACAGAAACTGCTTTCCCGTCTTTGGAAAGCTTTAACAGCTGCATATTGCTGACCGCCAGTTTTTCCTTCATCAGCTGCAAGAGCTGCCCTGCCAGCTGCTCAAACGGGCTTTGGTCCAGAAGCAGCTTTACGATCCTGCCCAGTCCCCCTTTTTCTGCCTGCTCTTTTTCTTCTTCCGTCAGCCACATGCGGAGCAGATCAAGTGCCTGCATAAATGCGCTTTCACTCGTCACACGTAAAAAGCCGTCCGCATAATGCCCCCGCTTTGTAAATTTCTTTTCTAAAACGCAATAAGCAAGCCAACACATGGTTGGCCTGCCTTCCTTTCTTACCGTAACAGCTGCTGTTTTAACATTCCCATAGGAGGTATCTTCTATGATCTGATCTTCCAGAGAAGATCTGCACAGCCTGTTATACAAAGCTTCTATATTTTCTTTCCCGATCAGCCGGAGTAATCTCTCTCCTTCTTTCGGTTCACCTGACAACTTTGTAACAGCGTTTCCGTCCGCATCCACACAGTACAGATATATTCCTGCAAGTTCTGCTATCCCATCCTGTATTTTCTGTAACTTTTCATGATCTAACGCCTGCATGAACCTAACCCCGCCTTATAGTATTCTTTTTGCGCTTCTTACTGTTCTACGCTGTAGTTTGGTGCCTCTTTTGTAATATGAATATCATGTGGATGACTTTCTTTTAAGGCTGCTGCAGAAATTTTCACAAATCTGCCTCTCTCCTGCAGTTCAGGGATAGAAGGCGTACCACAATATCCCATACCGGAACGGATACCACCAACTAACTGGAATACGGTGTCTTCTACGCTTCCTTTATATGCAACACGGCCTTCCACACCTTCCGGTACCAGTTTCTTTGCATCTGACTGGAAATAACGGTCTTTGCTTCCGTTTTCCATTGCTGCAATAGAACCCATGCCACGATATACTTTGTATTTTCTGCCCTGGAACAGTTCAAAAGTACCCGGCGCTTCATCGCATCCCGCAAAAATACTACCCATCATACAGATGCTGCCGCCTGCTGCGAGAGCCTTTGTCATATCACCTGAATATTTGATACCACCATCCGCGATGATCGGAACACCATATTCTTTTGCTACGGAATATGCATCCATAATAGCTGTGATCTGCGGTACACCAATACCGGATACGATTCTTGTTGTACAGATGGAACCCGGTCCGATACCTACTTTTACTGCATCTGCTCCGGCTTCGATCAGTGCTTTCGTACCTTCTGCTGTTGCCACATTACCTGCAATAACCGGAAGATCCGGATAATTCTCTTTGATCATGCGCAGACATCTGAGTACGTTTTCTGAATGTCCGTGTGCACTGTCAAGAACAACTACATCAACCTTGGATTCAACAAGTGCTGCCACTCTGTCAAGTACATTTGCTGTAATACCGACACCGGCACCGCAGAGCAGTCTGCCCTGTTTATCCTTTGCTGCAAGCGGATATTTGATCGTCTTTTCAATATCCTTAATTGTAATAAGACCTTTCAGATTAAAATTGTCATCCACGATCGGAAGCTTTTCTTTTCTTGCCTTTGCCAGAATTGCCTTTGCTTCTTCCAATGTAATGCCTTCCTTTGCTGTAACCAGTCCCTCGGAAGTCATGGACTCTTTGATCTTTTTACTGAAATCTGTTTCAAATTTCAGATCACGGTTTGTAATGATACCGACAAGTTTACGGCCTTCCGTGATCGGAACACCGGAAATACGGAATTTAGCCATTAGCTCATCTGCATCCTTTAATGTATGCTCAGGAGTCAGAGAAAATGGATCTGTAATGACACCGTTTTCAGAACGTTTTACCTTATCAACCTCTTCAGCCTGTGCCTCAATCGACATATTCTTATGGATGATTCCGATACCACCCTGTCTCGCCATTGCGATCGCCATGCGGTGCTCTGTAACCGTGTCCATACCTGCACTCATCATCGGAATGTTCAGTTTGATCGTCTTTGTCAGGTTCGTACTTAAATCCACCTGATTTGGAATCACCTGAGAATAACCCGGTACTAAAAGAACATCGTCAAATGTAATGCCGTCACCAATAATCTGTGCCATTTTTCTTTTCCTCCATGATCTCGTGTTAGTTTTTTCTTATGGGCAAGTTTATCAAACTTGAATCGCTTCGTCAATCCCGGAAAGTAACGCGGGGTGCAACCTTTCTGATCTGCTCAAAGAGTTCATCATTTACTTCAAGCAATACTCTTTGCAGCTGATTATTTACCTTAATGATCAGGGCATATGGGCTGCTGTCCTTTTCCCCTGTGGAATAATCTGCCGTTTTGATATCATTTCTCCCCTGATATGCAGCCATTCTGCCAGATGATGCAGGGGCAAACAATTCTGTTGTTGTCAGATCATATTCTGCCACCGTCTTTCTTCTGGACTGATTCTGGATCCTGTCGATCGTCAGATGCTTGTCCAGAAACAGATATTCATATTCGATTATTTTGTTGAAATTTACCAGATATGCCAGTCCCAGTAAGATTGCACCGGCTAAAAACAGTACAATGCTTCCGGTCAGTAAAAACGCTGCCAGAAGTGCAAGTACTCCTGCCACGATCAAAAGATTACGAAGAAGCACCGGCAAAATGCTGTGCTTTTTCCTGATCAGTAATTCTACATAAGTATCATTCATTTTTATCACCTGCTATTTTTTTTGTTCTATTCTATATTAGTACAAAAAAGACTGAAAAGCTATAGGAAATTATAAAGAATCTCTGCCCCAGTCATGAAAAGAATGTGAAATATCATTCTGCTTCGTTGACACTTTACATGGCTGCCAGTATCATAAGAAAGATGAAAACGGTTAAATCGCAGCAGATACTGCCGCATAGAAGGAGACGATAACTTATGATGAAAGATGAGATCCGTGCCCAAAAGGAACGGGTAAAACAGATGTCCCGCTGGGAACGGTTTAAATATTTCTGGTATTACCAGTGGAAATGGGTTGCGCTTGCTGTCGCGGTCATCGCTTTTCTCTGCTACCTTGGATTTACGATTTACAAAAATTCCTTTGAGGAATATGTCTATGTCGCGCTCGTCAACTGCGATATCACCAAATCGCAGCAAAGTCAGGAGCTTATGGAAGGTTACGCCGCCAGCAGAAATGTGGATACATCTCAGACACCTGTCTCCATCAATACCAAGCTGTCTATTCCTGAAGAAGCAACCGGAGCACTCTCCGTTGCCAATTCGCAGACGCTGCAGGCTTATATTGAAACAGGAGATTATGATGTGCTGATCGGCAATACATGGATCATCGATGGTTTTGCTTCACAAGGCTACCTATGTGATCTGAAAGCACAGCTTCCGGCTGATCTGTACGAAAAGGTCAAAGACCGGCTTTATGAGTTTACCTATGACAACGGCGAAACATATGCCATCGGTTTTTATGCGGATGATCTGCCGGCGATCACATCCTTGTATACAGAAGATTCCCGTCCGATCATCGCACTGCCTGCTTCTTCCAAGTCACTGGATGTAGGAATTGATTTTATAAGATATCTGTATGAGCTGGCGGATAATAAAACAGAAAGCTGAGAAGCATAAACTCCCGGGCTGAGGTTCAAAGGCACTATCGATTGCTTAAGATATCTCAGCCCGGGAGTTTTCATATGCACTTCTTTTTTACAGCAGTTCCTTCAGGATCTTGTTTACCATGCCCGGATCGGCTTTGCCGTGCATTGCTTTCATCGTCTGTCCAACCAGGAAGCCGATCGCCTTTTCTTTTCCGTTGTGGTAATCTTCCACTGACTGCGGGTTAGCTGCGATCACATCATCAATCGTCTTACGGAGTGCGCCTTCATCGTTGACGGTTTTCAGTCCGTTTTCTTCCACATATTTTTCCGGATCGATATCTCCCGCAAACATCTTCTCAAAAACAGTCTTTGCCACGCTGGAATTGATGGCTTTGTCATCTACAAGCTTGATCAGGGAAGCCAGATGCTCCGGTGAGAAACGGATGTCTTCAGGATCCATGCTGTTCTCCTTCAGAAGCTGCATTGTCTGTACCATCAGCCAGTTGCTGACCTTCTTCGGCTGGTTGCAGATCGCGGTCGTTTCCTCAAACAGATCCGCCATTTTCTTAGTGCCTGTCAGGATTTCGATATCATAGTCCGGCAGATCAAATTCTTCTTTGTAGCGCTGCATCTTCTCCGGTCTGAATTCCGGTTCTTCTGCTTTGATCTGTGCAAGCCATTCATCCGAAACAACGATCGGTGTCAGGTCCGGATCTGGGAAGTAACGGTAATCCTGTGCATCTTCTTTGCTTCGCATTGCATAAGATTCACCCTTTGTATCATCCCAGCGTCTTGTTTCCTGTACGACCGCCTTGCCTGCTTCGATCAGATCGATCTGTCTTGCCTGTTCACCTTCAATGGCATGTGCGATCGCCTTAAAGGAGTTCAGGTTCTTCATTTCTGTACGAGTTCCGAATTCTTTCTGCCCGACTTCCCGTACGGAAAGGTTGACATCTGCACGCATACTGCCTTCCTGAAGTTTACAGTCGGAAGCACCGAGGTACTGGATCAGCATACGAAGCTTCTCCAGATAAGCAATGACTTCCTCTGCAGAACGCATATCCGGCTCAGATACAATCTCAATCAGTGGCACACCAGAACGGTTATAGTCCACCAGGGAAACATCTTCCCAGTCATCATGGACTAATTTTCCCGCATCCTCTTCCATATGAATCTCATGAATCCCTACCTTCTTGCTGCCGGCTTCTGTTTCAATCTCCACATAACCATTGCGACAGATCGGCAGATACAACTGGGAGATCTGGTAGTTTTGCGGGTTATCCGGGTAAAAATAATTTTTCCGGTCAAACTTGGCATATCTTGTAATATCGCAGTTCATTGCCATACCGACTGCGACCGCATATTTTAATACCTGCTTATTTAAAACAGGCAAAGAACCGGGCATTCCGCTGCAGACAGGACACACATGGGTATTCGGTGCGCCGCCGAAAGCGGTGGAACAGCCACAGAAAATTTTTGTTTTGGTCGCCAGCTCTACATGAACCTCCAGACCGATGACGGTTTCATATTGCTTTGCCATTTATGCGTCCTCCCTTCCGAATTTGCCTCTTGCCTGCTCATAAGTATAAGCAGCCCGGATCAACTTCTTCTCTGCGAAGCAGTCTCCGATCAGTTGCAGACCGATCGGCAGTCCCTGTGCATCTGTTCCGCACGGAACGCTGATACCGGGCAGTCCTGCAAGATTGACTGAAATCGTATAAATATCACCAAGATACATCTTGATCGGATCGGAAAGACTCTGTCCGAGCTTTGGTGCTGTTGTCGGTGCAACAGGACCCAGGATCATATCATATTTTGCAAAGGCTTCATCAAACGCTTTTTTGATCAGCGCTTTTACCTTTAATGCTTTCAGATAGTATGCGTCATAATAACCGGAGCTGAGAACGAAGGAACCGAGCATGATCCTTCTCTTGACTTCCGGTCCGAAGCCCTCTGAACGTGTCTGCTTGTACATAGCGTGCAGTTCCTCTGCGGATTCAGCACGATATCCGTATTTCACGCCGTCGAAACGTTCCAGATTGGAGCTTGCCTCCGCATCTGCGATCGTATAATAGGTTGGAATCGCATATTTCACAAGTGCCAGATCAAACTCCTCAATAACCGCACCCTTTTCTTTTAAAAGGTTAGCTGCTGCTAATACTTTTTCTTTTACTTCCGGATCCAGACCTTCTCCGAAATAATCTTTCGGAATACCGATCTTCATGCCTTTCACATCGTTTACCAGTGCTTTTGTAAAATCTGTATCTTCCCGCTTCTGGCTGGTGGAATCTTTTTCATCATAGCTTGCGATTGCTTCCAAAATAGTCGCACAATCTGTTACATCCTTTGCCAGCGGGCCGATCTGATCCAGAGAAGAACCATAGGCGATCAGTCCGTAACGGGATACGGTTCCGTAAGTTGGTTTCATACCGACAACGCCGCAATAAGACGCCGGCTGACGGATGGAGCCGCCTGTATCGGAGCCAAGTGCAAAGAAACATTCATCCGCTGCTACCGCTGCTGCGGAGCCACCGGAAGATCCGCCCGGTACATGCTCTGTATTCCATGGATTCTTCGTTGCTCCATAGGCAGAAGTTTCTGTTGTGGAACCCATGGCAAACTCATCCATGTTCGTTTTACCGATCACAACAGCACCTGCTTTCTGCAGGTTCAGAACTGCCTCGGAAGAATAAGTCGGAATAAAGTTGCCAAGGATTTTGGAAGAACAGGTTGTCAGCATACCTTCTGTGCACATATTGTCCTTGATCGCAACCGGAACACCGGCAAGCGGCCCTGTCAGTTCACCCTTTTCGATCTTCTCCTGTACTTCTTTTGCCTGTAAGAGTGCGCCCTCTTTATCTAATGTCACATAGCAGTGCAGGTCATCTTCCTTTTCTGCAATCTGCGCAAAAACAGCTTCTACCGCATCCACTGCCGTGAGCTCGCCTGCCTTGATCTTCGTGGAAAGCTCCACAGCCGTTAATTTTAAAATATCCTTCATTTCGGAGCCTCCTTAAAATGTTCTCGGTACCAGATACATACCGTCTTTTTCCTGTGGTGCATTTTTCAGCATATTCTCACTGTCGTCTCCGTTCGTTACCACGTCCTCACGGAATACATTACAAGTATCAAAAATATGACTCATCGGCTCTACGCCTTCTGTATCCAGCTCACCAAGCTGATCAATATAATCAAGCATATCTGCCATATCCTTTTTTGCCTGCTCCTTTTCCTCATCGGATAGTGCAAGTTTTGCCAGAATGCCTACATATTCGATTGTTTCGTCACTGATCACGTTTGCCATCAGATTACCTCCACTCTTAATCTCTTACCTTGATGTGTACTTCTCTAAGCTGCTGTTCTGTGACATCATTCGGTGCACCACACATCAGATCCTGTGCAGATCCGCTCATTGGGAATGCAATAACTTCACGGATATTTTCTTCGTTGCAAAGCAGCATGATCATACGGTCTACACCCGGTGCCATACCTGCGTGCGGCGGTGCTCCGAACTGGAATGCGTTGTATAATGCGCCAAATTTGTTTTTCAGTGTTTCTTCATCATAGCCTGCAATTTCAAATGCTTTGACCATGATCTCCATATCGTGGTTGCGGACAGCGCCGGAAGAAAGCTCCACACCGTTACATACAATATCGTACTGATATGCCAGAATCGTAAGCGGATCCTGTGTTTTTAATGCTTCCAGTCCACCCTGTGGCATGGAGAACGGATTGTGTGTAAAGCCGATCTGCTTTGTTTCCTCATCCAGCTCAAACATCGGGAAGTCGTTGATATAGCAGAAACGATATGCGTTCTTCTCGATCAGATCAAGCTTTTCACCAAGCTCGGTTCTGATCTGTCCTGCATAAAGGTTAGCACGTGCTTCCTTATCAGCGATAAAGAAAATAGTATCTCCGGCGGAAAGTCCTGCCAGTTCTTTCATTTCAACTTTCATATCATCCGGAATAAATTTATCGATCGGTCCCTTGTAGCTCATATCTTCCATTACCTCAAGGTAACCAAGTCCACCCATTCCGATAGACTGTGCAAACTTCAGAAGCTTTTCATGGAAGCCCTTGGACATCTGCCGGTTTACTTTGATGGCTCTGACGGTTCTTCCCTTAAATGGCTTGAAGGTACATCTCTGGAAGAACTCTGTTACATCGATGATACGAAGCGGGTTACGAAGATCCGGTTTGTCGGTACCAAACTCCAGCATAGCCTGTTTGTAGCTGATGATCGGATATGGTGCCTGTGTAACGGAATAGCCTTCCGGCGCAAATTTTTCAAAAGTAGCGGAGAGCACTTCTTCTCCGACTGCAAATACATCTTCCTGTGTTGCAAAGCTCATTTCAAAATCGAGCTGGTAAAATTCGCCCGGAGAACGGTCTGCTCTTGCATCCTCGTCTCTGAAGCAAGGGGCGATCTGGAAATATTTATCAAAGCCGGATACCATCAGAAGCTGTTTGTACTGCTGTGGTGCCTGTGGCAGTGCATAAAATTTACCTTTGTACTTTCTGCTCGGTACAATGTAATCACGTGCACCTTCCGGTGAGGAAGCACACAGGATCGGTGTCTGGATTTCTAAAAATCCCATTTCTGTCATTTTCTGACGCAGGAAGCTGATCACCTGGCTACGGAAAACGATGTTGTCTTTTACCTTCTGGTTTCTCAGATCCAGATAACGGTATTTTAAACGAAGATCTTCACGAATCTCCTTGGATGTCATCACTTCAAACGGAAGCGGTTTATATACCTTGCCAAGGATCTGTATCGTCTTTGCTTCCAGCTCGATCGTTCCTGTCGCGATCTTCGGGTTATAAGTTTCTTCATCACGCTTTTCAATCAAACCGGTAATGGATACGCAGTCCTCTTTTACAATGCCGGTAAGCAGGGAGGTATCACGCAGGACAACCTGCAGGACACCATACATATCCCTGAGATCGATAAAGGATACACCGCCGTGATCTCTGATGTTTTCTACCCATCCGCTGACCTTCAGGGTCTGACCAATTTGCTCTTCCGTGATGTCTTTTAAATAGACATCTCTGTACATGTTTGCTTTCATGTTGCTCCTCCTGTCTTTCCTTCTGTAGTGTCCCGGCTTTGATGCAATAAAAAACCCGGGACAAATCATTGTCCCGGGACGGATATTCTAAATCCGCGGTACCACCCGCATTGAGAAGACTTCAGCCGAATACCTTTTCCTAGATCTTCTCCACTCTTCCACTTAACGCGTGTCACGTATTACCCTAGCTCTATATCTTATCATAGAGGTTCGAATAATCTGCTCCGGAGTGTTCCCTTTATCAGTTCCCGCGCGGATGCTTTCAGTCGGTGGCATCTCTTTCCTGTCGTTTTTCCTGACAAGAGTCTCCTTCTCTGCATTTCTTGGTTCAGATTTTAGCACCCTGAAAAATGGATTGCAAGTATTTTTTTCGATTCAGAGTGTATTTCCTGTATGGTGCATCTTTTTGTGCGTGATGGTGTTTATTCCAGCGATCAGCGTAAGCTTTGTCTATAACAGCAATTTTACAAACCGGATAATGTTCTCATTACTAAGTCCACATCCTTATTTTCCAGCTCCTGTATAATATGCAGATATGTTTTTTGTGTAGTTGTCATACTGGCATGTCCCAGGCGTCTTGCAACACTGGCAATCGAAACACCTGCAAATAATAAAAGAGAAGCATGTGTATGTCTGAGACCATGAATTGAAATCACGGATATCCCACATTCTCTGCAATGCCTCGAAAGAACGTCATTAACTGTTGAATTATATATTTTGTCCTCTCCTACAAATATCGGCTTATCCTCGGGCAATTTTTTAACCAGTTCCGAGAACTTCACAACAATCTGCCAGTCTATCTGGATTTTTCTAACAGACGATTTATTCTTTGTGGGCAGAAATCCACCCTCTCCTTTATAATCCCATGTTTTGCTTACAGATAAAGTCTGTCTTGCAAAATCAAAATCCGCCGGTGTAATCGCAAGTGCTTCCGAGAATCTCATTCCTGTTTTTGCAACCAATAATATAAACCAGTCCCAGTTAGGCTTCTCCCTAATATCCAGATGTGCAATTAACGTGTGTAACTCAAATTGATTTAAATATTTTATCTTCTTTACCTTGGGAGTTTTTCCTTTGATAATAGCTTTTCTGGTCGGATCCCTATCTATCAGTCCTTCATCCACTGCATCAAGAATGGCACCTTTCAACTGATGGTGGAAATCAAGTGTCGTCTGTCTTTCATGCTCCTTTGCATAATCATTAAGAAGCTGCTGATACACTGTCCTTGTTAAATCAGATACCTTCAGTCTGGGAACCAGCTTTTCAACCCATTTCTGCGTCATCAGATATTTTGCCATCGTCGCTTCTCTTATGGCGTCCTTCTTGTATACTTCAATCCACTGCTTATAATAATTACAAAATAATTCTGTTCCATCCATATCGTTTCGCATAAGCTACCTCCATTTTATTTGTGCTTACGCTGATATGAATAGTAAAGACTATTTTCTCCCGCAAATCAATGTGCCTAGTTATTGATCAGAGGCTTTATTTCCTCATCCAGTGTTTTCTTTAATGCCGAAAGAAGCTGTGTATAATATTTGAACTTTGGTATTGCTTTCTCTTGCGCAGCCTTATATCCGGCAAAATCGGATGTTATCTTAATTGCATTTTCATTTGGAATTTCTCCATTTCTGTAATGAGTTGCCGCATACATAATATCGTCTTTAGACGCATACCATGTCAGGCAAAAATCCTTAACAACTTTCTCAATGCAATCCCGTTTCATATTTTCAACAATATTTAAAATTGACTGACCTTTATATTTATCCTTGTCAAGCTCTATTTCATACACAAGGCTGTCCATGATATCAGCAACCTGAAAATTGTCTTTCCGCAGATCCTCAATATATTGCTTCACTTCTTCAATCTGTTTCTTTCTTTGTTCCGGTGTTACTTCCGAATCATCATCAGGTGTTACAATGTTCTGGATCAGATTGATAATATACTCATAATCTATTTTGGTATGACTGTATGCCATTAACTCATAATCCTGATCTATCTCCGGGGTTTCCGGATCTGTCGGATCATCTGATCCTGACTGAATCTCCGCTTTCACATTAAAATAATGTCCTGCATAATCCTCATATTCATCTTCCGTAATGCCATAACTTTCCAACATACTGTCATCATACTGGGAAAATGCCTTCAGTTGTGCGAACAGCTTATCAAAATTCTGAAACATTTTTATAAATACAATCTTTTCTTTGCGCGACATTCCCGGAATTTCTGATGGTTTTTCCGCAGATGCCCGAAGTGCCTTCAATGATTTCCGAAAAGCAGGTTCTATTTCTTTCCATTCAGCTACAAGTGCCGTTCCTGTGCTTCCCGCAGAATACAATTTCACAGCATTATCAACGCTTTCCTTGAAGAGCTTCGGTGCCTGAAAAGTTACGATCTGTCCATATGCCTTATTTTTATCAAATATTCGATTCGTCCTTGAAAATGCCTGTATCAAATCGTGCGGTCCCATTGGCTGTCTGTCAATAAACATAGTAGACATACATGGTGCATCAAACCCTGTCAGGAGACGATCTACCACAATAACAAGATCCAATTGCTCGCTTCTACTTTTAAATTTAGAGTCTTTTCTCGCCAAACGCTTATTTAAATTACCATTATAAGTCTGTATCTGTGACAGATCATATTTTGTATTGAACATGCTATTATAATCATCTAATGACTCACGCATTTTCTGTTGATTCAAATGGGAACTTTCGTCATTTTCTGTTACAGAATATGTAATCGCAAACTTAGGAAAATCCGGCAATACCTGTCTAATCCTCTCATCTATCTGTAAAGAGGTCTCGCCATTTTTCACTCTTTTCAATAATTCATAATACTTCTGCGCTAATTGGATTGAGCTGGTTGTTAACAATCCCTCATAAGTTTTTCCCTTACCATTTTGGAAGCCCAGCTTATGATAAGACTTATTCAAAATCACATCCAGCACTTTCAACATATGTGTTTCATTCTCATAAATTCTGCTGTCTGTTTCATCCACCATGTTTTTGGGACCATCATGCTCTACCTGAAACCCTAATACAGCATTGTCTTTAATGGCATTTTGAATAGTATACTCATGCAGACGCTTTCCATATAATTCTTCTGTTGTCCTAGGCAAATCGCCTAACTTCGGATATGGATTTTCTGCAAAACGAGGTGTTCCCGTAAATCCATACCACAAGGATTTTCCAAAAAATCTTTCCAGCTCCCTCTTCGTTCCCGGTGTTACAGCTCTATGACACTCATCAACGACAAATGCAATTCGGAGATTTTTTATCTTTGTATACTCTGTTGTTCCTTCTTCCAATCTTTTGGTAATTAATCTTTGCAGTTTTTGTATTGTAGTAACAATTACCTGTCTGTCATCGGATTTCAGTTTTTTCTTAAGGTCAGAAACATTATCTGTCTCATCCACATCAATCAGATCATTATTTGCATATGCCTGAAATGCCATCGTTGTCTGTGTGTCCAGATCTTTTCTATCAATCAGGAAAATAGCCTTATCAATAGTCGGAATATCCATTAAAAGATTTCTGGTTGCCTTATATGAAGTCAGTGTTTTTCCTGAACCGGTCGTATGCCACACATATCCCGACTTCCCTGTTTTAGATGCCTCCCTGATTGCTTCTATTGCATGAATCTGATAAGGGCGCAGTAATATCAAATGTTTGGCATCCTCATCCAGAACAGTATATCTTGCTATCATTTCATGCGCTGCCGGAATACGGAGTACACTTTTGGCAAATTCTAAGTAGTCCGATACCGGATTGTTTTTTTCATCCAGCCATCCACTTACAAATTTAGGATTCAGTTCCGTATCTCCCGCCGCGCTGAAGTATTTGGTATCAACTCCGTTACTAATTACAAACATCTGAACAGCTGAGAAAATACCTGTAAACTTTCCTTCTCCAATATATTTCTTAATCTGCCGGAAGCCATCCATATACGAATGTTGTTTGTTTTTCAGTTCTATATGGATCATTGGCAATCCATTGATCATCAGCGTCACGTCAAATCTTCTATCCTGTGCTTTTGTCTCTTCCTCATCCCTTAAAGCTCTATATTGATTTATAACTTGATATACACTGCTGCCACCTGCAATATGCTCATGATTCATAACAACAAGATGAAGTTTCTCGGTATCTCGCTGCACGTGAACCATTACCTTGCCATTCTCACCAACAAGCCATTCCCCGGCTTTATAGAATGATGAAAACTGCAGTTGGTTCCTCACCTGTTCAAACTCTGCATCTGTCAAATGCTCTCCGTCCAGCCTGTCCTTATTATTCTGCTCCAGAATGTATCGAAAGTTATTCCATAAGTCGTCCTCTGTTTTCAGATCCGGCCGATAGATCCATTGTGACTCTCCATACACCAACTGATCAATTAGTTTCTGTTCTATTACTGACTCAAGTTCTGCCATAAATTGTTATCCCCCTGTCATAAAGTACATTAATAGTTATAATTTTTCTCTTATTATATCATTTTGTGTGAATTTTAAGGCATTTTTTACGCAAATAAGCTTACGATGGTGAAGAGTGATGAGGTAATCCATTTTTTCAAAACACTCACTAATCACCTTTTGTTCTTCCATAGAAGGCATAAGTACTTTCATTGGCTTTAAGTCAGCAAATGGGGGTATATTTTTGATTGCTGAACCGTTACTATGAGTTCTCGTAAATTCATTTATCATATTTGAAAACGCAATAATGAACATTCTCTTATCTACAATTTTTTCATCTACACGAACTCTCATCAGCGCCTGATTAATCACACCATATTCAGCATTATCAGGGATTTCATATATCTCCCCTATAGTTCCAGCACAAGAAACAATAATATCACCACTATGGACTTCAAAGGCTTTCAGTTTGGTATAAGCATATTCTTTTGGTAGAAAATATCTCTCTAACGACGAATCTTTATTTATTGCATTTTGCTGCTCATATACCTTTACAGATTCATCACTTTTAGGTACAAACATACTTTTTGTAATAGTGCTTCCAAATGGACCTTTTTTATATTCGGCTAATTCTCCAAACTTACGCTGTTCCCAAGCGTTCATTCAATCATTATATCAAGCCGAACACTCTCGCTGGTGAAGAGTGATGAGGTGATCGAGATAATCAAGATATGCTCCGATCTTCTTCTGTTCTTCAATGTCTGGAACCAACAATTCTTGTTTATACAGTTCTTCCCAAACAATATTTTTTCTACAAATGCTTGCGCCCTCGGTCGATGCCCGCAAGAAAAAATTTTTGGTACTATCCCTTTTTACCCATGCCTGCATAAACAACGGATTGCAATCAACAAGTTCATAAACCTTGTAAGCAGGCGATATTATGCCATGTTCAAATCGTAAATTTACATTGCAATTTCCAAGATGTAAATTTTGTGCTGACAAAATCAAATCATTTTTTTTAACTTTTAAATACCCAACATTGGATGCCCCTCTAAAATGGCTAAACAATTCAGAATTAAGATACATACCATTTATAGCACAAGAAAGCAATGTGTCTTCATCCTCAACAGACGTCTTATTTTTCGTTTCATCTAACAAACTTCCAAACTTACGCTGTTCCCAAGTTTTATATTGGGTAATTACGAAAATCTCAGACTTACGATGTATCAAAGTTATTTTATCTTATTTCGAACCATCATCAATGCATATCCCAGCAGATTTTCTCCTCTCCACTGTGATATATCAAATCTCTTTTCGTCTTTCATTGACAGTCCAATCCCCCATATCCGATCATGCACTGCGCACTCTGCAAGTAACGCATCCCTCGTCTGCAACAACTTTTCTTTAAATTCTTCATTTTGCGAAAATTTTGCAACTAATCCATCATATACAATTAATTGCCGCATTCCATTCCAAACATTTTCATTATATCCAGACACCGTTCGTCCCAGTTCCTTAATGTATGCAACATCGTCACTTTTCAGTATCAATTCTGCTACTACCTCATCCCCAAAACAGATTGCTTTCTTATACATCATAAACTGCTCCATAGAAGAGAACGCCCTTCCATCCACTTCAAACTTTGATATATACCAATTACTCAAGAAACCATTTTCTTCATCAGGATTATGAAAACACACAACTTTCATGACACTGCTCCCACTTTCTGAACCGCCAGATCTAAATCCAAATCATGAAGCCCTGCATATGCTTTTTGCAAAAAATCTACCGGAATTTTCCGAACGACCTCTGCGCTAGGAAGATCATAATACCACTGATAATATGCATAAAACTCACCAATCCAATCCGGCATAAATCCCGTCATGGCTTTCCCCGGTTTCATATGATAATTTTCATTCTCAGTAAAATATCTCCACAGTTCTTCTGCATCCATTGTGTTCACATAAGCCTGTGCTTCATCAATATATTTTCTGGTTTTACTTGCCATGTATGCATTAATAAAATCCTCTGTATCTTTATCAGGGAAGGTCTCTGCCACATAGTCAAATAACTTGCCTTGGTTTTCAACGACCTCCCCTAAATATGCATCCGAATATGCTCCCATACCCATTCACCTCTTAAATCAGTGTGCTAAACACATTTGTCACCTTATTAGCATCTGAATTCACTAAATCACGCATTCTTTTTCTTGCATCGTCATCTCTTTGGTTGTATTTCTGATTAAATTCACTATACGCAACAGATACTAATCCATCTTTTATTTCGCGTAAATTCTCATATGCCAGCTTCGATTTTATACAATACTGAATTCCCAATCCACCTAAAGAAAGAAGTTCTTCTAGGATCTCAACATCAATATTATCTCTTACAAACTCTTTGGCTATATAAAAATATGATGCATTTGCTCTCCAGCCCTTAATCACATCATAATTGCTGGTATCTATGCCATATTTGTCTATAAACTTTGCAGCCAGCATTTTATATCTTTTTGACTCAGCCGCATCCCTATGCTTCATCAATTCTGCCAACCACGCCATGATAGAAGCATCTTGATAATCAAATATTTTCAGCGAATCACAATCCAATTCATATTTATGCACCCACCCATTTGCCTCCTGTGGTCTGCAAACTGCCCACTCTTTGGCAAGCTCAATATTCTCAGTCAAATAAAAGCCTTTTCCATAATCATGCTTTTCCTCTCCCCCGCCAAATACCGGTGTTACTATTTTGTTTGGAGTACCATGATACAATATAACTTTTCCCATTCCATATCCTCCTAAACAAACATGTTTTGAATCATATATTTCTTTATTTTTTTCAATTCTTCACACTTATTCTGGTGAAGAGTAATGAGGTGGTCGAGTTGGGAAAAATATGTCCCAATCTTCTCTTGTTCTTTCTTTTCTGGGAATAAACCAGAACATTCCGCAATATCTTCTTGACCTATTGTTGTAAATGCAGTTGTCTTTGCCCTTATAATAAATTGCCTTTTGAATGCTCTGTCAGATAAATTAAGTTTCACAAAAAATGGATCATATTTTTCTTTATCAACCTTAAGTCTTATAAGGTGGTCATCATATACAAACCGCCCAGAATCCAGTAAAACATTAGCTTCAGCAATACCTTCCGGTTTCAGTGAACTTCTTGTTAGAAAAATATCTCCCAATTCAACATTACATTTTTTAACAGCATCTTCATCATAACCACTAAATGTCAATTTCTCAGGATGGATCTTATCTGGATCATACATATTAATTACGTTAATATGTCTTAATCCTGTTTCATCATTTACTTGATTATTCATTATCCCATTTGATAATTTTTCTATGGCTATTTCTGAAACCTTACGCTGTTCCCAATCGTCAGTAAAACCTTTGAATCTTATCTCTGGAACTTTTGACCCATTTTGAGGAAACATTTTTTGCAGCATGTATTTTTTCAGTTTTTTTGTATCTTCACACTTTCGCTGGTGAAGAGTGAT
>OHNI01000121.1_pt1 | contig 34142 bp, 15 predicted proteins | sample 1569501 | NCBI WGS metagenome assembly OHNI01 (sample SAMEA3879542, study PRJEB24766) | human gut metagenome | biome: human-associated habitat; feature: feces | place: USA | collected 1985/1987
GGAGCGTTCTCGGGTTGCACGGCGCTTGAAAGCATCGACATTTCCGAGCTTCGCGTCACGGGCAGCGACGTGTTTGCAAACTGCACCAAACTTGCAAGCGTTACGACGTCGAAATATACCGATATCGGCACGAATATGTTCTCGGGCTGCACGGCGTTGAAGAACTTCGTATTCAAAGGTTCTTACCTCAAAGAAGGCGCGTTCAACGGATGTACGGGACTTACGAGCTTCTCGTTCGAGCCGGAAGAGGAATTCCTCGGCATCGGCAACTATGCGCTTGCGGGAGTCAGAATATCCAAAATCGTACTCCCCGACGGAGAGTATTCGATAGGCGAGAGCGCGTTTGAAGGTTGCTCCAACCTCAGAGAAGTCGTTTTGCGCGCAAACACGAAACTTGTCGGCGGAAAATCCACTCCGTTTGCAAGTTGCGAGAAATTCGACAAATTCTCAATCAACGGCGACAACGCAAATTACAGCGTCGGCGACGGCTCGATTGTGAAAGACCCTGGCGTACTTTACAACAAAGATAAGACGCAAATCGTAAGCGTCCCGACCGCAAAGACGAAATTCGAGATGCTTTCAAGCGTCGTTAGCATAGCGGACGGAGCGTTTGCAGGTTGCAACGCAATCACGACGCTCGACCTTTCCGGCATTTCGGAGATCGGAGCGTATGCGTTTGCAGGCAGTACGATCAAATCGGTGACGTTCGGCAGCATAAGCGCACTTCCCGAAGGAATTTTTGCAAACTGCACCAGACTTTCCGAGGTCAACGGCTTGGGCGGCGTGACGTCGGTCGGTGCGTATGCGTTTAAGGGAACGACGGTTCTTAAGAGCGTTACCCTTGCAAGCGCAACGAGCATCGGCAATTATGCATTCCAAAACAGCGGAGTGACGGAAGTCGTGGCAAACAACGTCGAGAGCATAGGAAACAACGCTTTTGCATCTTCCAAACTCACGGCTGCGAACTTTGAAAAAGCAACCAAGATCGGTGACAGAGCGTTTGCAACGTGCAACAATCTCGAAACCGTCAAACTCGGCGGTGTGACCGAGATGGGCAAGGAAACGTTCTTGTCGTCGCTCGCACTCAAAAACGTAACGTTCGGCAACGGCACGAAGGTTATCGGCGCATCCGCGTTCTACGCGTCGAGCGCACGCGCAAACCTTATTAGCGTCGTTATCCCCGACGGAATCGAGCAAATCGGCGAAAACGCGTTCTTCAATTGCTCCGCGCTTACGACCATCAACCTCACCGGCGTAAAGACGATAGGCGATTATGCGTTCTACGGCTGCTCTTCGCTTGAAAACGCGGCTCTCGGCACTGCCGAGATCGTCGGCAAGGGTGCGTTTGCAAACACCGCACTCACGAGCGTAGACCTCACAAGCGCAAAAGAAATCGACGCTTACGCGTTTATGAGCGCACCGCTTACAAGCGTAAACTTCGGTGCGGCAGAGTTTATTGGCGACTATGCGTTTGCAAACACTTCGCTTACGACCGTTACGCTTCCCGCGTCCTTCAACAAGGCGACGTACAAGTACACTTGGACGATTTACGACGAAAAGGGCAGAGTGGAACAAGTCAAATCGCGCAATATTCCGAGCTTCGGAGCAGGTGCGTTCTCGTCCATAAAGACGCTCACCGCAATCAACGTTGCGTCGGACGGCGAAATCGTGTCTATCGACGGCATACTTTATGCGGTTAGACCGGACGGCTACGAATTGTTGCAATATCCTGCCGGCAAGAGCGGCAAGTCCTACAAGACCGTTGACTGCACCGTCGCAATCGGCGACAGCGCGTTCGAAGGCGTTGAAGAGCTTGAAAACATCGAATTTGTCTACACGGTAGGCACGATCGGCAGCTATGCGTTCTATTCCAGCTCGGTGAAGAACTACACGTTCAACAGCGTCGAAGCCCCGACTTTACTTGCAAAATACGTCGATACGACGGGTATGAGCTCAAACGATATCGTGTACTTGCTCTTCGCTCAAAGCACGACGAGCACCACGACGATAGGATCGACGATATACTACGCAAACTTCCTCGACTACGTCGCAAAACGTATCTACAAAGACTACTTCAATAAAGAGTTCTACGATGCGCCCGACTTCAAGTTGACGATGAACATCCCCAAGAACGGAACTGGTTACGACACGAACGTATGGACGGAGTTCTTCGGCACGATCAACAAGACGAGCAACATTCTTCCCGATGCGAAGACGCACGAAACCATCGACGCAATCGAAAGCATTGCCGAGATAATGACGGACGATCAAATTGCGGCGGCAACGGATATAACCGCACTCGACGCAGTGGCGCAAGCGACGCAAAACGCAAGAAAGGCGTACAACTCTATCAACGATAAAGAGCAAATCGCACTCATTGGCGAATACGAACAAAAATTGCTTGCAACAGAGAAGGCAATCAGAAACGCAAAAGCAAGACTCGGTCAACCCGTTGCGCTTTCTCAAGTGAAGATCGCAACCATCCCCAACAAGATCAGATACGTCGAAGGCGAATCGTTTGACGCAACGGGCATGGTTGTCAAAGCAATCTTTGCAGACCAAAGCGAAATCGTCGTCACCGACTACACGATTGACAAGACGGTATTTGCGTACGGTGACGAAAAAGTCGTGGTAACCTACGTTTACGAAGGAAAGACCTACAACGTCGACTTGCTTGTGAACATCGAGCAAAAGACGACTCCCGTCAATCCCGACGGTCCGAACACAGACGGCAAAGTCGAAAAAGACGACAACAAGGCGGTTGTCATTGCAGTCAGCGTCGTCGTTCCCGTCGTTGTGATTGCAGGCGTTGCGGTGGCAGTGCTTGTCATCCTCAAAAAGAAGAAAGCAAGCAAGTTGCAAAGCAAAGAAGAGTCCGATGAAAACAACGTCGAATCGGACGAAAAAGAAACGTCGGACGAAATCGTGCAAGATACGGACGACAAAGAACAATCGGAAGAAAAATCCGACGAAGAATAACAAAAATACTCTCTCGTCCGCGCAAGCGTGTGCGGACGGGCGAGAATAAATATGGATTATAATCCGAAACGAGTATAAAAATGAAAACAAAAAGAAGTTTACTGTTGGTTTGCGCTCTTGTCGTGTTGACGCTCTGCGTCACGCTTTGCGCATGCAATACGTCGCAAGCCAAACCCGACTATGACTATCTCGTCACTTTCGACTACAACGTCGGCACGCTCGACGCGAACTGTCAGACGCAATATCTCGGCGTGAAAGCAAATTCTCTGGTTGGATTGAAGCCCGGCACGAGAGACGATTTCAAGCAATACGAAGCGTCCGGATACTATCTCGAAGGCTGGTATCTCCCCGAAAAAGACGCCGACGGCAACGTCGTCGTCGACGCGGATACGCAAATGGTCAAACTTGCGACGAAATGGGATTTTTCAACGATGAGAGTCAACTCCGACATGACGCTGTACGCAAGATTGCTCCGCGTGCCCACAATGGTTTTCGTCGATAGAGAAACGGGCGAGGAAGTCAAGAGAGAAACAGGCACTCCCGAATCGAGAAAAGAAAGACCGTCCGCCGTCGTCGAACCCGTAAAGAGCGGTTATACGCTTTATGAATACTACGTCGACGCAACAAGCGAAGAAACTTTCGAATGGCCCTACGTTTTCGGGACGGAAGATATAACGGTGTACTGCAAGTATATCCAAGGTTCGTGGACGATCGTTAAGAGTGAAGATCAACTTCTGGCGGCATTGAGCTCAAACAAGAATATTTACCTCGATTGTGACCTCGACTTTACCGATAAAACCTGGAGATACGGCTCTTTCAACGGCAAGTTGAACGGCAACGGACACACAATTACGGGCATCAATCTGACGAGAAACTGCAACAAGTATACGCTGGGCGCAGGTATCTTCGGAACGCTCGGTGCAAAGACGGACATCTACAATCTTACGATCAAAGACGCAGTCGTCAACTTCAACGTTAAACTCGACAACGGCGAATTTGTGGGTGGATTCTTTGCATACGAAGCAAGAGAAGGCGCAAAAATCACCGACGTCAAGATCGTAAACGGCACGCTCAATTGCGATTTCGGCGACAACAAGACGTCAACGGCGTACGAATGGATTGCAAAAGACGCATCGACGACGCTGAATTGCGACTATTCCGGCGTTACGATAACGGGAGCGTAAAACAGGCTTTCGAAATATAAAATCGACAAAACAAAAAATATTTACTTCATATAAGGAGATAACATGAAAAACGCAAAGAAAATCACGACAATCGTTCTCATTGCGGCTATGGTTTTGCTCACGACAACAATGCTTGCGGCATGCAACGAAACCGGGCAGAGTTACGATCCCGAAACACGTCCTTTCGCAATGAGTATTTCAACTCCGGACGGCGTTTTCAACCCATTTTTCTCAACGTCGGCATACGACTCTTCAATCGTCGGTATGACTCAAATCGGAATGCTCAGCACAGATTCCAAGGGCAACATCACCTACGGTGACAACGAGCCGACCGTGACGAAAGACTATATCGTCAAAGAAACCGAAGAGGGCGGAAAGAAATACACCACTTACGAATTTCTTATCAAAAACGGTATCAAATTCTCCGACGGACACGACCTTACGATCAAAGACGTTTTGTTCAATCTCTACGTCTATCTCGATCCGTCCTACACGGGTTCTGCAACCGTTTATTCAACGGATATCGTCGGACTTAAAAACTATCGTCAACAACAATTCGTAACAAGCGATTCCACGGCATTCGAAGAGCAATTCGTTTCTGACGCAAACGTGCGTATCGACGAGCTTATCGAATACGTAACCTTCAAATACACCGGCACGAAAGAGGACGAACGCCCCTCCGATCGTTGGACGGACGAAGAGAAGGCTCAATTCGAAAAAGATTTCAAGTACGTTGCCAAAACTTTCCAAAAAGAGCTCACGACGGACTGGAACAGCGTTGACATCGAAACCTACAAGAAAGACAACGATTTCACTGATACATGGCAAGTGTTTATGCTCAACGATGGCGGTATGAATGAGCTTTTGCTTGAAGATCCCGAAAATCCCGGTCGCAAGTATAAAGACGCAAACGGCAACTACAAGCTCGACAAAGCGGCTGCGGACGAGTTCTACAACGATTCCATTTTGCCCTACGTCGAAGCAAGCAGTTTGAGCAAAGAAGACGCAATCAGAGAATACTGCATCAGCAGCGTTTTCACCGCGTACTTCAAGACCACCGCAGACGGACAACTTGACATCACCAAGACGTCGGCATCCAACTTTGAAACCATCGTCAAATATTGGCAAACCGCATCTACGGTGCTCGACCAATTCACCGCGGAAGCAAAGAGCGACTATTTCAAAGGCAGCACGAAGGTTGTGCCCAACATCGAAGGTATCACCACTCACAAAGTGACCAACTTCAACAGCAAGGACCTCGGCGCAGAGCACGACGTGCTTTCTATCAAGATCAACGACGTCGACCCCAAGGCAATCTACAACTTCTCCTTCACGGTTGCTCCTATGCACTATTATTCGGGCACGTGGCGTGGCAAAGATTACGTTGCGGCATTCAACGGAACGACGGAATTCGGCCTTGAATTCGGTGAAATCAAATTCATGAACGAAGTTATCAACGCATCCAACAAAGTCGGTCTCCCCGTCGGCGCAGGCACGTACAAAGCGTCCAACGCAAGCGGCAGCGGCGAAGTGACGAGCGACACGTTCTTCAACAACAACATGGTCTACTACGAGCGCAATCCGTATTTCGAAACTCTCGGCAGCGGAATCAGCAACGCAAAGATCAAATACGTGCGTTACAAAGTCGTTGAAAGCGACCAAATCATCAACGCTTTGACCAACGGCGATATCGACTTCGGTGAGCCCAGTGCAACGCAACCCAACATTCAAGCTGTCGGCAACGCAGGTCTCGGACACGTCGAAATCGCAACGAGCGGTTATGGCTACGTCGGTCTCAACCCGAGATTCGTCCCGAACATTAACGTGAGAAGAGCAATCATCAAGGCGATGAACACCTCGCTCATCACGCAAAACTATTATCAAGGCGGTCTTGCCGAAATCATCTATCGTCCTATGTCCAAGACGAACTGGGCATACCCCAAGGATGCGACGATCTATAAACAAGACGACGTCACCTATGCTTACGACAGCACGGGACAAGAAATCAAACAACTCGTCGAGGACGCAGGCTATGTGTTCAACGGCACTTGCTATGAAAAGAACATCGACGGATTCGGCGTGGATACGCTCAACTACAAGCTCACAATCGCAGGCGGCTCGACGGATCACCCCGCATACTCCATGTTCCTCAACGCTGCAAGAATCCTCAACAGCGTCGGATTCGACGTCAAAGTCGTGACTTCACAAATCGCACTCAGCGATTTGGCGGCAGGCAAACTTGCAATTTGGGCGGCAGCGTGGTCTTCAACGATTGACCCCGATATGTACCAAGTCTACCACATGGATTCGCAAGCAAGTTCCACAAGCAACTGGGGCTACAAGCAAATCAAAGCAGGCAAGAACACCGAGGCTTACGCTGTCGAGTATCAAATCATCACCGAGCTTTCCGACCTCATCGACCAAGGTCGTTCCACAACTAACCAAAACGAAAGAAAAGGCATCTATGCTCGCGCTCTCGACAAGGTTATGGAATTTGCAGTCGAAATGCCGACTTATCAAAGAAACGATATGTCCGCATACAACAAGAACGTGCTTGACGAAGGCACGATGACTCCCGCAAGCGAACGCTCTCCGTACAACGGATTGCTTTCCAGAATTTGGGAATTGAATTACAGATAAAATCTGAAAACGCGCCTTGCGGCGCAACGAACAAACTCAACTAAACCGATACCGTCGGGTGTGAAAACGCCCGACGGAAAGACAGGAAAACAGTTTATATGGATACGTTAAAATACATAGTCAAAAGACTGCTTCTGTCGGTGGTGATTCTATTTGGTGTGTCTATCATTATTTACTCGCTCGCACGTATGATGCCGACGGACTACGTTGACAATCAATACTCGTCTGCGGTGCAACAGGGCACTATGAAACAGGAGGACGTCGACCGAATCAAAGAACTGTACGGTCTTGCCATGCCGGATGCGTATTTGCATCTCACGATTGGCGAAAACAGTCAGTTTGCCGGCGAAACGTTCACCAAAAACACGAAAGAAGTCACTTACGACGAAGATATATCCCTCGGCATCAAGAGCTACAACTCCTGGTACGAAGGCTCTTTTGACGGAAGCAAAAATACCCGCGTTATAATCACTGCGGACACCGACGCCGACGGAAAATATCTCAACACCGGCACGTTCAGTATCTGCAAGGTTACAAGCCGTGGCGCAAAAGCCGACGAAACGACGAAAGAAGGCGACGAAACCGCCGACGATTCCATGATTACGCTTGACGAAATCATCACCCCCGTCGAAAAAGGAACTTACGTCGTCAACGAAACAGAAGGTATGGACACTCGTACAATCCGCAACATGACGTTTACTCTTTCAAACGGCAGCGTCGTGACGGTGAATATGTCCTACAAAGTCGCAACGGGCGGAGATAAGTTCGTTGCAATCATCAAAGGTTATTTCAACTGGTTGGGCAACCTCCTCAAAGGCGATTTGGGCATGTCCTTCAAGTATAAGAGACCGGTTTCGGACGTCATCGTTCAAAATATGGGCATTTCGTTTGCAATTGCGTTTATCGCAACGATTTTGCAATTTGCAATCGCAATTCCGCTCGGCATCAAGGCGGCGACGCACCAATACGGATTTATCGACTATTCCGTCACCGTTTTGGCAATGATGGGCATAAGTCTTCCCACGTTCTTCCTTGCGGCTCTTGCAATCCGCTTGTTTGCGGTGCAACTGGGCTGGTTCGAAGTGGGCGGCATAGCGTCGGCGTCTTTGCCTATGGACGCGTCGTGGATAGTGCGACTCGGAGATACGCTGTGGCATATGGTTTTGCCTATGGCGGTTCTCGTCATTCTTTCCATCGGTTCGCTTATGCGTTATACGCGTACCAACACCTTGGAAGCTCTCAATGCGGACTACGTTCGCACGGCAAGAGCAAAAGGTCTCAGTGAAAGAAAAGTCGTTTACAAACACGTATTCAGAAACACCATGATTCCTCTTGTCACCATGATGGCAGGAATTTTGCCGAGCTTGTTCGGCGGCGCAATGATCACGGAAACCGTGTTCAGTATTCCCGGTATCGGTAAACTAGCATACGACGCTCTCGTCGTCGCGGATATACCGTTTATCATGGGCTACAACATGTTTATAGCGATACTGACTGTTGTGGGTACGTTGTTCAGCGATTTGATGTACGCAATAGTCGACCCGCGTGTCAAGATAGGAAAGTAGGGGGGTAAGTATGGACGAAATCAAAGACGAAATAATCGTCGGCAATCCGACGGAAACCCTGCTTGACGAACAAAACGACGTTGTCAACAACATCGGCACGGACGCCGACGTTTGCGATATAGAAAACGACGTCGAAAACGCGCAGGAAGTCAACAAAGAAAACGAAGAAAACGTAGAAACCGCACAAAGCGACGAAGAGGAGGAAAGCGTCGAGGAGAGAACGTCGAGAACCCTCAGCCCCGGCAGAATCGTCCTCAAACGCTTCTTCAGATCCAAGTTGTCCATAACGGGACTTGTGATGCTTATCGTGCTGTTTGTGTTTTCTTTCATAGGCCCGCTCTTTTCCAATCTCCCGTTCATTTGGGGCGAAAGAGAAGCGGACGACAGCAAAAAGGTCAAAGAAACGTATTATACCGAAGTATCTGCGCCAGATTTCGGCGAAGATACCGTGTATATCGTCACTTATTCCGAACCGACCAACTATCTCAAACCCTCCAAAGACCACTTGCTCGGCACGGACGACAAGGGATTCGATGTGTTCTCGCGTCTTATGTACGGCGGCAGAGTGTCGCTTACGGTGGGCTTCGTCGTTATCATTCTCGAAACGATAATCGGCGTGTTCCTCGGCGGTTTGGCAGGCTATTTCGGAAAGTGGGTTGACCAAATCATTATGCGTATAGTGGATATCTTCAACTGCGTGCCTACAATGCCTATGCTTATGATCGTGGGCGTTGCGCTCGACGCGCAAGACGTCACCGGCCCCGCAAAGCTATATATACTGATGGCGATGATGACGCTGTTCGGCTGGGCAGGCACGGCAAGACTCGTAAGGGGACAGATTTTGTCTTTGAGAGAGCAAGACTTTATGTTGAGCGCAGAGGCAAGCGGTCTTCCGGCAAGCAGAAAGATATTCAAGCACCTTATCCCCAACGTTATGCCGCAACTCATCGTTTCGATGACGCTCGGCCTTGGCGGTATCATTCTTACGGAAGCGACGCTCGGCTATCTTGGCATCGGTCTTCCGGCGGAATACGCAACGTGGGGCAACATGATAAACGCAGCCGCAAACAACACTGCGCTCCGTTTGTATCCGAATTTGTGGATTTCACCCGGTATTTGCATAGTACTTGCAGTGCTTGCGTTCAACTTCGTCGGCGACGGTTTGCGCGACGCGTTCGACCCGAAGGCAAGGAGATAATGTTATGTTTGAAAAGAAAGAAAAAACTACGGATAAGAACAAGCATTATATAACCGCCAAAGAGTCCCGCAATATCGCAAAGCAAAACCTTCGCACGATAAAGCAACTCAAAAAGAAAAGAGCGGCTTATACCAAAGACGACTACGTCACCGAAATGAAAGACGACAGAAACGTCGTCGAATTCGATGATTTGCACACCTACTTCTTCACGGACAACGGCGTCGTGAAGGCGGTCAACGGCGTGTCCTTCGACATTCCGCAAGGCTCGACCGTTGGCGTCGTGGGTGAATCGGGTTGCGGAAAATCCGTCACCAGCCTTTCGCTCATGCAACTTGTTCAAGGGCCTATGGGACAAATCGTGGACGGCAGTATTCGTTTCCGCTCGACGCAAAGAAAAGTCGTCGGTACGGAAGAAATCACCGAACCGATGCTCGATGCGGACGGAAATCAGATGCTTGACGAAAACGGCGAACCGATGCACGGCAAAGTGCGCCACAGAAAGATTTTTGAGGAAAGCGAAGTCGTCTACGATATTGCAAAAACGCCTATCTCCGAAATGTCGAAAATCAGGGGCAGAGAAATCGCAATGATTTTCCAAGAGCCGATGACGTCGCTCAACCCCGTTTTCACGATAGGAAACCAACTTGACGAAGTCACCCTTCTTCACGTTGACGGCGCGGACAAGCAAACCGCAAAAGAAAAGAGCATAGAAATGCTCAAACTCGTCGGCATAGCGATGCCAGAACACGTGTACAAGTCCTATCCACACGAATTGTCGGGCGGTATGCGTCAAAGAGTTATGATTGCAATGGCTCTTTGCTGCAATCCAAAACTCATCATCGCAGACGAGCCTACAACCGCTCTTGACGTCACCATTCAGGCGCAAATTCTAGACCTTTTGCGCGACGTCAAAAACAAGATAAGCGGCTCGATTATGCTCATCACGCACGACTTGGGCGTCATTGCCGAAATGGTCGACTACGTGGTGGTCATGTATGCGGGCAGAGTCGTGGAAAAGGGTACGGTGCAAGAGATTTTCAAAAATCCGCTCCATCCATACACGATCGGCCTTCAAAAGAGCAAGCCCGTCGTCGGAAAAGAAGTCGATAGACTTTACAGTATTCCCGGCAACGTGCCCAATCCTATCAATATGTTGCAAACGTGCTACTTTAAGGATCGCTGCAATATGAAATGCGACGCTTGCAAAGGCGAATATCCGCCTATGATTCAAGTTTCGCCCACGCACTTCGTGGCGTGCTATCGTTGCATGGACAAAGGAGAAATCGTATGACGAATGAAAATATAAGCGTTCAAAACGACGTTGAAACGATTGAAATTGCAACGACGGATATCGACGTAAAAGAAGAAATCGTTGATTCCGAAGTCACGACGAACGTAGAAAACGAGCAAAAGGCGCAAGACGACGATTATCTTCTTGTCGTCAACGACCTTAAGGAGTACTTTCCTATATCCAAGAGCCTTATAAAGAGCAACACAGTGTATCTCAAAGCGGTGGACGGCGTTTCTCTCAAACTCAAGGCGGGGCACACAATCGGTATAGTGGGCGAATCGGGCTGCGGAAAAACGACTCTCGGCAGAACCATTCTCCGCTTGTACGAACCGACGGGCGGCGAAGTCATATTTGAAGGCAAGCACATCGAAAAACTCAAAGGCAACGCTTTGAGAAAGATGCGTCCGAACTTCCAAATGATCTTCCAAGATCCGTATTCGTCGCTTTCTCCGCGTATGACCGTCGGCGAAATCGTTGGCGAAGCGGTGAAGGTGCACCATATCGTACCAAAAGAACAATATAAGGATTATATCGTCGACATAATGACGAAGTGCGGATTGCAACCGCATTATTTCGACAGATATCCGCACGAATTTTCGGGCGGACAAAGACAACGTATCTGCATTGCAAAAGCGCTTGCGCTCAAACCGAAACTCGTCATCTGCGACGAACCGGTTTCCGCTCTCGACGTTTCGATACAGGCGCAAATCATCAACTTGTTCAAGGATTTGCAAGAGAGCGACAACCTCGCGTACTTGTTTATCTCACACGATTTGTCGGTGGTCGAACACATCTCCGACGAGGTGGGCGTCATGTACCTTGGCAATATGGTGGAATACGGCTCGAAGCGCGACTTGTTCGACAATCCGCTTCACCCGTACACAAAGGCGTTGTTCTCGGCAGTGCCCGTGCCCGATCCCGACAGCAAAATCAACAGGATCGTGCTCCAAGGCGACATTCCGTCACCCGCGAATCCGCCAAAGGGTTGCAAATTCCACACTCGTTGTTCGGATTGCATGAGTGCATGCAAACTGTTCCAACCCAAGTTTACCGATCTCGGCGGCGGTCACTATGTGGCGTGCCATAAGTACGACCAAAAAGTGCTTGACGAGATGCCGTTCTACGACGAACTTTGCAAGCTCGAGGACGCACGCAATGCCGAACTCGACGAGATGAAGGCGCAAAAACAACAAAAGAAAGAGGACGTCGCAAACAAAATCAAAGATTTGCTTAAAATCAAAAAGTAATTTGCGACAAAGCAGGGGAAAATAGAGTGTCGCTTAGGCGATAAGCAAGACCGGGGACGTCTTGCAAGGAGAAAAAACATATGACAACATTGAAGAAAATCGTACCCATATTTGCATTGGCATTGTGCATAGTGCTTTGCTTTGCATTGGCTGCGTGCGACGACACACCCCCGGAACCGGAAACGACGCAATATACGGTTACTTTCGTATATGGCGGCGATACGGCAAACGAGATCGTCAAGGTTGATGAAAACTCGCAGGTGACAAAGCCCCAAGATCCCGAAAGAGAGGGATACGAATTTGCGGGGTGGAAACAAGAAGGTGCAAGCGTTGCCTTCGATTTCGACACGAAAATCACAAACGATATAACCCTCGTTGCGCAATGGAACGAGGTTGTGAACACCGCGCGTATAAGATGGTCGGACGACGAGGCCGTTACTTTCGTTTTTGCAGGCGCGACGCCCAAGAACGTTGCGGTAGGCACACTCGTCGAATTCGGTTTGCGCGTGTCTCCCTATTACGTCGGTGAAGTCAAAGTTTACGCAGGCTCGAAAGAGTGCACGCTCGGCGCGAACGGAAAATACAGCTTCACGGTTGAAAAATCCGTTACGGTCAGCGTTGAAGGTCTTCGTTACGACGATGCAAAGATAAAGGGACTCGGCAACGCAAAAAGTCCATATCTCATTTCAAACGCAGCACAACTTAAAGCGTTTGCCGACAGCATCAACGCAGGTGAGGATAAATACGCAAAGGCGTTTGTGGCTCTCACCGCGGATATCGATTTCAACGGCGAAACGATTGAACCGATCGGCGGGCAAAAGACTTATTTCCAAGGCGAATTTGACGGAAGAGGACACGTTGTATCGAATTTCAATCTCGACGGCGACGTGGGCATTGCCGGATTCTTCGGATATATTGCAACGGCAACGATCAAGAATCTTACAATTGATTCGGATATCGAAGTCGAAGCGATAAACAAACAATATAACTACATTCTCGGTGGTATCGTTGCTTACAACATGGGCGGCGACATCGTGAACTGCAACTTAAAAGGCTCGTACACCGTAACGGCGTCTTTGCCCGACGACAATATCGTTTATCTGGGCGGAATCGTCGGATTTATGCAAGGCTACGGCACGGAATATACCGCAACCGCATCCTTCTGCTCCGTGCAAGCGGACCTTGTGTCAAACGGTCAATCTTCGCTTTACGCAATAGGCGGTATCGCGGCGGCAACGTACGGCCCGAACAATGCATCTCCGGCATACGTCAACAACTGCTCGTTCGTCGGCAACGTCGAAGGCAGAAACAAGTACGCAGGAGGTATCGTTGGATACTTGCGTTCGGATTCGGCTGTGGCAAATTGCTACGTTGACGGCAAAATCGAAGCGAGAAGCGGCGGCGATGCCTCTTACGCAGGCGGTATCGTGGGCGCAAGCGACAATGAAGCGGCAATTTCGTCAAGCGTTGCAATCGGCACTTTGTCCAGTTCGAAACAAATCGGCGAGGACGAAGTGAGCGACATCTCCGGCTTGATTTTCAGAAAAGGATTCAACGAAATCGACACGAGAAAGGCGGTTTTGTTCAAAGCGTATTACACGCAAGACGGCATCGTCACGGACGGCAAGACGTATTCTGCAAATTCCCTTGCGGATTTGAGCGAATTGCTCGGCTGGGTCGTTGCCGACTGGAAAGAGGAAGACGGCGCGATTTTGCCCGTATACAGCGATACGGCGACCGGCAACGTCAACGTTAAGTTCGTTTTCGGCAGAAACGTCACCAAAGAAGACTCGGACGGCAATCCGCTCACGCAAAGCGAGGACACCGTAACCATAACCGACGTCGTGCCTATCTACTACATCTACGGCGGCAGCGGAATGAACAATTTCGTCGCGGATAAAGAGGGTGCGGACGATACGAAGAACATGGTTTCTTACGGCTACTTCTTCGACGCGGCTTGCACGCAAAGAATTCCGTCCTCCTTCCTTATCACGTCGGATATAACGGTTTACGTCGGATTTGCGGACTATTCGGAGGTTGAAGGCGACTACTACGCAGTGCTTCAAACTTTGAAAAACAACGAAATTTACAATGCGGAATTGCACCTTGTCTTTGACAACAACGGCAAGATGACGATGTACTACGACGGCATTATCGCCGATTATATGTACGTTTACGACGGAGAGAAACTCCTCGTCAAAGACGCATATTTCGCATACCTTTCATACACTTCGTCAAGCGGTTATTCGCTCCTTGCGGATTACTATGCGGACATCGAAGGAAACGTGCTCAACATTTACGACAACTTGTTCTTTACGAGTGAAAAGAACAACGTCATCGTGGCAAGAAAGCAAAACGCCGCAATGGGTACGTGGTACACGAGCGACGGCGCAACGTACACGTTCCTTTCCGACCTTACGGGTTCGAGAACGAACGCAAATGTCACTGAAACGTTCACTTATTCTTGCAACGACAACGTGGTTACGATTACGATAGGTTCTACAAGAATCATCGCATCAATCACCTCGGACGGAATGAGCATGAAATCCATAAGCGCGGGACTCGAACTTGAAAAGCGCGATATTTTCGCAGGCAAATGGGAGTCAAGCTTCAACAGAATCGAAACCATAACCTTTGACGGAAAGGGCAACGTAACCTATAAAGGCACAACGTACGAATACGTTTTGGACGGCGAAAAGGCGACCTTCGGTTCAATCGTGGCAACGTTTGACGAAAACGGACTTTTGGTTGTGAAAGACGGTGAAGTGTCCACCACTTACGGCAGAGACGGTTCGTTTATCGGAACGTGGACGGATACGTTTCTCAATTATACGATCGTGCTCGACGGCATCGGCAAAAACGGCTACGGCACTGGTAGAGATACCAACGGCATCAGCTTCCACTATTTTGCGGAATACGACGAAACGGGAACGTTGATGGTCAACATGTACTATCGCACGTCCCTTTACGGCATGTTCAATCTTGCAACAGGCGCGGACGGATCACAAGTGCTTTATCTTGCGGGATACTACTTCGCAACGGGTATGCTCATCGACGATTACAACATGGCGTATTACGATCCGTATTACGGAACGTGGAACGGCGCAAACGGCGTGACATACACGTTCAACGGATTCGGTCCGTACAACATTGACATAACCACGTCGCAAGGTAGATGGTACGTCAAGGGCTTCGTGACTGTTGAAAAAGACGGAAAGACAAGCGAAGTTGAATACTATTACAACAAAAAGACTGGCGAAGCAACGTTCACGATCGACAACGTGACGTACGTCGCAAAACTCGACGGAAACGGAATTTTGGTAAACGAAGTGGTCTTCAAGGCTCCCGATTACGCAAGCCAATACGAATATCACGTCGGTGACGCAGTGTTGCACCTCAACGGCAAGAGCGCGGTGGGTATCGGCAAAGCGACGCTCACCACGGCGGACGGCGTTGAAAATTACGATTACACGGTGGACGGCGATATCGTGACGCTTACAAAAGACGGCGTAACCGTTTACGTCATCACGTTTGCAAACGGCGGCGCAACCATTGAAAAGGACGGAGTGAAGGTTGACGATTTCGGTTTGTATCACAAACTCGTCGGCAAAGAATATCTCTTGTCGGACGACAACACCTTCAAGATTACCGTAGCAATGGACATCAACGGCATTACGAAGGGCGTTTTTGCAGGAATCGAAGTGGACGTGTACTACGTTGACGCAAACTACGTTTCGCTCTACGTCGACGGTACGTTCTTGTATTACGTAGGATACCTTGACGACAACAACGCGGTCATCCTCGACGGCAACAAACAAACAGTGACCGTCATTACGATTGCGGACGAATACGCCGGCACTTATACGGCGGCGGACGGTTCGACGATCGAGCTTGACGGAAGAAGCAAAGGTTCGGAATACGTGTACGCTTACGCGACGCTCACTATCGTAGAGGACGTTGACGGCGAGCACGAAACAACCGAATATATGTATGCATACAAAGTAGTCGACGGCGAAATTTATGTGTACGACATCGACAAATCGGGAGAGGAGGACGCACTTGTGCTCAAATACAAAATCAGCTTCACCGAAGTTGAGGGCGCAAAAGCGTTCGTAAGCGAGGACGGCAGCGTCACGATATATCTTGTCGAAGCGGGGGAATAAGGAGCGGATATGAAAAACAAAAGAATTGCATTGAGCATATTGGCGATTGCCCTTGTCGCATGCATAGCGTGCGTGGCCGTTGCTTGCAACGAAAAAGGCAATGATTCAAAGACTTATACCGTCACGTTTTCGGGCGAAAGCGTGAGCGGTATCTCCGCGCAGACCGTTGAAGAGGGTGCGTGTGCGCAAAGGCCGCAAGATCCTCAAAGAGATGGCTACGATTTCAAAGGCTGGGCGGAAGAAGGTCAAAGCGAGCTTTTCGACTTTGCAACGCCTATCACGAAAGATATTGTTCTTGTTGCCGTTTGGGAAGAATCCGATTCGAACAAGCCCGGCAGCAAAAACAATCCGTATCTTATCGGCACGGCAGACGATCTTGCCAACTTTGCGGATAGACTGAATCATATCGAAACGGAAGAGGACGAACAGTATGCAAAGTCCTATTTCAAACTTGTTGCCGACATCGATATGGATGGTATGAAGTACGTTTCCGCAGGTCAACTTACCACTCTTAACGAAGGTGAAGAAAACGAGAAAACCATTTACGGTTTCAGCGGAAATTTCGACGGCAACGGCCATACGATAAGCAATCTTACCATCACTAGAAACATTCGTTCGGGTATCGTGTACGTCGGTATGTTCGGCTACTGCACGAGAGCGACGATAACCAATCTTACGCTTGAAGACGTTTGCTATTCGGTTGTCAGCGGCGCGGATAAAAACGACATCGGCGCATACGTGGGCGGCTTGGTTGCGTTCGGCAACCTCACGAATATCACCAACGTAAAAGTTTCGGGCGAGATTAAACTCAGCTTGTGCGCATCGAACCCGGCACACGTCGGCGGTATTGCGGGCGGACTTAACGTTTACGACAAAGACACCGCATATATCGCGCACGTTCAAAACTGCGTATCCGAAGTAAAAACGGTTGCGGAAGCGTTTGAAGACGGAGATGCGTCCGTTCTCGATTCCGTCGTAAACGGCGGTATCGTCGGTGCAACGTCGTCCACTTCTAACGGCGCGCTTGCAATCCTCAATTGTGTTTCTAACGGTTCTGTGGAAGGCGGCGAATGGGTTGGCGGTATCGTCGGCTATGCAAGCTGCTCCAGAATGTCGGTTATCAACTGCATAAACTACGCAAGAGTTAAGGCAACCGACAAAGAAACGTCTTACGCAGGCGGTATCGTCGGCTATTCTAGCAACGACAACACCATTATGGACTGCGTCAACGTCGGCAGAGTAACCGCAACGAGAGCGACCTCCAACATTTATAAGAGCTTTGCGGGCGCGATTGCAGGTTATACCGTCGAGGACGATTACGACGGATATTACAGCGCAGGCATCGCGATCGTAAACTGCTATTACAAGACGGCGGCAACCACGGCGGACAAAATCAACGCAACCGGCACGAAAGTCGGTACGGAAGTCGAATTTGACGCGGACTGGCTTGCACAAAACGTCAAATGGGATATGAACGACTGGTCTATCGACGGCAACGGCAAAGCAGTGCCCGGCAAGCGTCTTGTGGGCGAAGGTTCGTACAAAATCAGCCTTGTCAGCGGTTCGAGCGTCGTTAAAGAAGAAACGAGAGAATACGACGAAGACAAATTTGCAATCGTGGGCGTTCTCGACGCAGAAAAGAACGAAAACGGAAAATTGTTCTTCGATTGGGAATTTGAGGACGGCGTGAGATATCGTTATTACGTTCCCGTTATCAAGGACATGACCGTGACGGCGCGCTTTGGCGACGCAAGCAAGGTTGCGCACGTATATACGGGCAAGGGCGAGTATCACGGCGACGTGGACGGCGGCGTGCTCGTATTGAAAGAAGACGGCACGTTGATGTGGGTAAACTCCACCGTTGTCAACGGCAAATACACCTACAACGACGAAGACGTGCTGATGCTTGAATTTTACAACACTATCGGTGAAATCTCCGGTCGCGTCAACAGCAACGGCACTATCAGCATGACGGTTGAATACGGCATGTCTGCAACGGTCGAATACACATTTACAAAGAGCGATCTTACGGTTTTCGGCGAGTATTTCAACGAAGACGGCGACAGCTTGACCTTCTCGGACGGCAACGTTACGCTCAACAGCAACAAAATCAGCCTCAACGCAGACAAGGTTGCCGAAACGTATTCCAGAACAATCAAAGGCACTTATGAAATCGGTGCTGACGGAAACATCACGTTCGGCGGAGCGATCAAAGACTACTTCACGTCAATGAGTGCAAGCTATGCGGACGACGCAATCACCGTGACGTTCGTGTCAAAAGACGAGAGCAAAGCTCCCAGCTACGAAAACTCCGTGTTTGGCAGACCGTCGTCAGATTTCCGTGGAAAACCGTATGTCGGCAGCTTCTCGCTCAGCTATCTGGGTATAAGCAGCAACAAAGCGACGCAAAACGACTACACGCTCATCTTCAAAGAGGACGGCTCGTTTGTATATAAGACAAAGTATTCCGAATCCATAGGTGCATACTACAGTTTCAAGAACGATTCGCTTATCAAGATAAATTATGAGGGCAATTATTCCACGTTCTATTACTATTCCGAAGAAAACGTATTTTTCGGCAGATGGAACAGCGGAACGACGGCATATACATATGCGGTGCTCACCAACAAGAGCGAAGGTGCGCAAACGGTGTATCTCATCGACTTTGACACAAAGAGTTTCGTTGCAGTCACCGAAACAGGAAAGGTATACTATGTCAAGGATGCGCAATTCATCCAAGATTCTAACATCGACGCTCCGGACGGATTCGAGGACGGTGCAAGAGTCACGATTGACGGCAAGGCATATATTGCCAAAAAGTACGTCACCTACAACAACGGCAAGGAGCTTCTCGGCCACGGCCTTGAAACGATAGGCTCGGAGGAAGGCACGTACACCTATAACGGTAAGACGTTTACTCTGAACGGTATCGGCGAAATCGCAGACGATGCAAAAGGCCATTACTGGACGTATGAAAACAACTTCGTCGTGGTGATGTTCTCCGATCGCACTATAATCGGATTCGATTATTCCCAAGCGCAGGCAAACGGCGGACAAGTAACTCTCGTTGCTCCCGACAAATATCAAGGCATTTGGTGCGAGGATAAAATTGTCAAAGTGCTTGACGAAAACCTTAACGAAACAGGCGAAACAAGACTTGTAAAAGGATATCATCTGTTTATACTTGACGGATACGGCCATGCCGCATACGTCTATTTGTCCGACGAAGAGAAGCACGAATATAAGGATAACTGGGGACAAGCGAATATTTGGAGAACCTTTACCGAAACGTCCACGGGTATTCATGTTGAGTTTAACGGTAGCAACATCGTTGATTTTGTATTCTATTATGACATGAATGTTGCATACGTCAAAAAAGGCTTTCACGGGCATGATAAAGAGAAGTTCCTTTACAAGTATGGTTACACCGGCACTATGGAACTTCCCAAGCTCCCGACGAGTGCGGTGGGCAGCTACACGGGTACGGAATCGAGCGGAACGGCGGTTGTGCTCAACCTCAAACAAGATTTGACAGGAACGTACAAGGGCAATCCTTTCGTTGCGGTGTACGACGGTGTGAAGAACGTGTCCTTTACGATTTCAAGCACAAAATACTTGTTTGACGTGACGACAAACACCATTTCTTACGGCAGCGAAAGCGTATCTCTCACAAGAGTCGGCGACGTGACGGAAGTCATCCCCGAAGCTATCTGCGGAACGTGGAGCGGCACGTGGACGCGTTCGAATTCAACAAGCGGCACCGGAAACAATATCGATTTGACAATTGAATCTGATGGCACGTTTGTATTTGACAAAAACGTCAGGGGTATTGCGAATTACGATGCGGCTACAAACACTGTTACGGTTTCTTGCACGTACAATGAAAAGCCTTTCGAGTTTACATTGAAATATAATGCCGACACAAAGTCTTTTGGTGGAAGATACGAAACCGAATACGACGGAAGCATGTATTATTACGAGTGTGATTCGCTAACGAAAGTCACTGAATAAGCAAAATGCAAAAATACGGTGTTTTGTGCAAATTATGCACTGAAACACACGTATTTATGCAGAAAACCAACAAATTTATGCAATTGCATTGAAAATTATGCATTGCAAACCCTATCCCTCAAAAAAACCTCAGTTTTTTGATAAAAATAAATTGACGGTTCGGGGGATGGGGTGTATCATTTTTACATTAAAAAAGCATTAAAAGCTTGACATGTATCAAACAAACGTAAATAAACAAAAAAATAAATATTATGGAGGCACAAAATGACGAAGAAAAGATTTCTCATTGCAATAGCAATTGTGATGGTTCTTATCTTGTCCGTGGCAGTCTTTGTTGCTTGCAACGAAAACCAAACGAAATCCTACACAGTCAAATTTGTTGACGGTGAAAGCGAAGTCAAGTCGGTCAGCGTTGAAGAAGGAAAGACCATTGCCGACGCAGACGTCCCTGCCGACCTCACGAAAGACGGATACGTTTTCGAGGGCTGGTACGTTGGTGACGTTGCGTTTGACAAGAGCGCGGCAATCACAGCCGACGTGACGTACTTGGCAAAGTGGACAAAGCTTCATACGGTCAAATTTGTTGACGGTGACGAAACGATCAAAACCGCAACTGTAAAGGACGGCGAAAAACTCACAGATGCAGACGTTCCTGCTGACCTCACGGCAACAGGCAAGGCGTTTGAAGGTTGGTTTGACGGCACGACGGCATTTGACAAAGACGCAACAATCACAGCAGACAAAACGTTTGCGGCAAAATGGGTTGGTCTCTTCAACGTAACTTTCAAAAACGGTGAAGAAACAATCAAAGTTGCACAAGTGAAGGACGGCGCAGTTATTGCGGCAGCAGACATCCCCGAAGATCCCACCGACGACAACTATGCGTTTATCGGCTGGTTTGTTGGTGAAACCGCATACGACAGCAGCGTAGCAGTGACCTCCGACATCGTTGTCAGCGCAAAATTCAGCACGATTTACAAGTCTTATTTCGGAACTTGGCACGGTGCAACGGACGATTGGGATTCTATCTCATACACCGTTGTTGTTGACGCTACGTCCATAACCGTCACTATCGGTGATGCAGACGCACAAGCGGCAACAGACATTGACGTTGATACCACAGATGGCACCGTTAAGTTCAAACTCGGTGACACCGAATACAAGCTTTACGCATACTATGACGGCAATCTTCGCATCTATGAATCTTCGGAAATTAAGCTTTCCGCAGAGCTTGAGGGCAGAGTGCACGTCAGTTCTTCCGACATCGTTGGCACGTACACAACGGAAGGTGGTCATACAATCGTGATCAACAAGACGTTTGTAAAAGTTGACGACGTTCTCGGAACGGGCTTCTATTACAATGCTAGCAGTGGTTACTCTTGGTCAATCGGTGACAATTATAGTTCTCTTGCATACGACAGCAGTGTTCAAGCATGGATTTACAAAGAAGGCACTTCTTCCGATGCAGACAAGCTCATCGTCCCCGAACTCACTGCAATCGACATTCCTGCGGAATTTATCGGCAACTGGTACGGCACGGTTGAAAGCTTTGGTCAAACTAAATACTTCCTTGTCAAAGTGACCGCAGACGGCGTGTTTGCTTACACTCCGGGCAGTGGTTTTGCAAAAGTCGGTGTTGCTACCGAATACAAAGACGGCAAGCTCACAGTCGTAGGCCTTGACGAAACAATCACGGCATCCATTGCCGACGGCAAACTCGCCTACAAGAGTGATGCGGCATACGGTGCAGATTATCAACTTGAAAAAGGCACGGTTGTCGTGTTCGAAAACAACTACTCAGTGTTCTACATCGCAAAACTCGGCGCAGACAACAAGATCGATCAAAGCACTTTCGCTCTTGAAGATCCCCAAATGAAAGCAGGCTACACCTTCAAAGGTTGGCTCAGTGATCTCGATTACGTGACCGAATTTGACGAAGACGCAACCTTTGCAGACAGCACAGTGTTTGTCGGCTCGTCCGAAAAGACCGGCTATGTTGTGACTTTCAAGAAAACTTCTTCCGACAGCGATCCCGTTATCGCAGTTGTGGAAAAGACCAACGGCAAACTTGCAGCCGATCAAATTCCCGCAGCATTGACTTATGAAGACGGTTCTGTGTTCGCAGGTTGGTACACTTCTGCAGGCGTCAAAGCAACTGCAGACCTTGCAATCACCGCCGACACCACGTTCATCGCAAAGTCAGTCAAAGAATCCGACTATGCAGGTGCATGGGTTTCCACCGAAGCAGGAAAGGAAATGACGCTTCTTGTCGCAGACGGCAAATTGACTTTCGGTGAAATAAAGAACGTTGCATACACGTTCAATGAAGACGGCTCTATCTCTTACGGCAAGAACCGTGACAACAGTGCAAAGTATTCTGTCGTGCTTACTGTAGATGGCATCAAAGCAACCTATCGCCATCTTGATTCGAATAATGAATACTATGAAGAAGACGTGTACACCATGACTGCATTGAAAGCTATCTCCGGTGTTGCAGGTTCGTACAAATCGGACAATGCCCACAGATATGTCATTACAGAGAACGGTTTGGTTACAACTGCGGAAAACACCGGCAATGTCTTTATGGGCTATGTTACAGGTTCTTCCAAGTCTAACTTCACGATTGTTTACAAGACGTCAAGTTCTTCCAAAGTCACAACAGTGAAGGGTGCAAGAATCGATGCAAAAGGCAACTTGGTCCTTGGCAAAATTACTGCTGATGCAGAGATTCTCATAAAAGATCTCAAAGGCTTCAAATCCTACTATATGTCGGACGAAGGAACATTGTATGTCTACACCAACAGCGATGACACAATCACATACGTGTTCAAGACTTACAGCGGCAAGTGCGCGTACGTCAAAGCAGAAGACATCAATGGTAAGGTTGCCGAAGGCGAAATCTTCACAATCACCTATGGTTTGTACAATGGAACGTACAAAAAGACCAACACAACTCAAACCTACAAGATTGTCAATGGCAAACTTACAACCGCAGGCGCAGAAAAGGGTGAATATACTGCAGAAGGCAAAGATGCATTGACTCTCAACGGCTTTGGCGATGCAACGCTTGGTGAAAAGTCCTACAAGTATAGCATCAACGCAAAGAATGTTGTTGTTCTCACCGGGGAAACCACTCTTGGCGTTACGCTTGACAGCGAAGCAAAAACCTATGCGGAAGCAACCGGCGACGGATTTGCGCACGCATATATTGATGAAAGCGACTCTAGATACACCCTTACGTTTGACGGTTTCGGCGGCGTTGAGTACAAGTATGTTGGAACATACGGTTCACCGCAAATCGCATACGGTTCTTATACGCTCGGCGCAGGTTCGGTTACCGTAAAAGGTGCAAACTATTTTTACGACAAGACTTACTCTGTTGAAGAGAGTGACAATGTTATCGTAAGCACTGATGGTAAAAAAGTGTTGAAGGTTGCAGGATACGTTGTGGAAAGCAAAATCAAATCACTTGAAGGTTACTATGTGAATGGTGATTCCACAATCGAAATTGTTGTTGCTGAAGATAAGACTTTCAAGCTCTATGTTGACGGTGCGCTTGTTGATGCAAAAACCAATTGGAACGGATCGGCAATCACGTATTCTGCGCTTGATGCAGATGCTGCAATCGAGAGCGCAAAGAAACAAAAAGCAACATTTACTATAACCAAAGATGGAGACAACATCAAAGTTTCACACAATTGTGCTGTCGGTCTTGATATGGATGGTTATATAGAGATGGCTGTCAAGGAAGCGACATATACAGCAAGCACAAAGCCTTCCGCTGAAACGGACGGACTTGAAGGAACTTACAAGTCTGGCTCAAATGTAATCGTTCTCGACGGCAAAGGAAACGGTACACTCAATGGTGTTGCATTCACGTATTCCGGCACCGGTAGCACAAAACAAGTTTCTGCATTCGGAGCATTTAATGGAAGTGCAAACACGTTTACAGTAACCGCAACCGGTATAGATGTCAGCTTTGATGATGAGTATCAAGAGAATACATTCAAAGCATCTTTCGCCAAAGAAGCAGCGGCAACGCTTGACGCATTCGCAGGTACTTGGACTTATAGCGATTTTGTTTTGACATTTGACGGAAAAGGAAACGGTACTTTCAACAATGGTTCTGAAATGACATTTACCTATACTGTGTCCGGCAACATTGCAACAATATCAAGTTTTGGTGCTTTTGATGGAGATAGCAACAAAGCTACATTGTCTGATGATGGTAGTTCTCTTGCATTGGCAATATCGGACAGCTTTAATGAAACAGCATTATCTGCAAAATTCACCAAACAAGCATAATCAATGCTAAATTAAGTCCTTTGGACTTTGCAAAAGCCTCGGCAATTACGCCGAGGCTTTTTGTGTGGAAGCGGCAAATTCGAATTTTCAAGGTGCTATGCCACGCAAAACGCAAATTGTGCGTTTTTGCGTGTGAAAAGAGGGCGGAAACGCAATATATTCGGTTGACTTGCGCCGCTTTTGTGATATAATAGTAAAAATTTTTATATTTTTGCGGAGCGCGTTGCGCGAGAGCAAACAAACGGAGGTTATATGGCAACTTATTTCAATCAACCGTCGAGAACTTTCAACGAGTACTTGCTCATCCCCGGATATACGGACGAAAATTGCATCCCGGCAAACGTGAGCCTGAAAACTCCGCTCGTCAAATTCCGCAAGGGAGAGCAACCCGCACTTTCACTCAACGTCCCGATGACTTCTGCCATCATGCAATCGGTGAGCAACGACACGCTCGCAATCGCACTGGCAAGAGAAGGCGGGATTTCTTTTATATTCGGCTCTCAATCCATCCAGAGCGAGGCGGAGATGGTGCGCAAAGTCAAAAACTACAAGGCAGGCTTCGTCGTGTCCGACAGCAATCTTACCCCCGACAACACTCTTGCCGACGTGCTTGCGCTTGTTGCAAGCAAGGGACACAACACAATCCCCATCACCGACGACGGCACTTCAAACGGCAAATTGCTGGGCATGGTCACAAGCCGTGATTACCGCGTCAGCCGCATGAGCCCCGATCTCAAAGTCAAAGAGTTTATGACTCCGCTTGAAAAGCTCGTCACCGCACCCCAAAACACAACTCTTATCGAGGCAAACGACATCATCTGGGATCACAAACTCAATTCGATTCCCATTCTCGACGACGAGGGCAGATTGTTGTATATGGTGTTCCGCAAGGACTACGACCAGCACAAGAAAAACCCCGACGAATTGCTGGATTCAAGCAAAAGATATATGGTCGGAGCGGGCATCAACACTCTCGACTACGAACAACGCGTCCCCGCTCTCATCGAAGCAGGTGCGGACGTGCTGTGCATAGACTCGTCAGAGGGCTACACCGTTTGGCAAAAACGCACTCTCGACTATATCCGCAAAAACTACGGCGACAATGTCAAAGTGGGAGCGGGCAACGTGGTGGACAGGGATGGTTTCAATTTCCTTGCGGACTGTGGTGCGGATTTCATCAAGGTCGGTATCGGCGGCGGCTCTATCTGCATTACGCGTGAGCAAAAGGGCATCGGCAGAGGTCAGGCAACCGCTCTCATCGAGGTTGCAGAGGCTCGTGACGAGTACTTCAAAAAAACAGGAATTTATATCCCGATTTGTTCGGACGGCGGCATCGTGCAGGACTACCACATGACGCTCGCTCTCGCTATGGGCGCGGACTTCCTTATGCTGGGCAGATACTTCGCGCGCTTCGACGAAAGCCCCACCAACAAACTCGTCATCAACGGCAACTACGTCAAAGAGTACTGGGGAGAGGGCAGCAACCGTGCGAGAAACTGGCAACGCTACGACCTCGGCGGAAAGAGCGGACTAGGTTTCGAAGAGGGCGTGGACAGCTACGTGCCGTATGCGGGCAGTCTCAAGGACAACGTGCGTAAGAGCTTGTACAAGGTCAAATCCACCATGTGCAACTGCGGCGCAACCACCATCGAGGCTTTGCACAAGAATGCCAAAATGACGCTTGTGTCCGCAATAAGCATCAAAGAGGGCGGCGCGCACGACGTGATTCAGAAAAACACGTCTTTTGTGAACAACTGATGTCGGTCGTTAAAGAGAGGCTTGAAAAGAGACGCGATACATGGTATAATATATCCGCAAAACAGTGTTTGGCTTATCAAAATATAACAATAAAGGTGATGTTTGTATGAAAAAACCTATTGTTGCGATTATGTACGACTTCGACAAAACGCTCATTACGCGCGATATGCAGGAGTACACTTTTATTCCCAGTTTGGGTATGCAACCCGACGATTTTTGGGACGGTACGCAAAAACTCGCCGTCGAACAACAAATGGACAGCGTGCTTGCGTATATGTACGCCATGATGGTCAGAGCCGAGGAAAACGGCAAGCCGCTCAAACGCAAAGACCTTGTCGAGTGCGGTAAGCACGTGGAATACTTGCCCGGCGTCGAAAACTGGTTCGAGCGCATAAACCGCTACGGCGAAGAGGCCGGCGTCAAAATCGAACACTACGTTCTCTCGTCCGGACTTAAAGAAATCATCGACGGCACAAGCATCGCAAAACACTTTAAAAAGGTGTTTGCAAGCGAGTTTTTGTACGGCGAGGACGGCAACGCCATGTGGGCGAAAATGGCGGTCAACTACACCAATAAAACGCAGTTTGTCTACCGCATAAACAAGGGCGTTCTCGACATAAGCAACAACACTGACGTCAACGCTTCCACCCCCGAAAACGAGAGAAGAGTGTTTTTCAACAACATGATTTATCTCGGCGACGGACTCACCGACGTGCCGTGTATGAAGCTCGTCAAGCTTTCGGGCGGACACTCCATCGCGCTCTATCAGGACGGACAAAAAGAGAAGGTTCAACCCCTCCTCAAACACGAGAGAGTGGACTGGATTTTCAAAGCCGACTACCGAGAGGGCAAACCGCTTGACGAAGTAGTCAAAAATCTCATCTACAAGCTCGGCGTGGACAACAAGCTCATCGGATTGAGCATCGAACAAAAAAACGAAATCGAAGATTAAAAAATTGTCGAGTTATGTCGATTTAACCTTAGATTTTTATGCAAAAAAACGATGTTTTCGCATATTTTAAAACCAATCCACAAAAACGGCAAGGCTGATGCTTTGCTGTTTTTATATATTGACAAAAGCATACAAACGAAGCATAATATGGTTGTCGATTGATAAATCGAAATAAATAATTGGTGGAGGTTCGACTATCTCTCGAACTTTTCGAGATTGTCAGAAAATCACATGGAAGAAATCAAAAGATGTCAAAATTGCGGCAAACCCGTCATCGACAAGTTTGCATTTTGCCCCTTTTGCGGCGAAAGACTTGCAAAACGATGCAAAAATTGCGGTGAACCGCTTGTCGAAGGCGCATTGTTTTGCGCAAAGTGCGGAACAAGAATAGAAGAACCGCTCGTAGAAGTCCAAGATACTGCAATTTCACGTAAAGACGAAGAATTGCCCGTTGTTCCTTGCAAAGAAGCTAAAAAGTACGTAAAAAAGAAAAAACATTCTCTCAACGTTGTTTTGACGCTTGTAAAAAGAGCAACCGTTGCTGTTGTGTGCGTACTTTTGTTTGCGCTCTCGTTCGTCGGCGTGCTCAATATCAACGTCGGTAGTGCGGCGAGCGGTATTTTGGGTTCGGTTGACGACGATCTCATAGAAGGCGACGTCAGCATTTACGCCGTCGATTGCATAGGGCTTGCGTTTGCAACCGCAAGACACTACGACGAGGATAAGGACATCGCAAAAATCGAAAAATTGCAGGACGAGCTTAACGACATACAAGAAGACTTGGTGCAATCGGTGGAAGACGACGTGAGAGGATCGTTTTGTCCAAGAAATCCGAAAATCTATTGCGCAGATTTGCGGTCAAGACGCTCGAATATCAGCTTTCGATAGATAACGAAAAGTCAACGGGCGGCTTACGCGCGGAAATCATCCTTGCCGGCATTTTGTTTTTGGCAAACATATTGTTTACGTTTGCTATGTCGATAGCCGCTCTCGTTGCGTTTGCGACCTATCTGAAAGGCTTTTTGGCAGGGCAGGAGGACGACAAATATTCAAAACTCGATTTCTTCGTGCCCCTCCTTTTGGTTTTGCCGATTTGCGCAATTATGCCGATTGCGTCCGTAACGGCGGTTATGAAGGTTGCGGGAGCTATGATTGCTGCTTTGTTCTTTGCAAGCCTCGCAATCGTCGTATGTTTGGCGCAAAGGCTGGTTGTAGACGTAAAAGTCGCAAAGACCGCAAAGATTATCGCACCGAGAATCGCAACGCTCGCTCTTGTGCTGGTTGTCGTGGGGTGCTGCTTCGCACCTTGCTTTAAAGCCGTGTTCGAAGTGCAGTTTTCGGGGAAGAGTGCGCCTGCAAGGTGTGAAACCACTCTCGACGCAAGCGTAATGGCGAATTTGATAACGACAAAAGAACAACAAAAAGGCGTATGGTACATCCGTCAATACGAAAGATACGTCGAGGACGCAAAATCGATTTGCGAAATCTTGCCTAATTATACTTCCAAAAACTTTATGGCGTCAGACGGGCTTATGGCAAAAACTTTTGCGGAGGCTTTGATGTTTGACGGCGTGCTTGCACAAATCAGCTACGAGGGCGCGGCTGCGCTTTCGCTTGGTTTCTTCTTGCTCATTGCGGTGATGTTGCTCGTGGGCGTATACCTCGGAGGAACTATCGTGGGAGGTAAGAGCGCAAAGTGGGCAAATTTCGGCCTTGCGATTGCAATCGTATTGTTGCTTATGTGTTCGCTTGCGCTGTCGATTGTGACGATGAAGGTTGCAAACAAAACGATGGACGACATCGGAAACGGCGTTTTCGAAGTCCAACTGGGCGGCGGAATCATCGCGGCTATCGTCTTTGCGGCGGCAATGCTCGTTTTCAACGCTATTCCCGATAAGGTGTGGTCGAAAAGGAAAGAAGAAATACAATTGCAAAACGAATAAAAAAACAAAACGCGGCGGAGTTTACACTCCGTTGCAGTGAAATGTCAAAATAATTTGACAGCAAAAAAATCGGGTGATATAATCAAGGCGAAAAGTTTGTAAAGACTGTGAAGGAAAGAGTAACTCTTCATTCTTGCACAAAGAGAGAGAAACGTTTGCTGGGAGTTTCTTTGCAAGGGTTGAGCGAAGACCATTCCGGAGTCGCGCGCCGAAATCGCAGTAAGCGTCGCCGCACACCTTGCGTAAAAGGATAAAAAAGTAAAAATCAAGGTGGAACCGAGCATTTAATGCGCCCTTGGGAAAAACGTACGAATACGTTTTTTTCGAGGGTTTTTTGTTTGAACGCCTTGAAAAAACAACATAAACACACAAAAAAATATGAAAATTTATCATAAAAGGAGCGTTTTATGAAAGTTATCTATAACAACGGCACGGTCGGAGAAATCACGGACAAGCAAGAAGAATTGCACGTGATTCGTCACACCGCCGCACACATCATGGCGCAGGCAATCAAGCGTCTTTTCCCCGAAGCTGACTTTGCCTACGGCCCCGCAAACGAAAAAGGTTTTTACTACGACGTAGACCTCGGCGAAACCAAACTCACCGACGACGACCTTGCCCGCATCGAGGCGGAAATGAAGAAAATCGTCAAAGAGAATTTGCCAATCAAGGCGTTTTCTCTTCCGCGCGAAGAGGCTATCGCGCTGATGAGGGAGAGAGGAGAAAAATATAAAGTCGAACATATCGGCGACCTTGACGAGAACGCAGTCATCACTTTTTATCAGCAAGGCGAATACATCGACATGTGCGTAGGCCCTCACCTCACATACACGAAGGCTCTTAAAGCGTTCAAGATTATGGGGCAGTCGGGCGCATATTGGAAGAACGACAAAAACAACAAGATGCTCACAAGAGTCAAGGGCACCGCTTTTGCAACCCAACAGGAGCTTGACGATTATCTCAAACTTCTCGAAGAGGCGGAAAAGCGCGATCATCGCCGCATAGGCAAGGAAATGAAGTTGTTTATGCTCTGCGACGAAGCTCCCGGCTTCCCGTTCTTCTTGCCAAACGGTATGGCAATCAAAAACTCGCTCATCGATTATTGGCGTGAAATTCACACTCGCGACCATTACGTCGAGGTGTCTACGCCTATGATTATGAATCGTCATCTTTGGGAAACTAGCGGACACTGGGATCACTACAAAGACAACATGTATTCCACAATCATCGACGATGAAATCTATTGCGTAAAACCCATGAACTGCCCGGGCGGAGTTATGGTGTACAAGAGCGAACCGCACAGCTATCGCGATTTGCCCTTGCGCGTCGGTGAACTCGGACTTGTGCATCGTCACGAACTTAAAGGCGCGCTTCACGGCTTGTTCAGAGTGAGATGTTTCACCCAGGACGACGCGCACATCTTTATGAGAAGGGAGCAAATCACCGACGAAATCGTGGGCGTTGTGCACCTCATCAACGAAGTGTACAGCAAGTTCGGCTTTAAGTATTTCGTGGAGCTTTCCACTCGTCCCGAAAACAGTATGGGCAGCGACGAGGACTGGGAGGCGGCAACCAACGGACTTATCACCGCTCTTGAAAAAATAGGTCTTCCGTACATCGTCAACGAAGGCGACGGCGCGTTCTACGGCCCGAAGATAGACTTCCACCTCAAAGACACTCTCGGCAGAACGTGGCAATGCGGCACAATACAACTCGACTTCCAAATGCCGCTCAACTTCGGTTTGGAATACGTTGACGAAAACGGCGAAAGACAAAGACCTATCATGGTTCACCGCGTCGTTTACGGCTCGATAGAAAGATTTATCGGTATTCTCACCGAGCACTTCGCCGGCAAATTCCCGACCTGGCTTGCGCCTGTTCAAGTCAAAGTCTTGCCCGTGTCCGAAAAGCACGACGAGTACGCAAGAAAGGTGTACGAAGCGTTGCGTGCGGCAAAGATTCGCACCGAATACGACGACCGCAACGAGAAAATCGGCTACAAGATAAGAGAGGCACAGGTTGTGGACAGAGTGCCGTATATGCTCGTCATAGGTCAACAAGAGTCCGACAACGGCACTGTTGCGGTGCGTTTCAGAGATACCGCCGAAACGAAGAGTATGCCGCTTGACGAGTTCGTTGCGACGGTGAGCGAGGAAATCCGCACGAGAAAATAATCGCGCAAGGATTGCGATTTTGACGGACAAAATCCGCATGAAGCGAAAATCAAACTAAAATACAACGAAAAAACCACGGATTGTCCGCGGTTTTTTCAAATTTTGTGTTGTTATGCGCTCATCCGTATGGTAATATGGTTCTTGTAATATTCTTTTTTGAGGTGCATCGTGAAAAAAGAAAAAACCAAGAACGTTACGCTAGAGCCTATTGCCGAGGCGGACAGAGTCCCTCTTAAAGAGAAACTGGCATACGGCATAGGCGGTCTTATGGACGGCGGCGGCGTGAGTATGATGTCTTGTGTTATGCTTGCGTACATGACAAAAAACGGCATCGCAATGACACTTGCGTCCACAATCATGATGATTGCAAAGTTCTGGGACGCAATCACCGACCCGTTTATGGGCTTCATTTCCGACAACACGCGCGGAAAATGGGGAAGAAGAAAACCCTATATGTTCTGGGGCGGTATATCGCTTTTGTTGTGTATATTCCTTGTGTTTTTGCCCGTGAGAGAGTGGGGAATGAGCGTGGGCGGATTTACGGCGTACATCATTTTGATGTATCTGTTGTGGAACACCTGCTCGACGGTTACGCAAGTGCCGTATTGCTCGATGGCAAGCGACATAACCCCGTCTTTTAGGGAGCGCAACAACGCAAACACCGTAAAGCTCGTTTTCACCGCAATCGCGTCGGGACTCGGCTACGTGTTGCCTCTCGTGTTTATCGAGGCTCTCACCAACCCCGACGGAACGGGATTCCTGTTTGTGCCGCAACTTTCTTCGACGCAATTCTGGCTGTGCATGAGTTTGGTGTTCGGCACTTTGTTCGGCGGCGGTCTTGTCATTTGCGGTATATTTGTTAAAGAGCGCATCAAACCCAAAACCCCGAAAAAGCATTTCAATCTCAAACAATTTGCAAACAGCTACGCCGTGCCCTACAAAAACCGCTCTTATCGTTGGCACATCGTTATGTACGTGACGGCGTTCATCTGCATGGATATTATTTCCGCGCTTGCAGTGTATTACGCAACTGACGTTTGGCACGGATACGAATTGTTCGGTATGAAGATGTCCTCGCTCTTTATCATCGCACCTATGATGGTGGCTGCTGTGGTTATGTTTCCCCTCGCTCGCGTGATGATGGACAAAAAGAGCAAACAATTCGCTTTCCGTATGGGACTTCCGTTCTACATCGGTGGCGGAATTATGCTTGCTGCGATGGATCCGAGTTGGGCTCCGCCCATCCTCGTGCCTATCGTCGCGCTCATTATGGGCCTCGGCTTCGGCGGCGCACAAATGATGCCGTGGATTATCTTCCCGGATACCGTGGACGTTGCCGAAATGGCAACAGGTCAACGCCCCACCGGAACGTACAGCGGTATGATGACTCTTGCAAGAAAGGTCGGCGGCGGTCTCGGCGTCGGTATGGTCGGTTGGGTTATCGGTGCGCTCGGCTACGTTTCGAACGACTCGAACGATCCTGCCGCATACGTGCAACAATCGGATGCAGTGCTTTTGACGGTGCGACTTACTCTCGGAATATCGGTTGCGGTGTTTATCACAATCGCACTTATCGCATCGTTCAGATATAAAATTACGAGCGCGAAACTTACCAGAATCCGCTACTTTATCGAAGCGAGAAAATCGGGCAAGGCTCTCACCGACGAGGAAAGCGCGGAGAGAGAAGCTCTTATCGCCGAACTGTACGGCAAGGTAGATCCGGCAGACGTCGTTGATCCAACCGTGGCTGTCGACGACGAAGGCAACGTGATCGAAAGCGTACAAACGGACGTTGTGGAAGGCGTCGAGGACGCAATCGAAGAAATTGCCGAAAACAACGAAGAAATCGCACAAAACGACGTTGATTTAAACGAAAACGAAGATAAAACGGCGTTTGAGAGCAAAGAGGACTGAAATGAACGGACGTTTCGAAAAGCGCGACGGCAGAGAAGTCATCGTCAAAGAGAAGGGCAAGCCTTTCAGAATTTTGCAACTTACCGACATTCATATCGGCGGCTCGCTCAGCACAAGGACAAACTTGCGCTTGCGGCGGTTGAAAAAGTCGTCAAAAACGCAAATGCGGACTTCGTTGCGGTGACAGGGGATATGGTCTATCCGATGCCTTGGCTCTTGCAAGGCTCGTTCAACAATCTTAAATCGTCCAAAATGTTCGCATCTCTTATGGAGAGTTTGGGTGTCGAGTGGACGGTGGTGTTCGGCAATCACGACAGCGAGGTTTGGGCAAAACTCAACAAGCACCAACTTGCCGACTTCTATACCTCTCAACCGCATTGCCACTTCCAAAAGGGCGACCCGAATATATTCGGCGTGGGCAACTATTGCATTCCGCTTTTGAATGAGGACGGCTCTCTCAATACCGTACTTATGTTCATCGACAGCAACGCTTATCTCACATGGAACTTTTTCAGCGGTTTCGACGTCATTCACGACGACCAAATCGAGTGGTACAAAAAGGAAATCGCCGCACTGTCAAAGGACGGTGAGATTGCAAAATCCCTTGCGTTTTTCCACATTCCGCCAAAAGAGTTCAAAGAGGGCTGGGAAAAGTGTTACAGAGGTTCGAGCGAGGCAACTTATCATTGCGGATTTGTGCAGGAAAAGGACAATTATTTCGGATATCCAAAGACAAAAGAAGGCAAGTTTTTCGGTGAAATGGTCAAGCTCGGCAGCTGCAAAGGCATGTTTATGGGACACGACCACCTCAACACGCT
>OHNI01000163.1_pt1 | contig 27158 bp, 23 predicted proteins | sample 1569501 | NCBI WGS metagenome assembly OHNI01 (sample SAMEA3879542, study PRJEB24766) | human gut metagenome | biome: human-associated habitat; feature: feces | place: USA | collected 1985/1987
ATCAGATTCTCCTATTCACATTTCTCTTTTCGAATTGTTCTATCTCTTTTTTGAGACAAAAAATGCAATCCTCATTCTTTTGAGAATTGCATATCCTTATTCTAAAACGCAATCACGCCCACACTAACCAGCAGGACCAAAAGTAACACCACCAGATTCACGATTCCAAGTATCATTCCCGTCAGGGAAAAAATACGGACCGGATGCATTCTGCTTTCCATAACGGTAAGCTTGTCCAGGCGTTCATCCATGCTGCGGAACAGATCCGAAATATTTCGGTAGCATTTTACATTTTCTGTATGTACTTTCTCGGAGATTTCTGTTTTTGCCGTGGTCAGCTGTTCTTCGATCTGCGCAAGAGAATCTTTCAGTTCCTTTGCTTTTTCTTCATTTAAGCGTTTGCCGTCTGCCACATCTTCCTTCATGGAAACTTCGATTTCTTCCATCTTGGCAGACACTTTGCCGATCAGACGATCAATCTGCTTTTCCACTTCCGCAGTGAATCCATCTGCTTTTTTCTGACGCTCCTCGAGAATCTGCCCCAGAGCATCTGCTTTCTCCTGACGTTCATCCACTAACGTCTGCAGTTCCTGTGCCTCCGTCTCTCTGGAATCAAGCAATGACTGTAACTGCTTGGCGCGTTCTCTGAATTCATCAATCTGGCTAAGTAAGAAATCTTCCCTGCTCACAACATTAACTTTCCTTTCCTGTACTTCGGGCTGTATTTCCGTGTCCGGCTTTGTCTCTTTTGTCTTCTGCGAAAAAACCTCCTGCGGTTTTTCCTGAGCAGATGCACGCATCCGTTCTTCATATGCAGCTTTCCGACGATTGTGCGCAATCTGTCTGCGCAGCTCCAACAATAATCCAGACATTTTTTCCTCCGCTGTATCAGTTCCTCTGTTTATTGTATCATTCTCCCACGTATTTGTAAACAAAAAAGACTGCCAGCATGACGGTACTGGCAGTCCTTCTCCTTTTATAATATTCAGATCTTAAGCGATTCCGTTTACTAATTTTGCTAAACGGGAAACTTTACGAGCTGCGTTGTTCTTGTGATATACACCCTTAGAGCAGGCACTCTCGATAACTGAAGAAGCATCCTTATATGCAGCCTCTGCAGCAGCCTTATCCTTTGCAGCAACAGCAGCCTCTACCTTCTTGATTGAAGTCTTAACTTCAGAACGGATTGCTTTATTTCTTGCAGTCTTTGTCTCTGTAACTAAAATTCTCTTCTTAGCAGATTTAATGTTAGCCAATCTGTACACCTCCATATCAAACTGTAATTTGTTTCCTGCGGTGAAACAGACACGGACGCTTCATCGCAAACATACTAGAATATAATATGTCAAGCTGTCCCTTCTGTCAAGATGTAATTGAAAAAAAGTTGTAAAAGTCTGCCAATATGTATATAATGTAGACATGAAAACGATTGATAACGACATCAAAACAGGACAATTCAAACAGATTTATCTGTTATACGGAGAAGAACAGTATCTGATCCGCCAGTACCGGGACAAATTAAAGCATGCACTGGCAGCGGATGATGATACCATGAACTTTTCTGCTTTCTCCGGCAGCGACATCAACCAGAAAGAGATCATCGATCTGGCAGAGACACTGCCTTTTTTTGCCGACCGCAGACTCATTCTGATCGAAGACAGCGGTCTGTTTAAAAAAAGCGCCGAAGAACTTGCCGATTACATGTCTTCCATTCCGGAAACCACTTATTTTGTCTTTGCGGAAAAAGAAATAGACAAGAAAACAAAGATGTACAAGCAGGTGAAAAAAAACGGAAGCATCGTGGAATTTCCGCGTCAGAATGAGACGACTCTCTCCCGCTGGATCGAGGGAAGAATCCGCAGAAACGGAAAAAATATTACAAGAGATGCCTATGCGCTCTTTATCCGTAAAACCGGTGATGACATGGAAAATATCGACAAAGAGCTGGAGAAACTTCTCTGCTACACACTGGAAAAAGACTATATTGATATCTCCGATGTGGAAGCCATCACCACCGAACAGACCGAGAATAAAATCTTTGACATGATTGACGCAGTGGCACTGCACCAGCAGAAAAAGGCACTGGATCTTTATTATGATCTTCTTGCTCTCAAAGAAGCTCCGATGCGTATTCTTTTTCTGCTTTCCAGCCAGTTTCAGCGTCTGATGATTGTCAAATCCATGACCAATCAGGGATTTGGCAACAAAGAAATTGCTTTAAAAGCCGGCTGCCCGGAGTGGGCAGTCCGCAAATACCAGTCGCAGAGCCGTGCTTTTTCCATGGATCAGCTCAAACAGGCGATCCGCGATGGTGTGGAATACGAAACTGCAGTAAAAACCGGACACATGAATGACCAGATGGCCGTTGAACTGTTTCTGGTACAGTACAGTGCCGGAAAATAATTTTCTCTATTTCACATAAGTTTCGCACACCAGCTTATTTTCGATGACGCGCACCCGTATCCGTCCACCTTCGATGGTGCAAAAAAATCTGCTGCCGCTCTCTTTGATCCTTTGTACGGCGTCCGGGCTCGGATGTCCGTAACGATTATCCTTTCCGGCTGAAGCAACCGTAATTTCCGGCCGGATACACTTCAATAACGCTTCTGCGTTCGCATAGCGCGATCCATGATGATCCGCCTTAAAAACCAAAACCTTATCCCATTTTCTGCGCCGGAGCAGCTGCTCTTCCACATCTGTGGAGATATCTCCACCAAACAGAGCGCTTATATCCCCCTCTTCAAATTGCAGTACCAGACACAGATCATTGACATCCTCCGCTTTATCCGAAGCTTTGGGATACAGACAGCGCATGGCTGCACGTTTGCTTCTTACCGTATCCCCCGCCTGCATATAAAGCACTTTCGTTCCATGGCTGCGGGCCAGTTCTGCCAGCTCTTTTGTCTTTGCTTCTTTTTCCACTGCTTTTGCAAACACCAGATACTCCACACGGTATCCGGACACAAGAACCTCCTTAAGACCGGACACATGATCGGTATCCGTATGACTGACAAACCAGTAAGAAATCTCTGACACTCCTTTTGCCTTTAAAAACGGCAGAATCCGGTACTTTCCCACCTGTTTCACATCGGTGCTCCCACCATCAATAAACATGGAAGTCCCGCCGCCCGTGCACAGATAAATACCGTCTCCCTGTCCCACATCAAGGAAATCAATCTCAAACGATTTCTTCTGTGGAAAAAGAAGAAAAAGCAGAAGAAACGCAATAAAACAGGAAAAAACTATGCCCTGCAGACGTTTCTTTCTTCGGCTTACACACAGATCTGCCGTTTCCCTGCAGTCTTTATGCTTTTCATTTCTGCGTGCACAGGCATAGATCGCCAAAAGAAACACTCCAAGCCCCAGGTAATACCAAAAGATCCGCATATGCGCAGGTTTCCCTGTGATCCTCTGCGCACCCGGAATCTTTAAGGAAACCTCACACAGAAACCGGTAACTGTCGAGCATCCAGCCACAGGGCGCAAACAGAACACGCCCCGCAGGCAAAAACGCCATCCCCACAATCACCCCAAGCACAGTAAGCCCCAGTAATCCGTTGACCACCGCAAGTACAAACAGGTTTATCAGCATCGCGTACACGGGAATTTCATAATAAGAATATGCGACCAGCGGGATTGTAAACAACTGGATTGCAAAACTTACCAGAATTCCTTCTTTTTGTCTTGAGAAAAATGTTTTTTTGATGGTTTCCTCTCCGGCCTGCTGTCTGCGTTTCCATGAATGTTCCCATTCCAGCAGTACATTGGCTCCCACTCCGATGGCAATCACCGCCATCACGGAAAACACAAATCCGGAATACGATAGCAGAAACGGATTTTTCCACAAAAGTACGAGCACAACAATTCCAAGCGCATTTAACATGTCATAGGCATATCCTGTCACATCCGCAAACAAATAAATCAGACACATGCCCACCGCCCGCTGTGTAGATACCCCGTTTCCGCTTAAAACCGCATAGGAAATCAAAAAAACGGTCGTTGCCAGCGCTGCTGTCACATACTGGGTATGCAGTCGTTTCCGCAGCAGGCGGTACAGTCCCATCCCCAGAAGGGAAATATGAAGTCCGGAAATAGCAAGCACATGGGCGATCCCCGCTCTCTGATACAAAGATTTTATCTCTGCATCCAGAGCCCCCTTTTCCCCTAACAGCATCGCAGAAAGCACGCCATCGTCCCGGATAGAATGCCGGATCACGTCATTTGCACACTTTTTCATATTCTGTAGTGCGCACCGGTAACGATCCGGTTTTCCATAGACCCGGCTGATCTTTGTGACCCATATGCCGAAATCAATTTTCTGACTCTGGTAAAACTGCCGGGCATCAAACATCCCTTCATTGGATGCTTCTGTAAATAATGAAATTGTACCCTCAATATTCAGGATTTGTCCAGCCGAATGGCTGGCAGAAGAAACATATGCGATTACATCATTGCATGGCAGTGTCTGCGATTCTGCTTCCACCGTGCAATCTTTTAAATAGTAATAAACGCATCTGGTTTTCGGTTCTATCCGATCAATCTTTCCCGCCAGGCGAACCTCCTGGCCATCTGTGAGTTTCTGCAGGTACTGCTGCCTGAAATCGATCTGTCGCTGCATCTGCAGCATCCCCAAAAGAAACATACCGGGAAGTCCTGCCGCAAACAGAACTTTCCGCATCCCCCGTTCCTTCCATGGAGTGGTATATACCAGTAACAGAACTGCCAACACACCCCATGCCGGCAGCTGCTCTCTGACACACACAATCCCCAGCAGAAACTCTGTGGCAAGCAAAAGAAATGGTCTTTTCCTCACGCTTTCTTTTCCTATTCCGTAGATTCTACTTTCTCATCGCTTTCTTTTGTGACCAGACGGTCATCTGCCTTGTACATCTTTGATAGTTTATACGTGTAACGGCATTTGCCACTGGTATCTCCGTTGATGGAAATCTGTACTTTATCGATTCCCGTCAGTTCCGTCAGGGAATCCACGATAGAGTATAAAACAACAGGTTCTGAGATTTCCTGATTCTGATTCAAAAACATTTCATCCAGATTGACATAGCAGACCCCATCCACCACTGTGATCGTAATCAGTTTCGTCTCCGAAGGAATCGTTGCCAAGAGTCCGCTTTTTCTTGGTCCCTCAATCAGCTGTTCCATCACCAGTTTTTCCAGTGAAATGTTGGAACTGTAATGTACCTCTCTGGTTTCCGGAACCAGTCTGGTACCCGCCTTATTTGAAAAATAAAGTTTCAGTGTTGCTTTCTGGCTGGAATTGATCTGTTCTCCCGGATTTTCCACAAAACTGTCCAGATTCATGGCACCTACATTTGCTCCCGAGGCATCCACAAGTGGTTTTCCATCCACAGTAAAGGTCACATACTGGCTCAGCTGCAACAGTGTCTTTGCAATTGCAGCCCTGGTCAGAATCTCTTCCGTCGGTTTCATATCGTAATATTCCTTGCTGAAATCCACCGTAATCTGATAAGAGATCAGATCTATATTCTGGATTTTTACTTTGCGTGGAATGGTTCTTCGAAGCGTTGCATCCTCCGGCTGTGTCTGCAGATCTTTGAGCAGTTCCTTCACCTGTGCTTTGCCGGATGAAGTATGCTGCAGGGTAATCTTTTTCGCAACAACCTTTGTCAGCTCATTGTTTACATAAAATACAAAATAGTCTTTTTTATCTTCTTTTTTTCCACATCCGGCAGCCATTGTGAGTACCATTGCCACAAGGAGTATGATTGAAATTATTTTTTTTCTCATCTTTTTCCTCCTATGCAATATAGTTGAGCGGAATACGAACATCAAAGGTTGTTCCCTCGCCCATCACAGAATGTACTTTAATTGCGCCGCGATGCATCAGTATGGAATTTCTTGTAATCGCAAGTCCTAGTCCGGTTCCTCCGATCTCACGGGAATGGGATTTATCCACCCGGTAAAATCGTTCGTAAATATGATCCAGAGACTCCTCCGGAATACCGATTCCGGAATCTTCTACTTTCAGGTAGAAATACTGGTGATCCGCATTCAGCGATACGTGTACCCAGCCCTCTCCGTCATTCCGGTTATATTTGATTGCATTCTCCACAAGATTTGTGATCGCAAGCGTGATTTTTACCTCATCCACTTCTGCGGTAACCGGGCGGAAACTCTCAAGGACAAGTTCCACTTTCTGCTTATCCGCAATCGGCTGCAGACGTTTTAAAATCTGCTCTAAAAGTTCATTGATATTGACGGAAGATACATTCAGCCCTGCTGCAGACTTATCCATCTTCACCAGAGAAAGCAGATCGTTGATGATCTTTGTCTCACGCTCAATCTCGTTGGTGATATCTTCCATAAATTCCTGATACAGTTCCTTCGGCGCATCCGGCATGCTATTGATCGAATCCGCCAGCACCTTCATGGATGTCAGCGGTGTCTTTAATTCATGTGACACATTCGATACAAACTCCTGCCGGGAATCATCCATGACTTTGATCCGGCCAAGCATCTGATTGATCTTCTCACAGATTCCCGCCGTCTCCGTGTAATCATTGACCTGAAGATTGTACTCTCCGTATCCGTTTTTGATTGCAGCGATTCCCTCTTCAATCTTCTGCAACGGCTTCAGGAAATACAAAAGCAGAAGGATTGCAAAAAACACAATTGCAATTCCGACCATGACCATAACGATCACCGCCACCTGTCGCATATATGACTGGTTGATCACATTATTGTCCGTAGAAACACTGATCAGCATAACTCCGATCACCGTTTCACTTTTATCATCAGGATCGCTGATCGGGATCGTCATCTCAATGTAATGGTTCTCCGAATCATAATGCACAATATCCTCGCCCTTGAAACTGCGCATGACCTCCTCTGCAATGATCAGCTTATGGTCATCGAGATTATACGTGTCATAATAAACTTTGCAGTTGTCATCCACAACAATGACACGACCATCATAGATGGTCGTGAGCATATCAATCTGTGTCTGAATATTGCTGGACGATACATCCGCCCCCAGCTTCATATATTCACTTGTCGCTATCTGATTTGCCAGAATTTTTGCCTGGCTTAAGATTTCACTTTCCCGGATAGAAACGGCACGCTTTTCGTAATATTTTAAAACTGCTGCCGAAAGAATCAGACTCGGTACGATCGCGATCACAACGATCAAAAGAATCAGCCGAAACTTTAAACTTTTTAAGAACTGAAGAAACTGTTTACTCTTCTGCATGGAAAAACCTTTCTGCCTTCTCGTCTATTTCTGGTAATAATAATATCCCACACCCCATTTTGTGTGCACGTATTTCGGTTCACTTGGGTTGGTTTCGATCTTTTCACGCAGACGACGTACATGCACATCCACTGTACGCACGTCTCCCGGATAATCTTTTCCCCAGACCAGTCCGAGCAGATTTTCCCTGCTGTATACTTTATTTTCATTTTTCACAAGAAGTTCCAGCAGATCAAATTCTTTTGCGGTAAGGTTTACTTCCCTGCCTGAAATAAACAGCCGTCTGCTGTCACAGTCCAGACGCAGATCCCCTTTCTCCACAATCGAAGAAACTTCTTTCTTTTCTCTCGGTCCTGCGGTACGACGCATGATCGCTTTGATACGCGCTTTCACCTCAAGAATATTAAACGGCTTTGTGATATAGTCATCGGCACCATAATCGAGTCCCAGAATCTTATCCATATCGTCGCCCTTCGCTGTCAGCATAACAATCGGCATATCAGAAAATTCACGAATCGCCTGACATACTTCGAATCCGTCCATCTTCGGAAGCATGATGTCCAAAAGGATCATATCATACTCATTTGCTTTCGCCATATTCAGCGCTTCTTCTCCATCGTATGCACAATCCCGTCCTGTTCAAGACTGAACCGGATTCCTTTTACGATTAATTTCTCATCATCTACTACGAGAACTTTCTTTGCCATATTACACCTCAACGAATCGTTATATAATCTTTCATTTTCTCAAAAAGTGTGCTTTTGATTCCGGATACCTGCATGATATATTCCACTTTCGCAAACGGGCCGTTTTTCTCCCGGTATGCAAGAATTGCCGCCGCCCGTGTCTCTCCGATTCCCGGAATGGTCACAAGCTGCGCGGCATCCGCCGTATTGATATCGATCCGCCCGTCCGATTCCTCCTGCACAGAGGCACCGGCTGCCTCTGCCGATGCTTTCCGCTCCCTTGCCTCTTCCTCTGTGGGAAAATAAATCATCTGTCCGTCCGAAAGCTTCTCGGCAAGATTCCAGTATTCGCGGCTGGCAGCTTTGGTCAGTCCTCCTGCCGCCTCCACCGCATCGCAGATGCGCATACCGTCTTTCAGCTGATAGACGCCGGGAGCTGCTACCTCCCCGCATACATATACCTGTACCGTCTGGTCGGATTTTAATGTTTCTTTTTGTTCCGTTCGTTCCGTTTCCACAGTCTGCTCCTGTGTCTGAGTGGTATCCAGATATGGCACTTCCTCCCTGCCACATCCCGTCAGATACAGGCATGTCAGAATCATACAGCACTTTTTTATCCAATGTTTTTTCATCTCATTTCTCCCTTTCCGGGGCGAAACGAGTCTCAATGCATTTCTATTTTAACGATTTTTTGTTACTTTTACAAGTGTAAGTTATTCCTGCACAGAAAGTAATGCTTTTTCCAGCTTTTCAATCATTTCATCCACATGCTGTTTTTCGATGACAAGCGGTGGAACAAAACGAAGGACATCCGCTCCCGCTGTGATCACGATCAGTCCCTGCTCAAGTGCTGCGGCTGCCACTTTTCCAACTGGAAGCTTGCAAACCACACCCTGCATCAGACCTTTGCCTCTGCGTGTTATAAGGAAGTCATATTTTTCTACCAGCTCATCCAGTTTCTGTTCCAGATAAGGCGCTACTTCCTTTACATGACCTAAAATGTCACAGGCTTTAAACTGATCAAATACTGCCGAAACGGCTGCTCCGACAAATGGGTTTCCACCATAGGTCGTTCCGTGGTCTCCCGGTGCCAGCGATTTGTCTGCCACACGCTGTGTCAGGAAAAATGCACCGACCGGCACTCCACATCCGAGTGCTTTTGCACAGGTCATGATATCCGGTTTTACTCCGTAATTCTGCCATGCGAACATCTCGCCGGTACGTCCCATGCCACACTGGATCTCATCTAAGATTAACAGAATATCCTTTTCATCACAGAGCCTGCGCACGCCCTCGATAAATGCAGGATCGGCCGGATAAATTCCGCCTTCTCCCTGTACCGTCTCCATAATAACCGCACAGGTCTTGTCCGTTACCAGTTCTTTAACACTTTCTAAATTGTTATACTCTGCAAATTTCACACCCGGCATGAGCGGAGCAAACGGTTCCTGATAATGGGCATTTCCGGTTACGGAAAGTGCTCCGATACTTCTTCCGTGGAAAGAATGTTTCATGGCAATGATTTCATGGCCGGCATGTCCGTCTCTGGTATATGCATATTTTTTTGCAGCTTTGATAGCTCCCTCAATGGCCTCCGTACCGCTGTTTGTAAAGAAAATACGATCCATTCCGCTGGCTTTTAGTGCTTTCTTTGCCGCCTCAATGGTCGGGACATTGTAATAAAGATTTGACGTATGCAGCAGTTTATCCACCTGATCCTTCAGCGCATTTTTATACGCCTCATTGCTATAGCCCAGCGCACATACGGCGATTCCGGCTGCGAAATCCAGATACGCTTTTTTGTCTGTATCGTAAAGGTATACGCCCTCACCATGATCAAGTACAAGTGAAAAACGATTGTAGGTATGCAGCAGTTCCTGCTCCGCGGTATCAATATATTCCTGTTTATTCATTGTTTATCCACACCTCTTATCTCTTATTCATTGTAAAAATGATGTTCTTCATCACCCAAAATTGCAGTACCGATTCCGCGATTGGTGAAGATTTCCAAAAGCAGACAATGTGCGATTCTTCCATCGAGAATATGCACACGGGATACTCCGTTTTCAATAGCGTCAATGCAGTTATTCAGCTTCGGAAGCATACCGCCGCCGATATATCCGTCTGTAATCAGTTTTCTTGCATCGGAAACCGTAAGTTCGGAAATCAGAGTGGACGGATCTTCCGGATCTTTGTATACTCCCTCGATATCGGTTAAGAATGCCAGTTTCTCTGCGGAAACCGCACGGGCAATCGCACATGCCGCATCATCCGCATTGATATTATATGTATCATAATTGTCATCAAGACCGATCGGGCAGATAATCGGAAGGAAATCCTTCTCCAGCAGATCATACAGAATCTTTGGATTCACTTCCTTTACTTCTCCTACATATCCGATGTCCTGACCATCCGACAATTTCTTTTCCACCTTTAACAGACCACCGTCTTTTCCACTGATGCCGACCGCCTGCACCCCAAGTTCCTGCACCATGGATACAAGTGATTTATTGACACGGTTTAACACCATCTCTGCAATCTCCATGGTAGGCGCATCCGTCTTACGCAGTCCATTGATAAATTCCGGTTCCATTCCTGCTTTGGCAACCCATTTGCTGATCTCCTTGCCACCGCCATGCACAATGATCGGTTTGAATCCAACCAGCTTTAACAGGGTGACATCCTGGATGACCTGTTTTTTCAGTTTCTCATCTACCATCGCTGATCCACCGTATTTTACAACGATAATCTTGCGGTTAAAACGCTGGATATAAGGCAATGCCTCAATCAGCACCTGTGCTTTTTCCAATGCGTTTAAATTCTCACTCATAACATTCTCCTTACTGATTAAATCTCGTAATATTTGCTTCGTTCAATGTAAAATCGTAATAGTTTAAGTCTTCCCTGAAACACCAGCCGGCATCTTTCCAGAAATGATTTCCCAGCTCATTGCTCTTAAATGCGATCAGGCTGACCTTATTGATTTTTTCTTTCTGCAGGGCGCGCATACATGCGACTGCCATGGCTTTTCCGATTCCGTTCTTCCGGTAATCTTCATGCACACAGACATGATACAGACATCCGCGTCTCCCGTCATGTCCGCAGAGAATGGCTCCCACGATCTTTCCATCTGCTACCGCTACCATACTCGTGGTCGGATTTCTTTTTAAAAACCGCTCCACGCCTTCTTTGGAATCATCGATGGAACGGATTCCAAAACCGTGGATGCCCATCCACAACGCATACACCTCATCATAATCTTCCAGTGTCATCACACGGATTGTATATTCTTTACTCATTATTCACCTCATTATAGAGCTCATTGTATGAAAGTTCCTCTTACGCGGAAACAATGAGCGTAGGAAATGCATCAAACAGATGCCTTTCATTATGGAAACATCGGAACCATGGAAAGTCCTTCTGCCTCATCAAATCCGAACAGCAGATTCATGTTCTGTACGGCCTGTCCGGCTGCACCCTTGACCAGATTGTCCAGTGCACCCATCATCACAACTCTGCCGGTACGCTCATCAATGACAAAGTTTACGTCCACGTAATTGCTGCCCTCTACCCACTTGGTCTCCGGGCAGACACCTTTCTTTAATACACGCACGAAACGTTCCTTTGCATAATATTTATCGTAAGCAGCCTTCAGTTCCTCATAGGAAGGATAGGTACCATCCGGCTTTTTGATCAGGGTTGCATACTCTGTCGCAAGAATTCCGCGGTTCATCGGAACCAGATGCGGTGTAAAATTCACGGTAATCTCTTTTCCTGCCGCATAGCCGAGCTGCTCCTCAATCTCCGGTGTATGTCTGTGTGTTGTCACACCGTATGCTTTCATGCTCTCGTTCACTTCGCAGAACAGGTTCGGTGTCTTTGCCCCACGTCCCGCTCCGGAAGTACCGGATTTTGCATCAATAATCAATGTATCCGGATCAATCAGTCCCTCTTTTACCAGCGGATATGCTGTCAGAATGGAACAGGTCGTATAACATCCCGGATTTGCAATCAGACGGGTCTGGGTGGTCACCTTATCACGGTTAATCTCACAGAGTCCGTAAACGGCTTCCTTAATAAACTGTGGGCTTTTATGCTCAATCTTATACCATTTTTCATAGGTAGCAACATCTTTGATTCGAAAATCCGCACTCAGATCAATGATCTTTACCTTATTTAAAATATCCTCATTCAGCACACCTGCCAGAAATCCCTGTGGTGTTGCCGTGAAAATCACATCCACGCGGGAAGCAAGCTCATCCATGTTATCACCCAGACAGTCTGCATCGACAAGTTCAAAAAAGTTTCTGTAAATATCTGCATAATTTTCATCGATATAGCTTCTTGATCCAAACCATTCGATCTGTGCCTCTTTATGATTCAATAAAATACGCACCAGTTCTGCTCCTGCATAACCGGTCGCTCCGATAATTCCTACCTTTACCATGTTTCTTACCTTTTCTTTCTTTTAAAAATATGATTCTATCCTATAATAGTCCATCTTTTTCCATCCGTAAATAGCAAATATTCACAAATTTATGTATATTTATGCAATTTTATGTATATTTTTTCACTTGTGTTTTCATTTGGATTGATGTATAGTAGGGTTAGTCGTACGAGAGCGTACAATTCCATAAAGAAAGGATACAATCTTATGAAAGAAAAAGTTGTTTTAGCTTACTCCGGCGGACTCGATACTACCGCTATTATCCCTTGGTTAAAGGAGACTTATGGTTATGAGGTTGTCTGCTGCTGTATCAACTGCGGACAGGGCGAAGAATTAGACGGACTGGAAGAAAGAGCCAAATTATCCGGCGCTTCTAAATTATATATCGAAGATATCACAGATGAGTTCTGTGACGATTACATCGTACCTTGTGTACAGGCTGGTGCTGTATATGAGCACAAATACTTATTAGGTACTGCCATGGCACGTCCTGGTATCGCAAAGAAACTGGTAGAGATCGCCAGAAAAGAAAACGCTGTTGCAATCTGCCACGGTGCTACCGGAAAAGGAAATGACCAGATCCGTTTCGAGCTTGGTATCAAAGCACTTGCTCCGGATATCAAAATCATTGCTCCTTGGCGTGATGACAAGTGGCAGATGGATTCCCGTGAGGCAGAGATCGCATACTGCAAAGCACACGGAATCGATCTTCCATTCGGCACAGACCAAAGTTACAGCCGTGACCGTAACTTATGGCATATCAGCCATGAAGGACTTGAGCTGGAGAATCCTGCAAACGAGCCAAATTATGATCATCTTCTGGTTCTTGGTGTTTCCCCTGAGAAAGCTCCGGACGAAGGCGAATATGTCACCATGACCTTTGAAAAGGGTGTTCCAAAGACGGTAAACGGAAAAGAAATGAAAGTTTCCGATATCATCCGTGAATTAAACCGTCTCGGTGGAAAGCACGGTGTCGGCATCATCGATATCGTAGAAAACCGTGTCGTTGGTATGAAATCCCGTGGTGTATATGAGACTCCTGGCGGAACGATCCTTATGGAAGCACATGACCAGCTGGAAGAACTGGTTCTTGACCGCGATACCTTATCTGCAAAGAAAGAGATGGGCAACCGTCTTGCCAACGTGGTATACGAAGGAAAATGGTTCACTCCTCTCCGTGAAGCAATCCAGGCATTTGTTACCTCTACCCAGAAGTATGTCACCGGAGAAGTAAAATTCAAGCTCTACAAAGGAAACATCATCAAAGCCGGCACAACTTCTCCATACTCTCTCTACAGTGAGTCTCTGGCAAGTTTCACAACCGGTGACCAGTACGATCATCACGATGCAGACGGATTCATCACACTGTTTGGACTTCCTCTGAAAGTCCGTGCAATGATGCTGCAGAATGTAGATAAAAAAGATCTGGATAAATAAATCCCCAGAAAAAAGAAGCACCGCAGTCTGCGGTGCTTCTTTTATTATTTCGGTTGTTACCCGGATTTTATTCTGCCGGAAACCAGGAAGCCAGCTTTACTTTGCTGCTGCCATCTGCCTTATAGCAGTAAACCGCAAGTTTCTCAGTCACATCAGCTCCCTTGTACGGAACATTTGCTTCCACGAATACATAATTTCCACAAACCGAGTATTTTTCAATGCCAAGTTTAAAGGATGCCACAAGGTTTTTCTTTCCCGTCCTGTTATCTGTCCGGTAGAGTTTCGTCTGCATGTACCGATCCTTTCCTGTCGTACGGTAGGTATATGTTCCATCATTGACAGCTTCCAGTGAAACACTCAGATAATTTTCATCCTTAACCGCAAAGGCATCTCTCTGATAACTGTTTTTCTCCAGATCATAAAATGTCCTGTTCTCGTTTTCTTTGGTATAGTAAATCTTTCCCTCACTCTGAAACAGGGAATACCGATAAGCATCTCCGCTGTTTGCAATCTGTGCCACTTTCTTTTTATCCGTTCCGTCCGTCTTCATGCTCATAACTGTTCCGGTATCTTCCGAATAATTCATGCCATCTTCACTTTTACTTTTCAGTGCCAGATAATAAATCCGTCCATCTACAAGCTGTGGGTCACGTCCAAGCGCAAGTTTCTTTGCGGATTTCCCGTCTTTTGCGATCCGGTAAATATATTCTTTTGTTGCATCGGTTCCATAGTAACGGTCCCAGGTTGCATAAATATATTTCTTATCCACAGATAACTGGGAAAAACCATTGCTTCCCTTTTTGTTTTTCCCTATTTTGTAGGAATATACCTCACTCTTTTTGCCTGTTTTGGTGTTGTATTTCATAATTCCCATACGCACACCCATCATTTCAAACGCATAATACAGGTTCTTTCCATCCGAAACCGTACATGACGTACCCTTCATCAACGGTTTTGCCTCCGTCTGCACGTCCGTGTGGATCGGCATCACCTCATTATCATACGATACCTGACCGGTCTGTTCCGTTGTATCTGCAAAAGCTGTAACCGAAGGCATCACCGCACACCCTGTGAAAGCGATCGCTCCTGCCAGTGTCGAGGCAGCCATTGTTTTTTTAAACTGATTCCAAGATTTTTGTCTCATCATTCAAGACCTCCATTCCTATCTGTCTTTCATTTCGTCTGCATTGTACTCCCGCTTTTTCAGGAACGCAAGCTGTATCTGAAAAAGATAAGAATTTCATAAGAATCGTAACATCTTCTTAAAATATTAAGCCCAAAGTCCCATTGCCCGTGCGATCATGGCAAGAAGAAACAGGTGTGCCGGATAGAATATGTAGAAGAAATACTTCATCTGTTTTCCCCTGGTTCCATTGTAAAAATAAATCGGTATCATATCTAAAAATGCTGCCGCTTCAATGATACTTGCCAGCAGGGTTAAAACCAGAACACCGATACCCATTCCCTTCACTTTCTTCGGATAAAACATGTAAATTGCAAAAATTGTCACAATTCCCGACAAATCGTAATCTGTACGGAAAAGAAGTGCCAGAAATCCCCCGGCTGCAACTGTCACAATGATAAGAATCACACGGATGGCTGCGGCCTTATTTCCGTAAACATCCTCCACAAACTTCTGCTTTATCCCTTCAACACCCCAGATCACCAAAAGCCCGAACAGCAAAGTAAAAAAGACATTGCTGCTGGAAAAATCCCACATTTTCCTGCTGAATGCCAGATCAAACGGGACCTCGGAAATCAGTGCAAACAAAAAAAGCCTTCCCGCATATTTTGCCCTGCTGCGTGTATGGTAAAATCCCTCTACCAGAAGAAAACAGTAAATCGGAAATGCAGCTCTTCCAATAATGCGCATGAAAAATGCGGGGGCTTCTAATCCCGGAATCTGTTCTAAAATAACGGCCGATGTGTGATCAATCAGCATGGAAATTACAGCAATCAGCTTTAACCAATAGCCGGAAATCCCCGGTTGTTTTGTTTCCATAACCATTCTCCTTTTTATCATTATTTTGCAAGAAGCTGTTGAATTTCTTCTTTATATGGAGGAATCGTCTTTTTTGTCTCCCCCTCTGCACAAAGCCATGGCGTTTCCAAAATCTTTGGAATTTCCATAAAACGTGGATCATGAACCAGACGATGCAACGTCTCAAATCCAATGGTTCCCTGCCCGATATTGGCATGACGGTCTTTGTGTGCCCCAAGTGGATTTAAACTGTCATTGATATGAAAGACCGCAATCTGGTCGAGTCCGATCACCTGATCAAAATGTTTAAAAACACCATCGTAATCATGCACCAGATCATACCCGGCATCGTTTACATGACAGGTATCAAAACAGACTCTCAACCGCTCCTTTTTGTTCACTCCATCATAGATTGCCTTAATTTCTTCAAAGGTTCTTCCAATCTCACTGCCCTTTCCTGCCATCGTTTCCAGAGCAATAAATACCTCATCCTCGTTCTCATCCAGCACCATATTCAGCCCGCGGACAGTCTGTGCAATTCCGGCCTCTGCACCCGCATCCAGCGCGGACCCCGGATGTAACACCAGGATATGACTTCGCATAGCAGCCGTGCGCCGGATCTCCTTTTCCAGAAACTGTATAGCCAGTTCAAATGTCTCCGGCTTTACGGTATTTGCCAGATTGATGATATACGGTGCATGAACCACGATTTCCCGGATTCCAGCCTTTGTGGCATACTCCCAGCCCGCCTCAATATTTAAGTCTTTGATTTCTTTTCTCCGGGTATTCTGCGGTGCCCCTGTGTAGAGCATCAGCACATTTGCCCCATAACGCTCCGCTTCCTTCACGGATGCCAGAAACATCTCTTTTCCTGCCATTCCCACATGAGAGCCTATTTTAATTTCTTCCATTTTATATGTCCTCTGCTTTCAGCTTTTTCTTCTGCTGATGTGCAGTAATTGCGATCAGCAGATTTTGCGGAATAAATCTTCCGCATATCGTTGCTGCCTTGATTTCAGTCGTCGGAACAATGAGCACTTTGCGTCTTTTCATCTGCTTTAATGCATATCCGGCGCAATACTCCGGTGTGATTCCGGCCAGTGTAAACTCAACATTTGCTACATCATTAAATTCTGTATTCACCGGTCCGGGACATAATGCCCCCACATACACGCGGCTGCCTCTCTGTTTCAGTTCGAGTGCCACTGCACGCGTCAGACTCGCCATATAGGCTTTGGTTGCATAATAGGCAGCCATATAAGGACCTGCCGGAAACAGTCCTGCCGAAGAAGCGACATTTAAAATGTAACCCCCCTCCTGTTTTTCCATGCGGCGAAGCATCAGTTTCATCAAAAGATGCATGGCCTTGACATTCACATCAATCATCTGCATTTCCTTCTCTGCATCTGTCTCGAGAAAACTGCCGCAATCCCCAAAACCGGCATTGTTGATCAATATTCCGACCGGAACCGGCTCCAACTGCTGCATCAGACGGTAACACGCTTCTTTTTCGGACAAATCTGCCGTGATAACCATGCTTTCCGTCCCACTTTTTTTCAATTCTTCCGCCAGTGCCTGCAGCCGGTTTTCCCGTCGCGCAACCAGTACCAGACGGTATCCTTCTGCCGCGAGCTGTCTTGCAAATGCCATACCAATTCCGGAACTTGCCCCTGTAATAACTGCATATGTTTTTTTCATTTTACATCCTCCTAAAGCATAATGAGTATAACACAGCAGCCCCCGGTTGTCTAATAAAATCAGGGCTTACAGAGGTTTCCCCCTGTAAGCCCTATGGCAGAAAATGAGTATAAAACGATTGTTTTAAGTTTCTGGCTTATTTCACCTTTACCTTCATCTTTACTGTTTTCTTGGTTCCGTCTTTTAATGTAACCTCTGCGGTCACTTTTCCGGTTCCTTTCTTCTTTCCGGTAATCTTTCCATTTTTATTTACGGAAACCACAGACTTCTTGGAAGACTTATAGGTAATTTTTGCCACATTTTCCATATTCAGCTTCTTGTTCCATTTGAATACAGTTGTCTTTTTTGCAGCAACCTTTACTGTGGTCTTTGCCGGCTTAACAGTTTTTGCGATCTGCTTTGCCTCAGCCTTTACCTCAGCCTGTGTCTTTACGACATAAGTTCCCTCGCCCTTAAATGTCAGTGAGACAGAGCCATCCTTTGCGACCTTGTAAGCTTTCCGGTTTACAAGAACCAATTCCCCGGTCTTTTCATCTTTCTTCATTACGGCAAGTTTTGCACCTGCTTTGACATCTGCTGCATTTACCTGTAAGGTGTATGCGGTTGTTCCGTCCGCTTTCTTCACTTCCTGTGTGATGGTTACGTCTTTCGTTCCGGCAGCTTCTGTTACAGCTTGGATCACATCGGCATTTACGGTTGCTTTCACGCCTGTTTTGCCTGTCTTTCCAGTTGCTGCTACTGCTGCCTCTGCGGTTACTTTTCCGCTTGCATCCTTTGTGACTGTTACGGTTGCAGTCGTTCCTTCCGGAAGTTTTTCTGCAGGAATAACGCTCTCTGTCGTTGTTGCATCCTTTTTGGTATCTTCAGAAGGCTTGGTTTCGGTTGTTGTGCTTCCGCTGGAGGAACTTCCACCGGTAGATCCGCCGTTTGTACTTGAATTATTTTTCAGAACAACGGTACCACCATCTGTTGCCGCTGGAATGATCACTTTAATCTTTCCGTTACTTACCGTATATGTTTTTCCAGAATACAGATCCTTCAAAACAGTTCCATTATTTTCGCTAACCGGAATTTCTACAGTCTGTGCAACATCTTTGATATTTAAACCAACATATAATTTTGTTCCTTTGTAGCTTCTGGATACAATATCATAACCATTTTCATCAGATGCTAAAATTGTTTTTCTGTCTCCTCTTGCAAATACATCTGTATATGCATTACGGATAGAAAGCATCTTCTTATAATGCTGATATGTCTTATTGTCATTACTTACTATTGACCAGTCAAAATCATAACGATTTGTCTGATATGGATAATTATTTAATCCTGTCTGTCCGATTTCCTCACCATAATAAATCACTGGCTGTCCCTTTGCAGTAATCTGCAGGCTTGCGGCTACCATGGATGCCGCAGTTGCTGCATCTTCAGCCATTCCACCATCCAAAAGTTTCTTCTTAAATCCATCCTCGTCATGACTTCCAAGGAACTGACCTGTCATATATGTATTGTTTAATCCACTATTTCTGGATGTCAGGAAACTTTCTACGGAAGAAATATTTCCCTTTACAAAATTAGTTGCCTGATCATTAAAATCAAAATCCAGATCCGAATCCATTTCTCCGGTTCCTAAAGTATTGCCATTAGAAGCATAGCCTCCTCCTGCATACTCTCCAATCATCTTAAAATCTGAATCTACTTCCGTCAGAGCATTTTTTAATTCTGCCCAAGTATCGTTTTCCACATGTTTAACTGTATCAACACGGAAATAGTCGATGCCAAAATCTTTCACCCACTGGGTCTGCCACTTGACAAGCTGTGCGCTGACCGCAGGATCTTCTGTTCTAAAATCTGGTAAATTACTTAAGGAATCTTTCTGGTCACTTCCGGATACAATATCGTCTCCGCTTCGGATCATATCACCAAAATCCGTATCATATCCTGCATGGTTAACCACAATATCTACCATAATACGAATACCGCGGTTATGTGCCTGATCGATCAATGTCTGGAATTCTTCTTCTGTTCCAAGCGTTGGGTTCAGCTTTGTAAAATCGCTTGCCCAATATCCATGGTATGCAGCATTGTACGGAACATCTTCTTTTCCCGTGTCAGTTACCGTAACTCCCGGAATATTTTCTACAATAGGAGTAATCCAGATTGTATTAATTCCCAAATCCTCTAAATAGTCTAACTTTTGTGTAATTCCTGCGAAATCACCACCATGATACAGACCTGCATTATCCTTTCCGTAAGTCTGTGCTCCGCTTGCTGTATTGTTTGATTCATTTCCATCAAAGAAGCGGTCCGTTACCATAAAATAAATAACGGATTCATCCCAATCAAAATCTTTCGCATTTTTCTTGGTTCGAGCAGTCACTTCAACCTGTACACTTGTTGAATACTCATTTCCATACTGATCTGTTACAACAATTGGCAATGTTTTCTTACCTAGCGAAGTATCTGTTGTGGCTGATATTGTTACCGCCTGCAAATCCGGTACAATTGCCAATGTACTGCTTCCACCTAAAGAAGAAACATCAATGCTTGCAGATGCAACTTCCATCTTCTTTGTATCATTCTCATCCTGATTTACAGTAAATTTTACGACATTATTCTCATTATAATTAAATGATGCATTCATTACCTCTGCCTGAATAGTGGCATTCAGCTTATAATACTCAATATAAGAATAATCGTTTCCCCCTTTTTGTTCCTGCTTATCGTTATATTTGTCTAAAATATATTCATCCCCGACTTTATAACGATAATATGTACATCCGCTTTCCAGTTTGTTATAGTTATACTCAAAACGCTTATTCCCAGCATTATAAGTCATTTCATATTCCGTACCATTGATATCTACAGATACCTTCATATCTGCAAGCTTATCATCAATTAAGGCGTTATCATCCCGATAATAAAATGCAATCTTATTTTCTTTTGGAAGGACTTCATATCCCTTATTGTATGGAGCACCTAATACAGGTTCTTCGCCCTGTTTCATGTTCGCACATACAACATTCTGATCCTCTGGAAATGCAATAGAATGATCTCCACCATCCTTGACCCAGTCCTTACCAGAAGAATCCAGTGCAATAACGAAATCAACTTTTGTGCAGCTTGATTTTACCGGAACCTTAATTTTCCATTTTCCAGCTCCTGCGGATTCAAATTTTTTCAATTCTGCCGCAAAACCAGTAGTCCACGAATAAAACTCCGGATTGGTTGTTAAAGTATCATTTTCATATTCCAGATAAAAATATCTTGGATCTTCTTTGGTAATGGTAGGTTTTTCTGTGACAGGTGTTTTTCCATACACATACCATAAGGTTACTCCTGAAGTATTCTCATCAATGGTATATAATTGATCCTTATCTTTTCCACCATCCCAAGATCCAGCTTTATCTCTAGCAATAATTCCAAGTGAATTGAATGGCACCGTAACCGTTCCCTGTACCCATGTTACACCATTATCTACATCTTCTACCGTTTTATCTAAAATAACGGTCGTATTGTTATCCCCGCCATTCTCAAAAATGTAAATGTCCGATACCCCAGGCTTCATTTCCAAATCCTGAGAATACATATTTATGGTTACCTGATACTGCTTTTCTACAACTGGAATTGACAGTTCCTGTGTAAAATTGCCATAGGAAGCAATAACAATCACTTCTGTTGAATTAACATCCTTTGCAACAGTAAGCTTATTTCCATCCAATGTCACACCTTCCATTGGTGATTTTAACTGATAGGAAACGGTTACTGTTTTTACATCAGCAGATGTTCCATCATAATACTCTGCCGATGTACTTAATTCTTTTGTTTTGCCTTTGGAAATATTTCCATTGTCTACTACAATTTTCTTTAACTTTTTCTGGCTAACCTCTACATTTTTTGATGTATCTGTAAGATCAATGGTAAACGTAACATCTGAAGGTGCTTCTATTGTCACACTGCGGTTACCATCACTGCCAGTTCCATATCCCCAAGGTTTATCCCAGCCACAAGTTTCAGGATCTTGTAAAATCTTATACGAATATGTACCTTTTGCAACATCATGAAACGTTATACTGAACTTATTTGTATCTGAACCATCCTGCACTAATACATTTCTTTCATCTTTTGCATCCCAGCTGCTATTTCCAGTCAATCTGGAATCTCCTGCAAGTGTAAATGTATTTTTAATTTCAGCAGCTTTAATTACTGTTGTTTTTTCAGCACTTGTATACCATTTTTCCAGTGAAGGATCAAAATATGCTTCTTTATGTCCTTCATTTGCAATTTGAGCATTCCAGCATTTGTATTCTTTACCTTCTTTATTAACAAACTGCAAACCATCTATAGTTCCGGAAATTGTTACATAACCCCATTTTTTGTCATCTGCTTGAAATAACGCAGGAAATTCAGGATTTTTTTCATTAACCTCTCCCCACGTAGAAGGACGAAATTTGTGTTCTTCATCCCCACTAATTGTTACGCTATTCCCCCATGCATTTACACACCAATCATTTACTGATGTTCCGTTTGGCAACTCAAAATATAATTTTACAGTTGCCTCTTCTGCCTTCGCCTGTACCGCCCCAATCGGCAAAAGTGTCAGAACCATCGCAATTGCAAGTAAAAAACTTACAAAACGGTTCTTTGTTGAAAACCTTCTCTCTCCCATTTTTTCCTCCTTTTGAATGATTTTTCGGGTTTTTTCGTTTTTCATTATACTTGAAAATGTATACGAAATAAAGTTGGAAAAACTGCCAAAAAACCTCTGGAAATATTGTCTAAAAATTCCAGAGGTTTTTTCAACTTATTATACACATTGTATATTCATTTTTATTGCTGCAGTACCAGCTCGCGCCCTGTCACATCCAGTTCCATGCTCTGTGGATCTTTTTTATACTGCTCAAGCACGGTCAGCCACAGCATATGTACTTCGTAGATCAGCATCTGATCCGCCTCCACTGCATACGGAGCTAAAACATCCACATCGAAGAAGCGGATGCCAAGCGGTGGCAGAAAAATCAAATTGCAGGACTTCTTTTTCTCTCCGCAGGTGTAGATCTGCTCATAAGAAACCAATAGAAATTCTTTTTCCTGATCCATACAGTGATAGGAAACAAAACACTCATCAATCACCCATGTCTCTCCCTCTTCGGTTTCCACTGGTTTCTTCGCCGGGTCGTTGTACTCGGTAGTCTGGCACTGAATATCCCAGTGCAGTTTTCCTTCCCGCGTTTTTTGTATCATATCGGTCACTTTACGGACCAGCTGTTCTTCCTTTTTCTTCATTCTTATGCCTGCTCTCTCACATAAATCTGTGACAGATTATTCATGATCGCCGCTGCGACATCCGGTTTATTCATAGAGTAAATGTGAATGTGGTTGACTCCGTTGGCAATCAGATCAATAATCTGCTCGGTTGCATAGGCAATTCCTGCCTGCTTCATGGCTGCAGGGTTGTCCCCAAACCGATCCACAATGCTTAAAAATTTGGCAGGAACCAGATTTCCGGTCAGGGAAATCGTTCTCTTCACCTGTGCTGCATTGGTAACCGGCATGATTCCGGCAGTCACCGGAACATCAATTCCTTTAGCAAGTGCCTTATATAGGAAACGATAATAAATGTTATTGTCGAAAAACATCTGTGTGGTCAGATATTCACAGCCTGCATCCACTTTTTCTTTCAGATGATCCAGATCTTCATTCATATTGGCAGCCTCCGGATGTCCCTCCGGATAACATGCACCGCCGATACAGAAGTCTCCTGCCTCCCTGATCTCACGAATCAGCTCAATCGCATGGTGATACTGATCCGGAAGCGGAAAATCCGTGTTTGTCGGAATATCCCCGCGAAGTGCAAGGATGTTTTCGATTCCGCGCTCTTTCAGCTCATGGATTACAGTATGTACCTTTTCTCTTGTGGAAGAGACGCAGGTCAGATGTGCGATTGCCGGCACCCCATAAGAGTTGATCGCATCTGCGATCTCTACGGTATAATCACTCGTTCCGCCGGTTGCTCCATATGTACAGCTGATATATGCCGGTTTCAGCTTTGCGATTTCTGCTGCGATTGCCTTGTAATTCTGCAGCTGTGCTCCCTGTTTTGGCGGGAAAATCTCACATGAGATTGTCACCTCATTCTTCTTTAAAATTTCCGATACTTTCATATTTTTCTCCTGTTGTTAAAATTTTCGAAGCTCATCTGTGCCGTCATCCATAGTATTGACAATACGCTTAATCTGCACAAAATAGGAATAATTATCATTTACATGAACTTCACAGCGATCTCCGACTTTATGCCCGAAAATAGCTGCGCCAAGCGGTGATTCCCTGCTGATCAGATTTTTCAGTGAATTGCTTCTGACCGTTGTCACCAGTTTATACGTTTCCGTCACATCATCCTCTTCAAAATAAATATCGACGGTATTGTTCATTCCAACCTCATCTTCCGGAGAATCTTCCGAAACAATCACTGCTGTCTTGATCATTTTTTCCAGATAACGGATACGGCTTTCATTTTCGTTTTTAAACTTTTTGGCTGCCTTATATTCAAAATTTTCGCTCAGGTCTCCCTGGGCACGTGCTTCTTTTACATCTTCGAGGGCTTCCTTTCGAACCACCAGCTTCCGGTGCTCAATCTCTGCCTCCATTTTTTCAATATCCTTTTTTGTTAATTCATCATGCATATTCTGCCTCCAGATATTAATCTAACATTTTACATACAAAATCGCAAGTCCTATCTTCCTGCGTACAGACACTGATCAGATATCTGTCTTTTGGCGTTCCCAACGGAATTTCTTTATAGTATTTCCCATGCAGGGTATCCACGGTATGAAATGCCTTTGTCATTCCTTCCCCGGTCATTTTCACATAGCTTTCTTTTCTTGTCCAGAACCGGAGCAGTTCCTGCGGATCATCCCCGGCATCTTTCCACCAGTTCCATTCCGCTTCCGTTAATATCCGCTTTGCAAGTTTCCGGTTGTGGGTTTCCTGCAAAAAACGGTTCTGCTGTTCCACATCCACACCTACCGGGACATCCGACAGCACTCCCGCCACATATGCTCCCGCATGACTTAAATTAAAGAAAACCCCATCTTTTTTCAGACGCAGCTTTCCATGTCCTTCCAGCCCAAAAGATTCTTCGGCATAAGGGATCTGTTCTTCCATCAGCATATGCCGGAGCAGAAGTCCCGCCGCAATGGATCTGCTGCGATTTTCTTTTCCTTTTATCGTTCTTACTTTCTCCCTGCGGCTCTCCACAAGAAGAGACAGCGAAGCCACCTCTTCTTCCGGACGCAGGAGACAAACCGGCCGGATATATAGTTTAAGCATGTAATGCTCCTAAAAATCCACACGCCAGCACAAAAATGCCAAGAATGATCCGGTAATATCCAAACACCTTGAAATCGTGTTTTTTAATATATCCCATCAGAAAACGGATAACAATCAGGGAAACCGCAAATGCAATGACACATCCCACAAACAGGATAACGACCTCGGATGTCGAAAAATCCAGTCCAAACTTCGCAATCTTTAAGATACTGGCACCAAACATAACCGGAATGGCAAGGAAAAACGTATACTCTGCCGCAACGGTTCTGGACACTCCGATCAAAAGTGCTCCGACAATCGTTGCACCAGACCGGGAGGTTCCCGGAAAGATTGCAGCGATCAGCTGAAACAGACCGATAAAAAGTGCCGTGTCGTAACCGATATCTGCAAGCGAATTGATTCTGGAATTTTTCCCTTTATGGGAATTCTCAATCAGAATAAACGCAATACCAAACAGAATCAGCATGACAGATACCATCTGGTAATTGTAAAAATGTTCCTCCACCCAGTCATCCGCAAGAACACCGATCACCGCTGCCGGAATGGTAGAAACCAGAATATGAAACCACAATTTAAAAATATCTGTTTTGATCCATGCGCCCGGTCCCCGTTTTGTCAAAGGTGCTACATTGTTTTTTCTTCCAAACGGCCAGATCTGGCTCCAGAATAAGATAACGACCGCAAGAATCGCTCCCAGCTGGATCACGACCTCGAACATGCTGTAAAATTCATCACTTACTTTCAGTTTGACCACTTCATTCAGCAGAATCAGATGCCCGGTACTGCTGATGGGAAGCCACTCGGTCACGCCCTCCACAATTCCAAATAATACGGCTTTTAATACCTCTATCAGTTCTATCATTTTTTCCCTTTCTATCGCTCGCTTCCATCAAAATCCATCTGGTTCATATATTCCTGTGAAAAATCCGGATGGGTAGACAGTTCTATATAATGCATACTTTTCTGAATTATGGAAAGCTGCTCTCTTGCTTTTTTGGAAATAGCTGCGGATACTGCGCCTTCTCCGGCCGCGTTTCCAACCGACTCCGTAATCGGAAGTAATTCCTTTGGAATCAGTCCAATCGCCGCTGCCGATTCTTTTTTCAGATAGCTGCCAAAACCACCAGCGAGAATGACATGATCCAGCTGTTCATAAGAAGTATGACTGTCCTGTAGCAGAATCCGCATTCCGGCTGCAAATGCTGCCTTTGCAAGCTGTAGTCCCCGGATATCTTCCTGCGTCACACATACCTTATGCGCCAGCCAGACACATGGCTGCCCTGCATATTCTCCCAAGTATTTCCGATAGGCAACCGAAACCGACTGTTTCTGCTTTAACAATCCTGTGTGATCAAGAAGCCCCATCTCTAAAAAAACCGCAAGTGCATCAATCAGACCGGAACCGCAAATACCACATGCCTCCTCGTCTCCGATTACCTGCACCCGGATTCTCCGCTGGTCAAGCCAGACATGGGATATTGCTCCGACCGCTGCCGGCATTCCCATCGCCATCTCCGCACCTTCAAATGCAGATCCGACCGCCGTGGCACAGCAATAAATCTGATCTTCGTTTCCGACCGCCATCTCTCCGTTCGTTCCAATATCCAGAAGAAGCACTTTCTCTTTTGGGTTCTTCTGCATCACTGCCAAAAGATCCGACGTAATATCTCCTCCGACAAATCCTGCAACCGCCGGTGCTATGTATACCGATCTGCAATCCGTAAGTCCCAGCTGCTCTCCGGTATACTCTTTTCCAAAGAATTCCTGCGGCATAAATGGCGTCACCCCGATGGAAACAGGCGAAATTCCCGCAAACAGATGACACATTACCGTATTTCCCACCACGGCAAGACGATGAATCTGTTCCTCTCTCCCTGTTTTTTTCTGCAGTGTCCGAAGCATCTGTGCGATCTGAAAAATAATCTGTTCTTTTAATATTTCCAATTTTCCTGCTTCGGCTGCCTGAATACGTGAAAGCACATCTGCACCAAAACTTCTCTGTGCGCTTGGTTCACTGACCGTTGCCAGCTTTTCTCCTGTCTTTCCATCGATCAGATGGCAGACCACCGTCGTAGTACCGATATCGCATGCCGCATCCAGCCCTTCTCCGTCATCCGCCGGATAATGTGTGACCGTTCCGTTTTCTGCAATTTTAGACTTCTGTGCGCGAAGCTGCACTTTCGGAATTGTGATACGCATACCATCGGTTACTTTTGTCATACAGGCAAGTACTTCTCCCATATGTTCCACCTCTACGGTACACTTTCCGCATCTTCCCCTGCCGCCGCATGGCGCTGTCAGCACATGGATTCCATGTTCCTGAAGTGTCTCTAAAATGGTTTTTCCTTCTTCTGCA